>Ga0075014_100000288_pt1 | contig 14217 bp, 11 predicted proteins | sample AleBraG_ABR_2014_FD_71472 | JGI IMG/M metagenome (GOLD analysis project Ga0075014, IMG submission 71472) | Freshwater sediment microbial communities in response to fracking from Pennsylvania, USA - Alex Branch Run_MetaG_ABR_2014 | ecosystem: Environmental > Aquatic > Freshwater > Creek >... | reverse complement strand
CCACCGCCCCGATGATCAGCAACACCAAAATCAAGCCGGCACCCGAGTTGTCCGGCGCTGGACTTTCACGTTGCTCCGGCAACCCCGTCAGCGAGACACCGCGATCCGCCGCAATCAAGGCCGCAACTCGCTGCGTCGCCGGCACAAGCGCTCCGCTCGCATCACCCCCGCGCAGCAGCGGAACCATCCCCCGCCCGATGTCGCCCGCCTTCGCGTCGTTGATCACCGGCTCCAGCCCGTAACCAACTTCCACGCGATACTGCCGCTCCGTCGGCGCCAGCAAAATCAGCACACCCCGGTTGTCCTTCTTCCCAACCCCGAGCGCCTTAAACAGATCGTGCGCGTAGTTCTCAACCGGCTGATCTTCGAGCGACCTCACCGTCACCACCGCGATCTGCGCTCCAGTCTTCTGCTCAACCTCGGTGCACAGGACCTCAATCTGCCCGCGCGTTCCGTCGTCGAGAACGCTCGCCAGATCCGTCACGTACCCGGTCGGATGAATGCTGGCAATCTTCTCCGCCCGCGCCAGCGCGCAGCACACAATCAGAAAGAGAGCCGCCCCTGTAGTGATTCGTCGAACTCGCCGCACAGACCACGCCCCAAAAAGGTGGACGCTCAGCATACGTGCGCCGCCGGGCACCTGTAAACGGCTTGAAAAGGTAGGGCGCACTCGACGCCAGTAAACGCTTGCAAAATAACGGGATTATTCATTTCATACAGAACAAGCGTTACGATGGTCCTTGTTCTTGGAGGAGGTGCATGTGGCTAAGTCCAGTAAGCCTATCTCCGTGGAACTTAGTTACGAATTTGCGGCGACTCTGCTGCTGTTCCTATATCCATATGGGGCAGATCAAATGAACCTACCTCACAATTTCTGGTTAGGCTTGGCCTGTTGGATAGTTGGGACCGCAATAGCAATTCGCATGTTTTGGATATTCCCAGTTTGGACTCATCGTCTCACGTCACTGGAGAAAGGGCTACTAGCGTTCATTCTCGTGGTGTTATTCGTTGCTATCTCCTACAAGTCTGTGGTGGCGACATACGGAAAGCGTAACGTGGAAGCGGAGGCACCGAAGCCGCATACTGAGCCTACCTCGCAAACCTCATCATCCACTCCGCTGGAAGCCAAGGGTACTCCGACAAAATGAACAGCTGCCGGCACCTGTCAGGAGGAAGCTTTCCAAATCTGCATCCGGTACGGTAGTCGTCCTACCTGGCACAACAATAAACGCGACGACGAATGCGCCTAACAGTGCGGCTGTCGGTATTAATGCCGGAACAATAACTGTAAACCCTGATCCCCCCGAACGGAATTGGAAACTGTCGGAAGCAAAATGCGAAATCATGCTAGAAGATTTGAGGGGAACTTCTGGAACGCTCAGTCTGGGAGCATTCATCTCCAACAATGATGGCGCTCATGTAGCAGAAGAATTGTGGCAGTGTTTGAAAAAGGCTCCTGGTTGGAAAGTTACACGCGCAGTATTACCGGCGAATGCAGAGAGTGTCGATATATACGCCGCCGACAAAGATGATGCTGAACGCGCTATAGAGAGGGTACTGGTGGATGCCGGTTTTAGTCTCGGCCATTTCTTTAGCACTCCGGGCGCTACCGAGATAGATATTGTCCTCGGCAAACAACCGTTGAGGACCATTGACCGTCCTAAGCCACAATGAGTTAGCAAAATAACGTCCGATTCGCACCACGTCACCCTTCACGCGCCGCCTCAACTAACGTGGCTCCAACCCCGTCTGCCTCTCAAGTCACGTCGTGACTTCACTTCGGCACACAATTGGGCCCGGCAACATGCCTCCGCTAGCCGCTGGTCCTTCGTAACTGGCATAAAACACGGGGTTTGCCGCACACTCTCCACGCTGGGGTGTGACTTCACGCTGACCTTCCTCGCTCGCCGTTTTGCGGCGAAACCCTACACCCAAAGCCCAACTCTTGAGGAGAAGCTTGTCATGAAGAAGAGCAGTCTTTTGTTAGTGATCGTGGTCGCGGTGGCCGCCTCTGCCCTGGCGCAGAATGCGGGTCAGCGTGGCAACTTCGGCCAGAAATCTTCCATCGCGGTGACCGTCGAGGGCCTCAACTGCACCACCTCGCTCGGCGCCGGCACGTTTCCGGCCTTGTCATGGTCCTTCGGCGCGCAGAACACAGTTTCTACCACCGGCGGTGGCGGCGGTGGCACCGGAAAAGTCAGCTTGAGCGATCTCGCGATCAGCAAGCGCGCCGACTCCTGCAGCCCCGCCCTGTTTACCGCTACCGTCAGCGGGAAGCACTTCCTCCGGGTGACTCTCGTCCAACAGGATACCCGCAAGGACGACACCTTCAAGGTGACGATGGAAGAGGTCCTCGTTTCGAGCTACCAGATTGGCGGCACCCAGAATGACGAAGTGCCAACCGAGCAAGTGTCCTTCAACTACGCCAAGATCTGCTTCGAAGACATTCAGTCCGGAGCCAAAGCCTGTTACGACTTGAAAACCGGTAAGTTCTAGATCACCAACGGCGGAGCGGTTTTGTAAGCCCGTTCCGCCGTTCTTGTTTCCGCCGCCTGCTCTACTGGCGACACCACTAGAACCGAAGGCGCTATTTCAATTTCGCATTTGCCTTTGCTACCTCAATCTGTCGTAGCAGGATATCCCGCACGTAGTGCCAGTGAGGCACCAACTCCAGCGCCGCCCGCGCCTGCCGTTCCGCCAGAATCAGGTCCGGAGCAGTACGGTTCAGGTTCGACCACGCCAGATTCATCAGCAGTTCCGGCTCGCCCCAGGAAGGCTCCAGCGGATCACCCGCGCCACCCTTGTGCGCCCGCGCCAGTTCCAGCCCCTTCTCGTAGGTCGCCAGCGCCTTGTCATGTCCGCCGCCGCGCTCCGGCGGGTTCACCCAGAGCACCGCCCCCAGCACCCATAGCATGCGCGGATTCTCCGGAGCTTCGGCTCGAAGTTCCTTCAGCAGAGGAGCGGCACGGGCCAGTAGTTCCTGCAGGCGCGCCGGGTTGTTCTGATTAAGAAACATGAGATTGCCCAGGCATGATTCCTCCCCGACTTTCGCGTCGGCAAACCCGCCATCTTTCGCCAGAGCCTCATCAAACTCGCCCAACGCCTGCGTCAAATCCTCTTCCAGTTCCTTCGTGGTGGCGTTGTCATTGAACCCGTTGAGCGCCTTTCGCCACAGCGCAAACCCCCGCCAATAGCGCACCCGCGAAGCAAGCTGCTGGTCGTCAACAAAAGGTTTCAGTTCGCCGTAAAGCCGCTTCAGCGCCGTCCGGTCTCCCTCGTAGTCAGCTCGCTGTATCTCCACTACGATCTTCGTAACCACTTCCCGCGTCGGACTGCCCCACGCTCTCAAGTCCGCAGTCGAAACCACCGCTACGGCTGCCAGCAGATACACCAGCACTCTCTGCCACCTCAAAAGCCCGCCGAAACCTGCCATCCTCCGCCCCCATTCACACCTATCCTCTGCACCTTCCCTTGGACGTTCCGCCTCGCGTTGTGTCAACCGAGGAGCACCTTCGCATCGCCTGAATCTGCCCAATATTCGGCAGCTCATTTTGGGAATTTCCACAGATTCTTTTCAAACCCTTGGCGGGTTTTTCAATGTTCCACGTGGAACATTTTGCTCCGCCGGAGGGCAGCGCCCGTCTATGCCTGCGCTCCTTCTTCCGACACTCGATTGAACTCCAGCAGCCGCTTCAGGATCTCCGCCGGCTCCGGCCGCACGGTATAGTCCGCATCGGCTGAGGCGCAGAGGATCGTCCCATCCCGATCGACGATGTAGGTCGCCGGGATGGGAAGCTCCCAGCTCTCGTCGCCGTTCGCGTTCGGCAGGTTGACGAACACCCGCCGGTAGATCGCCTGTTGCTCTTCCGGAACGCGGTAGACCAGCCCGAACTGCCGCGCCACCCCGTTGCCCGCGTCACTCAGCAGCGGGAAGTACAGCTGATGCTGGTCGTGCATGAAGTAAGACTGCTGCACCGTCTGCGGCGAGATGGCCACCAGCGAAGCGCCCGCCTTCTCGTAATTAGAAACGAACTCGTTGAGCGCCTCCATCTGGCAGCAGCAAAACGGATCCCACCGCCCGCGAAAGAAGCAGACGATGAGCCGCCCGCGCTCGAGCAGCGTCGACGACCCCACCGGCTTACCTTCATGATCGGAGAGCTCAAAGTCCGGCGCCTTGGCTCCCGCCCGCAGCGCCCGCTCCGCCATCCCTGACCGGCGCAGCTCTTCGACCACACGCGCGTAGACCTCGCGCGTCGCCGCCGGCACATACTTCTCGATGTTGGCCGAGCGCTCCGCCAGCTGCTCGCGCAGCGGCCGCACGTCGTGCCCGGGAGTTGCTTCAGCGAGGGAGCGCCATTTCATAGAAGCACTCGTCAGCTATCAACTATCAGCCGTCAGCGAAACCACCTCACGCCGGCGGTGTGTTGTGATCTGAACTTGAAACCTTGCTACATTCCCGGCAGCTTCATGCCGGCGAGCCTGCGGGCGAGGTTGCCGCCTTTGCCTATTTGTTTAAACATCTTCTTCATCTGGGCGTACTGGCGGAGCAGGTTGTTCACGTCCTGCACCGTGGTGCCGGAGCCGCGGGCGATGCGTTTGCGGCGGCTGCCGTTGATGACCTCGTGGTGGTCGCGCTCGTGCACCGTCATGGAACTGATGATGGCTTCGACGCGGGTGAGTTGCTTCTCGTCGACGCGGTCGGCGGCCTTCTGCATGCCGGCGAAGGGGCCGACGCTCGGCAGCATGCCCATCAGGCTCTGCAGCGAGCCCATCTTGCGCACCTGGCGAAGCTGCTCGCGAAAATCCTCGAGTGAGAAGCCGTCGCCGGTGAGCGCCTTGGTCGCGAGTTCGGTGGCTTTCTGCTTGTCGACTTTCTGCTCGGCCTTTTCGATGAGCGATGCGAGGTCGCCCATGCCGAGGATGCGCGACACGATGCGATCGGGATGAAACAGTTCGAGCTGGTCGTACTTTTCGCCCATGCCGATGAACTTGATGGGCTGGCCGGTCACGTTGCGGATGGAGAGCGCGGCGCCGCCGCGGGCGTCGCCGTCCATCTTGGTGAGGATGACGCCGGTGAGCGAGAGCTTCTTGTGGAACTCGTCGGCGGAGTTGACCGCGTCCTGGCCGGTCATGGCGTCGGCCACGAACAGAATCTCCTGCGGGTTGAGCAGCTTCTTGAGCGACTGCATCTCGTCCATGAGCTGCTCGTCGATGTGCAGGCGGCCGGCGGTGTCGACGATGAGTACGTCGCAGCCAGTATTGATGGCGTCTCTGCGTGCTTCTTTCGCGAGGCGCTCGACGGTGGCGGTGTTCGCCTCGGTGACTTGACCCTCGTAGATGTTGGCCTTGATGGCGTTGGCGACGACCTTCAACTGCTCACGGGCGGCGGGACGGTAGACGTCGACAGAAACGAGGAGCGGACGGTGGCCGCCATTCTTCAGCCAACTGGCGAGCTTGCCGGAGGTAGTCGTCTTACCGGATCCCTGCAGGCCCGCCATGAGAACGACCGTGGGCGGCTGCGAGGCGAACTTGAGCTTGGCGGTGTCGCGGCCGAGCAGCTCGACCAGCTCGTCGCGCATGATCTTGATGACTTGCTCGCCGGGGGAGAGCGCGGTGGCGACTTCCTGGCCGAGGGCTTTGTCCTGCATGCGGTCGATGAGTTGCTTGACGACTTTGAAGTGGACGTCGGCCTCGAGCAGGGCGAGGCGAATTTCTCTGAGCGGCTCCTGGATGTTGTCTTCGTTGAGCGTGCCCTGGCCGCGCAGGTTCTTGAAGGCGCGCTGCAGTTTGTCGGTTAAGGTCTCGAACATAGGCGAGGTTCTATTCTACCAATCGGGTGCGCCTACCGCGGAGTGCGACCACGCAAGCGGATGAGGGCCGAAAAGCAATCACCACAAAGGGCACGAAGGACCACGAAGGATGGATCGGCTACCGGATGGCTGAGAAAGAGAAGAGGCGCCAGGCGGGCGGAGATGCTGCCGCCTGGTGCCACTCGCAACGCGAGGAGATAAGTCGTTCTTTATTTGGAACTAAAATCGAACAGATCCATCAGGTCCCCCAGGGCGGGGCTGTTCAACGGGACGTAAGGATTGTTGCGGCTGGTTCCGGGATTGGGCAGGTTGTCGCGGCTGCGGCCGGTCAACGGGTCCAGTCCCCAGTTCGCTTCGATGAACTTCAGGATGGAAACGTGGTCGCCATAGGTGTGCGAGATGTGTCCCGCCCGGGTGTAGGGCGAAACCGCGATCAGCGGGATACGGGTTCCGTCGCCGAAGAAGTCCACCGGCTGCACGTAGCCCGAGTCGTAGTAGCCGCCGCCTTCGTCAAAGGTCACGAGAATGGCCGTGCTCTCCCACAAGTCTCCGTTCGCCTTGACGCTGTCCACGACTTTTTTCACAAAACCTTCGAACAGGTTGAGTTTGGAAGATGCCGGGTGTCCGTCGAGCCAGCCGTCAGGCTTGACGTACGACACGGCCGGCAGGGTTCCGTTCTTGACTGCCTGGTAGAAATCGTCCGTATCTTTCAGGTGAGCCGTGCGGACGGCGGCGTTGGTCATGATCGAGGTGGAATACTGGAAGGGGTTGCAGATGTTGCAGTAGGTGTTGTCGGCGGTGACGTAGTTGCCATCGGGATTGGCCAGGTAAGCGTTCCACTGTTCGCCGTAGTACGCCCAGGAGATGTGGCGCTCATTCAACGCGTCGCCAATCGTGCGCAGCGTGGACGGAGGAATGGTGAAGACCGTCTGGTTTGGATTGCCAATGTCGGCGTAGGCATTGCGGCCGTCACCGTAGTAGCCGGGGTTGTAGTTGTTGAGCAGGTAGTAGTGTCCGGGGGCGCAGTTCGACTTTACCGGCCGGCTGAGCGAATTCAGGTAGTCGAGCACGGGGCCGACGCCCGGCGCGTTTTCGTCGGAGCAATTGCTGTAGGTTCCTCCGCCGTAGGACTGTGATCCGTAAGAGCCGCCGCCGTAGCCGTCCTGGGTGTAGAAGTTGTTGGTGTTGGGCTGCGGGTTCGGGTTCTCGATTTCATCCACGATGCCGGCGTTGGGCGTGTTTGGTGCAACGAGCTGGTTGTGCGGAGGCACGGCGGCATGTCCGTTGCCGTCGCTGAACCAGATGGCGTCGCCCGATCCGAGCATGACGTGGTTGGCGCCAGTTCCACCCATCACCGACTGGTGAAAGTTGTCGCTCATGGCGTAGCGGTCAGCCAGCGTCTTGAAATACGGCGCGTCGCCCTGGAGGACGTTGTAGAAGCCCATGGCAGTGCCGCCTTCACGGGTGCTCAGCAGGTTGAAGTTCGCGGGCTGCGGATTGCCGTTCGATCCAGCGCCGACTGTGACTTCGACCCAGGGAAACAGGTCCGAGCGGCAACCGCTCGGGTTGCTGGAAGTGGCGTGCCGCGCGCTGCAATCGAACTGCTGCCACATCTGGTAGAAGCGATGCACCGGGCTGGACGCGTAGGCGTCGTAGGGCAGCGTGGCGGAGGTGAGCTGGAACGGGCCCGCTGGGAGATTGTTCACGTTGGGGACGCGCGTGTCCGGCGTGCCGTAAGTGAGTCCGGTGCCGCCCGTCGTCAGGAACTGGTAGTAGTCCTCTGGCAGGCCGGTTTCGAACAGCTTGGCGACGGCGACGCTGGGAAAGTAGGGGGTGGTGGGCCCTCCGGCGAGAGGAGCGGGCAGCCTGGAGTAGAGCACCTTGTCGGACGGGCTCAAGCGGAAACCGTCGGCGTGCGTATCGGTGGCGGAACGTTGGAGGGACAGGTCGTAGTTGGGCCCGGGAGTACCGTCTTCCCGGATGATGCCCTTGGAGAGCAGATTGTCCACGCTCTCGCCACGACGCGGTTTGTACGTCGCAAACACGTGGTCGAAGGTACGGTTCTCCCCGATGATCACGATCACGTGCTTGATGGGGGTTCTGGTTCGTGCGGAATTGTCAGCCGCAGCCGCGATAGCGGGCGAAACAAGCTGGGCCAGCAGAGTGAACGCGCTCACCGCAGCCGCGGCACGATGCTGCCAGGGGACGAGTTGCTTGAGGATCATGATGTGCCCCCTCCCGGGGCTTGGTCAAAGTAGCGGGCGGGCGTCATCAGGGAGTGAAGGACCGGTTACGGAGAGATCAATTGTTTTGCACAGAGATGAAGGAATACGAAAGTGGGGAATCGAAAGATAGAGATCGTTTACCGATCCAGCAGTCAGGAGAGGGCTTCTTTGGCAGCGAGGACGGTGTTGCAGTGGATGGTGACGGTGTCGTCGAGCTTGCGGGCGTAGCCGCCGGCGAGGGTGACCATGACCGGGAGGTTGCGGGCGTGAGCGACGCGGAAGACGAGGTCGTCGCGGCGCTTGAGGCCTTCGATGGTGAGGGAGAGGCCACCGAGCTGGTCTTCTTTATAGGGGTCGGCGCCGGCGATGTAGCAGAGGAGCTCGGGCTCGAAATGGCGGAGACCGCTGCTGAGGGCGTTGTCCAGCCAGGCGATGTAGTCGTCGTCACCGACTTCATCGGGCAGGTCCACATCAATTGAGGAAGGAGGCTTCCAGGTGGGGTAGTTGTTCTCCTGGTGGAGGGAAATCGTGAACACGTCGCCGTCGTGGGCGCGGCGCGCGTTGGCTTGTTCCGGCCCAGCCAGAAGCGGGGCCGACCACGAAGGTAGCGGCCTGCTCGGGACCCGCGCACCGGCAAAGATGGTAGCGGTTCCGTTGCCCTGGTGTACGTCGCAGTCGAGGGTCATGGCGCGGCGTATCTCGCCGTCGTGTTGCAGGCGGCGAATGGCGATAGCGACATCATGAATCATGCAGAAGCCTTCCCCGTGATCGGGGAAGGCGTGGTGGAAACCACCGCCCAGGCTGATACCGACGCCGTCTCTAAGAGCCTGTTCCGCAGCGAGAATGGACCCTCCGGCGTTGGACCAGAAGGCGCGCACCAGCTCCGGGGAATAGGGGACCTCGAGTTGCAGCTCTTCGCGAGCGGCGAGGGTTCCTGTCTTCAGTTTGTGGACGTACTGCGGCGTGTGAACGAGCAGCACGTCCTCGTCGGAAGCGGGAGAGGGGACGAGGAAGTCGCTTTGGGTAGCGATGCCGCTTTCAAGCAGGCGGTCGTGGACGCGCTGGTATTTTTCAGCGGGAAAGACGTGCTCGCCGATGGGGAGGTAGTAGTCGGAGCTGTAGACGAGCTTGAAGGGGAGCATGGCGAGTTGTAAGCGCCGCGACCGACCCAACATGATACGGGAAGGGGGCGCGGGGCGCACGTTGTGCAGGGAGGAAAGTTCTTGCTGTGGAGGACGCGGAGGGGAGTTTGGAAAAGGACTGCTTCCGGCAGATTGGCCCTTACGGGAGGCAGCACGGGCGAGGACCCATTCGGTCGCTTCGCTCTCTCAGGGCAGGCTGCCCGTGCCTCCATTGAAGATGCTAGGAGAGCCAACCGAAGTACAGGGCGACGACTCCGAAGGTGTCGATGAAGCCGTGAGCGAGAATGCAAACCCAGAGGTTGCGTTTGGAGAGAAGGTAGGCGGCGGCGAGGACGAGGCCGGCCATGCCGGAGTCAACGATACCGGCGGGGCCTTTGTAGTAGTGGCCGTAGCCGAAGAGGACGGCGGCGAGCAGGGCGGCAATCCAGTACGCGACTTTCGAACGGCCGAGTGTGTCAGCGGCGCGGTTGAGCAGGTAGCCGCGGTAGCTGATTTCTTCGCCGAAGGCGGCGAAAGTCCAGACCACGCCAAGCCAGCGCAGCGCCACGAGCGGGTGGCCGGTGATTTCGTTGAAACCGCTGGGGCCGACGGCCGGAGGCCAGAAGCGGGCGGTGAGGGGATCGACGACCACGGCACCGAGCAGGATTCTGGTGGCGGCGGCGGCAAGGGCAATTAGGATAGTTCGGCGCCAGGGAACGGGCCAACGGAGGCCCATGGCGGACCAACTGCCGTCACGCAGACGGAAGGAGATCAAGGCGAACACGAAGAGGATGGGAACTTCGTTGGGGATGACGAGGTAGACGTTGTAGCCGAGCACGATGGCGCCGCCCAACACGAATTCGGCCAGCGAAAACCATCGTCCACCGGGGGAGAGGCGAGAAGGACCGTCGTTGGTTGGACTGTTGCTCACGATCGGCTCGTCCTATTTCTCCAGATCTGTGGACCAGTTCAGGATGACGGAGAGGGGCGCGGAGTTGACGGTGTCGACTTTGGTGTTGACGAGGAATTTCTGGCCGTCGGCGGTGACGTCGTAGGTGAAGAAATCCATGGCGGAGATGGGCTGGCGGGGATGGGTTTGAAAAAGCGCGACCGGCGAACCTGCCTCAAATCCGCTGGTGGTCTTCACATCGACGGCCATCAGTCTTCCATCGGGAGCGAGGTAGAACAACTCCTTGCCGTCGCGGCGCCAGCGCGGCTCTTCGCCGCCGTCGCGGGACACTTCCCACTTGCTGCTGAAGCTAGGAAAGGGGGAGACGTAGACCTCCCAGTTGCCGGTTTCAGCGGAGGCGTAAGCCACGAACTTGCTGTCGGGCGAGAATTGAGCGTTGCGAACGAGCGACTGCGACTGCAACAGCGGATGGGGCTGGCGGTCGGGCATGGTCAGGTACCAGAGCTCGCGCTCCTTGCGCGCGAGCAGATACTTGCCGTCGCGCGACCAATCCCACGGGCCCTGCTGCGGGGTGCCGAAATCGACGAAGCTCTGGGCCGATCCGGAACCGTCGGAGTTTTTGGTATACAGACTGAAGAAGAGCTTTTCGTTCGAGGTGTAGATGAGCTGTTTGCCGTCGGGGCTCCAGACGGTGACCTGTTCCAGCCATGGGCCAAAGCCGAGGCGAGCCGCAGCCTCATTGTTGAGATCGTGAACCCAGACGTTGACGTGGCGGCCATCGGTATCGGTCTTATCGACAGAGACACGACGTCCGTCGGGAGAGAGCTTGGGGTTGGCCAATTGCTGTGGGGGCCCGACCGAGCCCACTTGTTTGCCGTGCCGGTCAAACCAGAGGAGCTGCGACTTGTGCGAGCCCCTGGCGACGTTGGTCTGCGCGACCAGGGTTCCGCCGGCGACGGCGAAGACGGCGAAGTTGGTCTGGGGATAGTACTGCACGGCGTCACTGACGATGCGGGGCTCGCCGCTGAGCGTGTAGTTGCGAACATCGAAGCGTTGCGCGACAAGCGCGTTGTCACGCCAATAGACGAGGTAGCCGGGGTCGGCGTAAAAGGCGTTGGTGCTGGCGGTGGTGATGGGCCGCGTTTCGCTGGAGTCGAGCGAGGCGAGCATGATCATGTTCTTGTCGAGGCGGCCGGAGAAATTGCAGGCGAGATAGAGGAAGTGGCGTCCGTTTGGGAGGAAGACGGGCCACCGGTCGCTGACCTGGTACTGGGCGACGTCGGGCTTAGTCACTTGCACGGGCGTCCCGCCGGAAGCGGGGATGCGGTAGAGACCACTCCAGGCGTCGGGTGTGAAGACGATGACGCCGTCGCGGTTCCAGGCGCCACCGCGGCCGAAGGGAGCGTCGGCGATGACCTGGGCAGAGCGTCCAGCGCCAACTTCGATGGTCTTCAGTTTGCCTTGGGCGAAAAATGCCAGGGAGCGGCCGTCGGGCGACCAGAAGGGATAGGAGGCGCCTTCCGTTCCGGGAACGACTGTTGCCGAGCGGCTGCCCACGGGGTGGAGCCACATTACGTTTTTGTTGGCTTGTTCTGAATATGCAACGAGGGCGAGGGTACGGCCATCGGGCGACAGGGCGACGTAGTCGGCGGGAGAGGGGGCGGGGCTGTTGAAGTACAGGGCTTGCGGCTGTTCGCGGCCGTGGAGCCAGAGCAGGGCTGCGACGCCAAGAGTAGCGAGGAGAACGACGGCGATGGGCCAGACGAGACGGTCCCATGATTTGCGCTCGGAGGCGGCGGGAAGGCGCAAGGAGGAAGGGTTTTCGGCAATCCACTTGAGCTGAAGTTTGGCGTCGTGCGCGGTCTGTAGACGCTCGTCGGGGTCTTTAGCGAGGCAGCTTTTCACCGTGGCTTCCAGCGGCGGCGGCGAGAGTGGCTGGACGGCGGAGATGGGCTTTGGCTCAGCGGCGAGAATCGCGGCGATGGTGGAGGCGGTGTTCTTTCCTTCGAAGGCGCGCTTGCCGGTGATCATTTCGTAGAGCACGGCGCCGAGAGAGAAGATGTCGCTGCGGGCATCGGCTTCCTTGCCTTCAATCTGCTCGGGCGACATGTACTGAAACGTACCGACCAGCATGCCCTGCGTGGTGAGGGGATGCTGGGCAGTGGCGAGCGTTTGCGTCATGCCGGTGGCGGGAGTGCTGGGCGGGAGAGCGGGCTTGGCGAGGCCGAAGTCCATGAGCTTGGCGCCGCTTTTCGTCAGCATGATGTTGCCGGGCTTGAGGTCGCGGTGGACGACGCCACTGCGGTGGGCGCGTTCCAGGCCATCGCAGATTTCGATTCCGCATTTCAGGACCTGGTCGAGGGGCAACGGGCCTTTGCGCAGGCGGTCGGCGAGGGTTTCGCCTTCGAGGTACTCCATGACGAGGAAGCTGGTACCGTCCTGCGTGCCGACGTCGTAGAGGTGACAGATGTTGGGATGGCTGAGGCCGGAGATGGTGCGAGCTTCGCGATCGAAGCGCTGCTGCAGGGTCGGGTCGGAGGAGAGGTGGGTGGGGAGGACCTTGATGGCGACGGTGCGATCGAGGCGGGTGTCGCGGGCGCGGTAGACCTCGCCCATGCCGCCGGCACCGAGCGGGGACTGGATCTCATACGGGCCTAGCTTTGTGCCGGAGGGCAGGGGCATGTGTGGGAGGCATTATAGCGTCAGACGGTGGGAGACCGAGATTCTGCGGAGGGAGTCGGATTGGACGAGTCCCCTCGGTCGCTCTGCTTTTTCATGGTGGGAGCAGCACGGGCGGGGACGCCCGTGCGTCCATTCATGTAGCGCGCGTGGTTAGACTTTCATTTTGGGGAGGACGATCCCCTTCTGGGCCTGGTATTTGCCTTTGCGGTCGGCGTAGCTGACTTCGCAGACTTCGTCGGATTGGAAGAAGAGAATCTGGCAGAGGCCTTCGTTGGCGTAGATTTTGGCGGGAAGGGGCGTGGTGTTGGAGATTTCGAGGGTGACGAAGCCTTCCCACTCGGGCTCGAAGGGGGTGACGTTCACGATGATGCCGCAGCGGGCGTAGGTGGACTTGCCGACGCAGATAGTGAGGATGTCGCGCGGGATTTTGAAGTACTCGACGGAGCGCGCGAGGGCGAAGGAATTCGGCGGAACGATGGCGACGTCGGACTGGACGGTGACGAAGGAACGTTCGTCGAAATTCTTGGGATCGACGACGGTGCAGTTGACGTTGGTGAAGATTTTGAATTCGTCGGCGACGCGGAGGTCGTATCCGTAAGAGGAGACGCCGTAGGAGATGACTCCCTGGCTGACCTGTTTTTCGGAATAGGGATTGATCATGTCGTGTTCCAGGGCCATCTTGCGGATCCAGCGGTCACTCTTCAGCATGCTTCTCCTTAGATAGTGGGGCGAATTGGGCCGATTGGAATCCCATCCTACGAAATACGCGAAGGATGGGGCGCCCGGCAAACCGGGCATGTACAACGCTCGGGCACTCTCTTAGGCTGGGTTTCGAGGGTGTGGGAACATCTTAAGGGACGGGGCGTACCGTTGACAACTTCCGCTATCCCCCGTAGGATCAGTAACTTGATGGGGTTTTCCAAGCCAACCGCCAGGAGCTCGCAGTGATCAAGCTCGACATCATCAATGAAGTAGTGACGAAGACGGGCATTACCAAGACGAAGGCTGAGATGGCCGTCGAGACGGTGTTCGAGAGCATGAAGAAGGCGCTCGCGAACAGTGATCGCATTGAGCTGCGTGGATTTGGAGTGTTCACGGTGCGTCCGCGGAAGACGGGGATTGGACGCAACCCGCGCACGGGGGCGGAAGTTTCCATTCCTCCGGGGAAAGCGGTGCGGTTCAAGCCGGGGAAAGAGCTGCAGTCGATCGACTGACGGCGACTTTTTTTACTTCGCAAATCTTTTAGAGCTCCGTTTCTGAATGAGAGCGACTGAGGGTTGGTCTTCCGCCCCGGTTGGCAGTGCCTGATTTCACTCCACGCTTCTCCCACAACGTTCTTCATAATTTCCACCCCCGGCTGACGGCGCGGGCAATGTTATTTGTGTGCTTGCGGCTGACTGCCTGCGGTTTTTCCTGTTCTATTTTCTGATCCTCAGGAAAAGCACCCATCCCGGAAGTACGCGCGCGCG
>Ga0075014_100000286_pt1 | contig 14376 bp, 11 predicted proteins | sample AleBraG_ABR_2014_FD_71472 | JGI IMG/M metagenome (GOLD analysis project Ga0075014, IMG submission 71472) | Freshwater sediment microbial communities in response to fracking from Pennsylvania, USA - Alex Branch Run_MetaG_ABR_2014 | ecosystem: Environmental > Aquatic > Freshwater > Creek >... | reverse complement strand
AGCAATCGATCCAACATCGGACCAAGGGCCTCTCCTCGATTGAAAGTGGGGATCACTACGCTGACGCTCACAGTTTGCTCAGGGCTACCTTGGGTAGAAATTGGCGTTTTCCAAAAAACTGACCATCGCGAGCAACAACAAGAAGTCTACGGCACAGGCGAATCTCCCCATCGAGCCCAAAGCGGGGTCAGATAACTCTTATCTCGCCTATCCAAGGTCATTGCGACCACTCCAACGAAATAGATGAGCCCGGTTGTCGCGATGATGAGTGCTGTCGCGATTCGCCCCGTATCGTTGACCGCCATCCTGGCCAATATCAGAATTGGCGCTCCGCACAACGCGCCAACTATTGTTGTCCGAAAGCTCGCGCGGAAAAGCTCTGGTAACCCTATTCCCATGTGCTTCGTCGCAGTCTTAACAAGAAGCGCGAAGTCCAGAGTAACACGCACCGCCCATGCCACTGCAGCTCCAGTTAACCCGAAAGCGCCGATCAAGACAAAACATAGCGGAACATGTATGACCAATTCTAAGATGTGGAATCTTGCCGTCAGATCTGGCCTATGTACAGCCTGGAGAAACTGATAAGGGAGCGACGCGACTGCGCTGATGACCAATGCAAATGCCAACACTTGCATCACTCGGGCACTGTTGTTGCCGAATGCTGTTCCCATCCAAAGTGTCAAAATCTGTCGCGCAAAAACCCCGATCACGATCGCGATCGGGACAATGCTGCCAAATACGAACTTGGTTCCACGAATGTACAACTCACGCGCATTTTCAACCTTTCCCTCGGTGTGCAAACGGGTGAATGCCGGAAAAACGACAACCGCAATACTTGCCGGGAAAAGAGAAAGAGCATTGATAACATTGTACGGAACCGTGTAGTAAGTCACTACCGCTATCGCGACAAGACTACTCAGAACAAACTTCTCTAGATTCACAAGCAGCGGTCCGATCACTTGCGACACCGATACATATGTTCCAAACCCCGCCAAATGGCGGAAAGTCTTATGATCCCAGGTAGGTCTCCCCAGATCAGGCACGAGAACGCGCACGAGCAAGGCGTATGCGATTAACGCAAACCCTTGCAAGGCTGCACTACCAATCATTACACCCACGAGCGAATAACCGAAATGCAGCAAGACCACGCTGAATAGTGACTGTGCTACTCCTATACTTACTCCGACGCGACTTAGCCACTCGAACCTCTCGAGCGCTCTCATGACGGAGGAAGTGAGTCCTACCTGAAGCGATACGACCAGCGCCACCGCGCTTACGACGAAAGCTTGAGTGGTAACCGCCCGCGCGTCCGCTGGAATCTTGAGAAGAGAGATGAGAACGGGCGTGCAGGCTACCATTCCGGCCGCACCAACGATTCCCAACACCAAGTATGACAAAGACGAGGTCCAAAATACTCGAGTGAATTCTGGCCAGTCCTTGCGTGAGCTGCTATCCGCCAGGAATTTGACGGTCGCCTGCCCGAGACCCAGTTCCACTACCCCAAAGTAGTTGGTCGTGATTCCGACAAGAACAAGAATGCCATACAGGTTTAGACCGAGGGTGTGGACGATGTATGGAGACGTGAACAATCCGACTGCCAGCAGCAGCACCTGGGTGGCCAGTTGATACAGGCTATTTGTGGCTATACGTGGCATTCGGCCCTCAACTGCGCAGGGTTGCTACTGGTGAAATCGACGCTTGCGACAAACGTCCGATCGGCTGACAACGACGCTGCGGCTTAACGCGTCCCCAAAAAAGATCCAACTGCATTCTTAGGCGGAGCAATAGTCTATCCCGATATTGTTGTGACGCTAGGTCGTCATGCATTCGTGGCAGCAATCGGTGGCGAATCATTTCGGTCAGGCAGGAAACGATCTCTGCCGCGATATAGCTTTTCACTCTCCATTGCGGCCAGTGTGCTTCCAACACAACATAGAAATTATGAGTTGCGACCTGCTCGACCTCCCATGGGTTCCACCGGTTCCGCACAGCCACACTGCAGTGATGAATCATGGTGGATTCCGAGCACAGCCACACTTTGTACCCCAGTCGCCACACGCGATAGCAATAATCGAAGTCGTCGGAACCACAAAACGTCTCTTCCGTTAAGGGACCCACTCGTTCCCATACAGACATCGGGATCAGGTGACACGCGCCCGAAACCCATGGCACTTCCATCGTCCGGTCTTGCGGAAAGTAGGTGCCGAGCAGCAATCGCCCTCGTAGCCTCCGAGGAAGGCAGAGGTGAAGTCTCGAGGATTCGAGCAACAGCCAAAAGGGAGACAAGAATCGGCGCGCGGAAGGCTGGGGCTCGCCATTGGCATAAACCAAGCGAGGACTCACCACGCCTGCATCCGGATGCGCGCAGGCCAATTGAATCAGCCGCTCAAGGGAGGCGGCGCTCACCTCGATATCAGGATTAAGAAGCAACAGGAATTGTCCCTTCGCTTCTGGCACTGCAATATTTACCGCGCTGCCGTAGCCGACGTTAGCTTTCAACTGTAGTAGTCTGCAGCTGGGAAAATCACTCAATACCATCTCGACACTGCCATCAGTCGACGCGTTATCTATGACTATCACCTCCTGCTCGATGGAGGCTTTGTGAGTCTCGAGAGATCTGAGACACGAAGAAAGAAAAGTCTTTGTGTTATAGCTAACGATGACGATACTCAGCAACATATTGGTATTGGTGCGGCCCATGGCGTCAACCTACCTCTACTGCTTATAGGCTACAACGACGATTTCTTCGCCAACCGAACAACCACAGAGGACACAAAGACTCTCCAAGACTTTTGTCAACCGATCAGCGATATTTACCTTCCCCCCGAACCCTCCGCCCCAGAATCCTCGTTGGTACCGTCGAGAAACTGCTCGATATATCGCGGCGCACTGCGACGTGGTCGTGGCATGAATCCTCCCGAAACCAACCTGTCGAAGCAAACCGACAATTGCCTCGCGAGGAGGCAGCACCAGGTGGCGCGGAGGATCCCAAGTCACCGCAAATTCACCGCGAACCCTGGCAACCAAAGACTTAGGGTTAGGATACTTGAGGACCAAACGACCAGCGGGGCTCACGAGCCTAGAACACAGCTCCAAGGTTTTCCTTAGATCCGGCAGATGTTCCATCACGTGATTCATATGAATCATGTCGAACTCACCGTCGCGAAATCCTGCGACATCCAGCGTTCCTACCCTAACTTCGCATCCACTGACTCGACGAGAAGTTCCTGCCGCCGACTCATCAAATTCAAGACCAACGCTGTTCCAGCCCAACCATGTTAAATAGCGTAGTGTAGTGCCATTCCCACAACCAATGTCCAAACATCGGCGCTCATCTTCTCCTCGTCCGAGGGCGTCAATCAGACCAAAACGAGCGCGCCGTCGAACTGATGGGAAAAGCGCAAACAAGCCAGCTATCACGTCCAGCGTGATTGAGGCACTCTTGAAATCTCCGGTGTGCGCACGGGCTAATATCGCGCTTCGGATTCGTCCTCGCCAGCTGGAAGAGCTACGGGGTAGATTTTCGACCTCATCAGGGATCGAGTGAGTAAAGTAAGTTTGGGGATAGCACAGAGCAAGGTCTTCCTCGATGACTCGTGGATTTTGGTAAACGGTGCCGCAACTGCAACACCCTACGTACGTGTACGCCCCCGGCACTCCATGCAAAAAGTCCGGAATGGTGAACTTTGGGAACGACTCCTCACGCTCGCAGACCGGGCACTTCGCGCTTGGGCGCGAACGAGGAGTCGCAATCTCCGCAACCACTCTGACCTGAGTACTCATTGGCCCCCATCATTAAACATAATAGGCTGGCGTTCTCATTGGTGGATCACTCGCCAACCATGCCCTCAGCCGTAGTTTGACTCGTTGGACGAATTGGAACCACAAGTCTCGGCACAGCCGGGCGTCGAAAAAAATGACGCCTTCTTGCGTTCTTCCGCAATTCGCGCTGTTCGAGTCCCACCATCGCGATAATCACCAGCCAGGGAAGCAACTGCGCTCTCTGCCGATAGGCTAAACCGACGTTCCCGAAGGTCACGCTGTAGAGGAGGCCTAGTCCAACCACGAAAAACAGCAGCGGTTGCACGTCACTAAATCTCTTTCTGACGGTGTACCAAAGTCCTGGGATCAAGCCCACTACAACCAGCCACCACCAGATAAACAGTTCGGGGGTCGTCAGCATCTTGCGTAGGCTGCCACCGAGTTCCCACGGAAAGGGCGCCAAAAGGAGATAGGTTCCCCCTGTCAGAGTGGCCATCGCCAACCCCTGATTGGTCCGGATATCGTAATCGGTTTTGACACCAGACCCAGCGCCTACCGTCAGACCGTGACGGTAGGTGCTTATGAACTTGGCATCAAACCGGTCAAATTGCGATTCGTGTCGGATCAACACTCCTGACAACAAAAGGAGCGGGGCAAGGAGAATTACTACTGTCAAGGCAGATCCGATGGACATCCTGCGCTGCGTGAGCTGAGGCAATAACAGCGACGATATGATTGTGCCGGCTGTGATATAAGCCACATAAAAGCGGAACGGAATCACCAAGACCGCAGCCGCTGCACACAACGCGACGTGCCGAACGGAAAAACCGGAACGCTTCAGGTTCACGCAGCCGTATAGGGCAAGAGTTTCAAGAAAGATGACCGCTGGTTCCTTGACTGTCTGGCCTGACCAAACAATCAAAGATGGAAGAAGACACGTCCACCAACCTACGCGTATGGCCACCCACTCCGAGAATAGGATACGCGCGATTCGGTAGGCAAACACTACGGTGAGGGCGCCGAAGAAACAATTTAAGACAGCGGCGACCATGCGCGTCGGTGAATTAACGACGTAAAAGAGTGCCCCAAGCAAATACTTATAACCATAGTGCTCGCCATGGAACGCCCCGAGCAAGGTATAAGGGAGATCCAGCAGAGTCAATCGCTGTTGAACCCACTGTTGTTGCAAAGGGACTCCCATCACCCACCCGCTAGAATCCTCATCGTGAAGGACCTTGACCAACCCAAACTGATATACCCAGATCGAAAAAGCAAAACGCGTGCCGAACGCAGCCAAAAACAGCGCTATCTGGAACCGAAGGGTACCGCGATGGTTCCACGTAAAAGACATGGCCATGCACCCGAAGATAGCTAGCACAATGAACAGCAAAGTGCCCGGAACCATGCCAATATCGGTCACTTGACGCCAGCTTTCATTCGAACCACACTCCTTAGAAAAAGTCGCAGCCGGACTTTTGCGGTAGCGAGCCCATCCGGAGAGATGCCACCCATTTTATTGGCCCTTCATGCTGGCCAAAATATCGCGATCCAGGAATCCGTCCCGGAGACGCGTGTTGCTAATTTGCCCATGACCAAGCGGTGTCAACCCCAGCTGTTCGAACGTGATTTGATCTTATTTGAATCGATGCTAAAATCAAACTCACGAATTCAGACTCCGCATTCTCACTCCACGGCCGGGCGATCGGAAATTATCGCGCATTAGGGCCAGACTCGGGAATCTATGATGCCGGCGCGAAATACGTTGGCCAGAAGTGATCGGGTTAGCGGCGCTGAGTCCTTTGATCTTCCCCAGTTTCAAACCCATGCCAATTACGTTCCCATCGCTCCGGAAGAGCCGTTTTGGACAAATTATTGGCTGGTTCTGTGCAAACGAAAATGGGTGGTTCTAGCGACTCTGGTCGTCGTGGTTACGCTTGCCACGATCGTGTCCCTCAGGACCCGGCCCATATATGATGCTTTCGCGAAAATCGAGATTAATCAACCCAACTCTGACGCGCTCCTTGGGTTTAAAGACGTGGGTGCCGGGGCTTCTCCTGACTATTATTCCGACAATCAGTTTGAACTGGCGACACAGGTAAACGTTCTACAGAGCGGCACCATCGCGTTACAGGTAATCAAAGCGCTCAACCTCGACTCCAGTGCTCCTGGGACAGCCGGACAACCCGCCATCGCCAGGCCACCGGACAGATCCAAAGAGGCAGGCGAGATAGCACGCTTCCAGGCCTCCCTTCGTATAGTTCCCCTGCCCGACACACGCTTGGTGGAGATCCGTTATTCAAGCCCGGATCCGCAAATGGCTGCCATCATTGTGAATACGCTAGTGCAGACTTTTATCGAGGAGAATATCAAAGCGAAATTCGATTCCACGATGCAAGCCTCAGAGTGGCTTTCGAATCAGTTGGGTGACTTGCAGCTAAAAGTTGAAACATCGCAGGAAAGGATCCTCAGGTATCAAAAAGAAAACGGCATGCTCGGGGTTGATGAGAAGCAAAATATCATCACCGCAAAATTGGATGAATTGAATAGAGAATTTACAGCAGTTGAAGCCGACCGGATTCAGAAGCAATCCCAATACCAGCAGACGATGTCCGGGAACGCCGAATTGCTCGACAATTCGGAGAAAGACAGCCTGATTGGGAAGCTGCGCTCCCAGGAAGCCGACCTGAAGATGCAGTATGCGCAATTGAACTCGCAGTTCGGAGATTCGTATCCCAAAGTGATCGAACTCAAGGATCAGCTTCGGCAACTGCAGGAGAATATCCAAGCTGAAGTGAAGAAGATGGGCGCCCGGGCTGCAAGCCAGTACGAGGCTGCTCTGCATCATGAAACGTTGCTCCGAGCCGCGTTTGAGGCCCAAAAAGAAGAGGCCAATAAACTGAACGAGAAGGCTGTTGATTACAATATTTTGAAGCGGGACTATGAGACCAACCGCAAACTCTATGAAGAATTGCTGGAAAAGTTAAAGCAGGCCGGCGTATCCGCGGGTTTGAAGTCAAGCAACATCAGGGTCGTGGACGCGGCACGCGTGCCGGATTTACCGGCCAGCCCAAACATTCCTCGCAACATCGAGTTAAGCTTGCTTCTGGGGACCCTAGGCGGGATAGGGCTCGCTTTTGTGCTTGAAGCGCTGGACACCACCGTTCGCACTCCGGAGCAGGTCGAGATAGTATCAGGTTTACCCTCTCTGGGGATCATTCCTCTCAGTATGAGGTTGAATGGTGCCAGCAGGCCGTTCCTGGCTGCAAGCCTGGGCTCTTCTAGCATGGAGTTGATCACGCACAAAAGGCCACAGTCGCAGATCGCCGAATCATTCAGAAGTCTGCGCACCTCGATTCTTCTGTCGGGGTCTTTTGATTCCCGTCCCAAAGTGGTTTTGATCACGAGTGCTCTGCCTAGAGAGGGTAAGAGTTCAACATGCGTTAATCTTGCAATTGTTCTGGCCCAGAAAGGTAGCCGGGTATTGCTGGTCGATTCCGACATGAGGCGTCCGACGTTGCATAAGGTGCTCGGCGTATCCCGAGATATTGGCCTGAGTTCGCTTCTTGACGAGACTGTGCTGGAGGAGAACGCGATCCTGCCAGCTCCGGATTTTCCGAATCTGTTTGTGTTGCCTTCTGGTCAAAGTCCCAGCAATCCGGCCGAGTTGCTCGATTCGGAAGTCCTGCGAAAATTACTCAAGAAGTGGCGAAGCCAGTACGATTTCGTAATTATGGACAGTCCGCCGACGCTCTCCGTCACCGACGCAGTGGTGATCTCGCCCGAAGCTGACGCAGTCGTCATGGTCGTCCGTTCCGGACAGACCACCAAAGACGCCGTGCGCCGCACCCGCGATACCCTGTATCAGGTAAACGCAAGAATCATGGGAATCGTCATGAACGCGGTGGATCTACGATCTCCGGACCTCTACTACTACTACTACTATTCGAAACGTGGTAATGGCTACTACAATGAGGGATCGTCCCGGAACTGAATACGTAACGCTCACGTGACATTGCCCTACTGACACACCTGCTGGTTTGGGCACCACCGTACGGAGCGTCTACTCAAGGGACAATGGGTGACGGGCAGATATCACATGGGTCGGTTTTGACCGCAAATCCCCGCCCCTACGAACTCTAATGCCACCTCCAACTTTGACAATTGGACTGCCTGTGTACAACGCAGCTCCGTTCTTGCGCGATTGCCTGCGCAGCATTTTTGCGCAAACCTGGTCCGACTGGGAACTGGTTGTCGCGGACGATGGATCAACCGATGAGAGCCTGGCAATCCTCGAGAGCATCGACGATCAGCGAGTTCGTCTCGTGGGTCGGGGTCTCCACCAGGGCTTGGGCGCCTCTCTCAATCTGATCACTGGTAACGCACGCGGCCGCTTCCTCGCGCGCATGGATGCTGATGACATGATGCATCCATCGCGATTGGAGCGGCAATTGCGAAGCCTGCTCGAGCGACCAGACCTGGATGGGCTGGGCTGTGGCATCGTCCTTCTGGACCGGAGTCTTGAACCGATCGGCGCGAAACTCAATCCCGCCGACCATGCGACCATTTGCGCCGATCCGTTGGCCGGGATTCGGTTAGCCCATGCGACTTTGGTGGGCCGTACCGAATGGTTTCGCAGCCATCCCTACAACGCCGATAGCGATGGATGTGAAGACTGGGAGTTGTTGTTTTCCACGTTCACAGAAAGTCGATTCGCAAATCTTACGGAGCTGCTCTATTTTTATCGCGAATTGGATTCGTCTACGGTCTCCAAGTATCTGCGCCGACAACTAAGAGCCAGCCTCTTCTCCTGGCGGCACGGCCGAGCACAGTTTGGCGTACCCAGGACGGCCTGGGAGTGTGGCAAACGTTTTGGACGCGGATTCCTCTTCGCGAGCGCGGGTATGTTGGGAACGGCTGAACAGCTAGTGAGGAGGCGCTACGAACTGATCGATGCGGCTTCTGCGGAGCGGTTCCGCGGCACTGTCCAACAGATACGCTCGAACGGCCTCCCGTCGGCCCGGCTGGCCTGACGGGGCTCAGGTCGTAGCCGCCGCCTCTCGCCCGAGGCGCTGAGCACGCCCCTATCTGATCATATCAAAGGCGGACTGTCTTCCCCCCGAAGCAGCTGCCTCCAGTTTTGTCACAAGAATTGCCGGACGCCGCACCCAGGTTTTCTTTCAGCCCACGCGGGTCCGCGCAATCAGTCCCAAACCATTCTCGGGGTGTATCGCTCCAAGCCAGAATCCCCGATCACAACCTTGCCCTGACTTTCTACCCAGGCATGCGCCTCGAACTTTTCCTTTTTGCAAACTCCGATCCGAATTTTGGATTGCAACCCAGCCCGTCTAAGCAGGATATGCAAGGCTAACGATTGCGCGAGGCAGGTCGCGCGTGGAACATACCAGCGGGCAACTTGCACCGCCCACACTCTCTAGCTCTGTGGAAAACTGGGTGCCGTCGCGGGAAGCACCTGGCGGGACCAGTTTGGCCGAAATACGCTGCAGCACGTTGAACGGAAGCAGCCACAAAGCGGTCCGCACCGCGTCCAGCATTACAACCGCCTGAATCAGAAGGGTCTGCTTCGACAGGGGAAGGCGGAAGAATTTTTGCAGGCGATCCATGTTTCTCGGCCTTTGTTGAGAAGCATCTTATCAGAGAGGCAGAATCGGAGTAGCGCGACCTTGGTAACAGAATTTCGGCCGGTCAGTTTCTTTGCGATTTATAAAAATCCGAAATCGCCTGCCGCGCGACATGGAAGACTCGTTGCGTGCGCATCACGACCATGGATCGTTCGGGTGTGCAAACCACCTCTTCCGTCGCGGGATCGAGCAGGGTCCGCGCGACGTAAGTTACACGAAGACGCAAGCCGGAGTGGGCCCTTAACATCAACAGCCACGCTTTCAAACGGGACACTGAAGCGCCGGGCGCATAGCTGCTAACGATTTCCCTGGCGATCGACACAGCGACCGGATCGCGCCTTAATCGAAGACGAATCGGGTCAGGAAGCGGGCTCTGATACATTTGGTTTGCCAAGAACAACGCGACAAGAACAACCCGCACTGCTCCGATGCGATCGGCCTCATCCAAAACGTAAGACCAATCGAGGTCGTCTGATGACGATGGAAGGGTCGCGATATCGCACACCCACTTCAAGCAAGACCATAAATGCTTGAAACCGTGAAGGCTGAGTACGAGTACCGCATCCTCGGGCGACAGCACGCGAAGCCGAGAACTGCCTATCGGCAAGAACTTGGTACGAGACCAGAGCCGGTTAAATTCAATTGTCAGACCAAGTTGAGCGGGTACCACTTGCCAGTGAATTTCCACCCGGACTTGATTGCTTTCATGAAGAAAATTATATTCACACGCGCTGCGTAAATATTTGGTTTCCTGTGTCGGCGTGAAGCTGTACTCGCCTCTGTAGCCCAACTCATGCATCACGCTCAGAGTACGTTGCACATCTTCTCCCGCCACGAGAATGTCTAGATCACAAAAACCGCGCATGGCCAGGTTGCCGTATGTGGACTCCGCCTGGACCGGCCCTTTGTACGGTATGGCCCGGATGTTCTCCGCAACCAGGGCTCGCATGATGCGCAACAATTCAGCAGTTAATAACAGATTTTTTTGTGCATTCTTGCGAACCTTCCTCACGAGGTTTTCGGACATAGAGGAAGAGAGGGGACAGCCTGAATCGATCAAGGCATGACAAATCAGCGGAGTCAGTTCGTGCCATTCGGCATACTTCAGGACTTTTTCCCAATTCTCAACTTGGCAGGCGAGATAACGGACCGAAACTTCGTCGGCGGGCAACCTTGAGCACGCGAGAACCAGGCGAAACTCGGTATCGAACGCAGGTGTGGCAACACCCGACATCCCAACACACTAACAGGAACACGGGATTTCTATCCACCGACAACTTCCAGAACCTCGAGAAGAGCTTCCGACGGGCTACCGGAACCGTCGAGCTCCCCAGCCAGGGAGACCGGCACGAATTTAGGATGGATCTATGAATGCAAAATCCGAGTAGAGGCGCAGATCGGTCAGTGGCCTGAAGCTGTCCCGAAACGGCAGACGACTCTACTTTTTTCTTCCGTGCGGCCGAGCAGCGGCAAAAAACTCTCCGCAAGGGCTTCGGTCTTCGGTAAGTTTTCCACAGGGATTCGACAGAACTGTTTTTGCTATAGCGGAAGGCGCACGACTCGTGCATAATTCCAACAACGCCACCAGCCAGAATCGAATAGGCCAACAGCAACATGAGGGGGAAGTAATGCGGGTTCTAATCACTGGTGGAGCCGGGTTTATCGGCTCTCACTTGGCGGAGAAGCTTCTTGCATTAGGCCACGACGTAACGGTTTTGGACGACCTTTCAACCGGCAGCGCGGAGAACATTGCCCATCTCAAGAACCACATCGCCTTTGAATACCATCTGGACACAATTTTCAACCGCCAGCTTTTGGCAGAACTGGTTGATCTTGCCGACGTAGTGTTCCATTTGGCGGCTGCCGTAGGCGTACGCCGCATCGTTGAGTACCCCGTCCGTACCATCGAGACCAACGTACGCGGCTCCGAGCTAATCTTGGAGATGGCTGCCAAGAAGCAAAAACGGGTGCTAATCACATCAACGTCCGAGGTTTACGGCAAGTCCACCAAGCTGCCGTTTTCTGAAAGAGACGATCTCGTTTTTGGTTCTACCTACAACTGCCGGTGGAGTTATGCTTGCTCCAAGGCGATTGACGAATTCTTGGCCTTGGCCTATTACCGCGAACGAAAACTCCCCGTCACTATCGTTCGGTTGTTCAACACCGCTGGACCGCGGCAGACCGGCCAATATGGAATGGTACTGCCGACTTTCGTGCGCCAAGCTCTCTTGGGCGAACCGGTGACGGTGTTCGGAACGGGCGAGCAGTCCCGCTGTTTCGGGCACGTTGACGATGTAATCGAGGGCATTCTTGCCTGTGTCACTTCTCCCGGAACTGTGGGCGAAATCTTCAACCTGGGAAACACCGAACAGATTACGATTACGGCCCTCGCCGCAAAGATCATTGCCGCTACTGGGTCGAAGAGTCCCATTCGGTATGTGCCCTACTCCCAGGCTTACGGTGACGGCTTCGAAGACATGGAGCACCGAATCCCTGACCTAAGGAAAGCGCACGCTTGCTTCGGTTACACTCCCAAGCGCTGCTTGGACGAGATCATCTACGCCGTAATTCAGCACATTCAACAACAGAAGACTCAAAAGGGCCTTGCGCTTTCGCATGTGGCATAACGTTCTACCCTTCATTGTTACCTTTCCTACCTCGGTGCTGACAACGGCGGCCACCATCAGGATCGCGCGCCGGAATGGCTGGTTGGTGCATCCCCGAGCCGACCGTTGGAGCCAGACCTCGGTTGCGAAATTCGGCGGCGTTTCAATTCTGCTGACCTTCTCATTTGCCGTCATCGCATCTCGCGCTCCCAGACCATTGCTGACAGTTGCACTTTTGACCATCACAATGGGGCTGGTGGGACTTGTCGATGATATCTTCCAGCTACGTCCCAGTTGGAAGTTCGCGGCGCAGTTCGTGATAGCCGGTGTCGCGGTTTGGTCCGGCGTTGTTTACCAATTGTTTCACCTCGCCTCCCTGAATTACGCATTCACGTTCCTCTGGATTCTGGGCGTTACCAATGCATTGAATTTGCTGGACAACATGGATGGGCTCGCCGCGGGGGTGAGTGTCATTGCTGCGGGCAGTTTATTGCTGATTGGGCACAGTTCAGGGCCTTTGGCCATCGGGTTGCTCGCGATGGGAGCATCGTTACTGGGATTTCTGGTGTTTAACTTTCAACCGGCAAAGATCTTCATGGGGGACACCGGAAGCCTTGCTATCGGATTTTTCTTAGCCTGCTGCGCGGTCTCCCAGGCGGGTCACGTAAGTGCTATGTTTTCCATCGTGTTCGTGCCGGGGCTGGTGCTCTTCCTGCCTATCTTTGACACTCTCCTGGTCAGTGTGACACGCAGGCTGAATGGGCGTGCCATCTCGGCCGGCGCTAAAGACCACACGTCGCATCGCCTCGTGATGCTCGGGTTAAGCGAGCGAAATGCAGTTCTGACGCTGTACCTCTTGGCAGCCCTCAGCGCACTGGTCGCGGTCTTATGCAAGCGAGTCTGGTCCGACGTCGGCCCCGGTATTTTGGCGCTGTTTCTGTTAACCGCGACTGCGTTCTGGTTTTATCTCGCCAAGATCCAGCTGCCTGAGGAATGGCTTTCGCGTACCAATGCGCTTACGTTTTTACTTCCCGAGTTCCTGAATTCGGTGGGCAAGCGCGCCGCCATGGTCTTTGCGGATGCTGGCTTGATCGTATTGGCAGAATTTCTTGGTTACCTGCTGCGATTCGACGGTGTGCCGCGTCAGTACGCAGGCTCTTTTCTTTGGGCTGCCGTATTGCTCATAGTGGTCAAGATTCCACTGTTTGCAATCTTCTCGGTCTACCGGCGTGATTGGACGCTCCGCGCACTCCGTGATATTTACCCCATTCTCAAGGGCAGCATACTCGGATCCATGTTGGTCGTGACGGCTCTAACCTACATGACTGGGTTCAAGGACTTTTCGAGAGCCGTATTCGCCACCGAAATGCTTCTCACCGTCTGCCTAATGGGTTTTGTACGTACGATTTCGCGATTTTTCGATGACGTGCTGCCCATACAGACCAATGAAGCCTACCTGGTCGTGGGTGGACCGAGCGCCGAGTTTTTTTATCGGTATTTCGAGTGGCAGCGCGTGCATGGCAACATTCTCGCCTTCGTTGCGCCGGTCAGGAATGGAAATGCGTTTCTCTACGGTGTGCCAATTGTACCGCTATCCCGAATGGCGACTTTTTTGTCAAAAGTAACCGCGGTCTATGTGTTGCCTGACTGCCCAGAACCGGCGCGGATCACTGTAATGCAGTCATGCGGTACCCAGAATATTCCCGTGCGCACATTGCAACTGAGCGTCGAAACACTGGAAACCGAAGGGTTTCGTCGCGCGGCTGTAGCCAGCTAACTTATCGCCGATGATCTCCGCTTCCGCCAGACCGCTAAACCAGAATGCGGCAAAGCCGAAGGTAGTTCGAATTATCGGTCGGCTCAATGTCGGCGGAATCGCTCGCCAGGCATGCTTTTTGCATCAGGCCTTGCGGAGCACATTCGACACCGTTTTGATCGCCGGGCATTTAGACCAACAGGAAGGCGACATGAGCTATTTGCTCACATCGGAAGAAGGCGTTCGATGGATCCGCTCAATGTCACGGCCGGTGCGCCCTTGGACAGATTTCCTGGCTTTTCTCCACATTATCCGCATTCTTCGCGCGGAGAGACCGGATCTTGTACACACCCATGCCGCTAAGGCCGGCACGTTAGGTCGCGTGGCGGCCGCCCTTCTGGGTGTGCCCGTGCGGGTCCATACCTACCACGGGAATGTGTTGCATGGATATTTCGGAGCGCTTCAAACCAGAATCTTGATTGCTATCGAGCGCGCGCTCAACAAGATTACGACCCGTACGGTGCTGATCTCGGAATCTCAAGTGGACGAATTGGTCGACAAATACAAAATAGTCTCCCCCCCCAAGGCATCTGTTATTCGCAATGGCTATGAT
>Ga0075014_100000283_pt1 | contig 14449 bp, 11 predicted proteins | sample AleBraG_ABR_2014_FD_71472 | JGI IMG/M metagenome (GOLD analysis project Ga0075014, IMG submission 71472) | Freshwater sediment microbial communities in response to fracking from Pennsylvania, USA - Alex Branch Run_MetaG_ABR_2014 | ecosystem: Environmental > Aquatic > Freshwater > Creek >... | reverse complement strand
CCTTTGGGACGAACCGACGCAAGAAGTCCGGTGAAGCATGTTCGATCATGGTTGGGACACACGTGTTGAATGTCGTGTCCGTCAAGAGACCGAAGTCTGGCGACTCGTACTCACTCGTCTCTTCCAAGAAGATCTCCTCGTGGACGAGGGACAGTCCTTGCCCCCCGTACTCTTTGGGCCACGTGATTCCCGCGAAGCCATCATCAAAGAACCTCCTTTGCAGAGCACGATTCTCGGCGACGACTTCGGGTGTGTAGCGCTTGATGTCCGGCTTGTCTTCAAGTCGTTCACGGGGCCGCAGGTTGCTTCTAGCCCACTTTCGAACACGGACCCGATACACCTCGAGATTGGCCGTAGCGCCGACGTCAGGCTTCATCGCCCTATGGCCCCGTTATGATCGAACGAATGGCCGCGGCACCGGTGGAGATGATCTACGGCCGCAGCCGATACGCAGTCAAGTCGGCGACATCGATTCATTGACTCGGTTGCACTTCTCAAATGCATTTGCCCCCGCCATTTCAATGGGTGTCTCGAAGAGCCGTCCCAGGACCTTGATTAGGAATTCTAATCAGCAATAGAATCTTACGCGGCCAACGGCTCACGAGTCAATGTAGCGAGAGAGGAGTACCGAGGGGAAGCGAGGCTGTCATGGAATCAGCTGACGATCTGCCATTGTGAGGGACGAGGACTACTCGTGAGACATCCACGTGGCTCTTGCTACCAGTCGACCTCGGCGGGCTCTAAGTCGGACCAGTCTCGATCTTCAGCCGAGAGGCCCGACAGCAGCATCTCCTGCGCACTCAGAATCACCGCATCCACTGCCTTACCCTTGTCGGGCCGCCACGAATACGAAACGGCGTTGAGCGCGCCGAGGAGCATCAATTGCGAAGACTTCAAGTCGATGTCGTCACGGAGGAGTCCCTCCTCCTTCGCCTCAAGAAGAAGTCGAGCCCACACCTGGGCGTACGCCTTCTCGAACGGCCGACAGTACTCTTGGACGGATGCGGGTACGTCTCCGGTAATCCGATGCGTAGAAGCCCTTGCGTAGTCAGATTGACGAGCCGTCATGCGTAGGTGCGCATCGATCGCCAGCCCCAGCCGTTCAAGGGCATCGCTTTCTCCGTGCTTCTCGAGGACATTCTCGAGCGTCAATTTCGATCGCACCAATCCAGCGGTGAAGACCTCGCCGGCGAGCTCTTCCTTGTTGTTGAAGTGGTAGTAGATTGCCGGAGCTTGGACGCCGGCGACTTCACCCACGTCAGCTAGGCGCATGCCCGTGAAACCCTTGTCCGCAAGGACTTTCGCGGCCGCGTCAAGAAGCCGGAGTCGAGTCGCCGCGGCCTTTCCGCCGGTTTCTGCCAGCCTGGACGTGGTGGCCTCCGAGGCAACCTTTGGAGTCAACTTGCCCCTTGTCTTTGCCACTTCCACCCATTTCTGCTCGAAAGAATTGCCTCAACAAAACGTCCATACTGCTTGAATGCACACCCATTCTAAGTACTGACGTACTGGAAACTACTCCAACTTCGCGCCACACCCCGGTCTGACATCCTGGCTACAACAGTGGAGGTCTACAGTTGAGATCGCCTAGCCACAGGTGGGCCGTCGGGACATATTCGTCTGGGAAGGGGATTTCCTACTGCGAGTCAAATGAGGTTGAGCCACAACGCAACCGCATTTGCGTACCGACGACCCACCTCTGTCCAGGTGCATCTTTGCCTTTCAGGTCTTCGCACTATTCAGATTCACCTCCGCCTGAAAAATATGACGCTTCAATTTCGACGAGATTTTCTCGCGCCTCCTTCGCAGTGCCAGAGAATTGAATTCGGCCCTGTCGAAGCACGTACACCCGGTCAGCAAATTTGAGCGCCTCGTGAATGTGCTGTTCCACGATCAAGACACCAACACCCTGTTCAGACGCAGACTTCAGAACACTCAAGAGACGCGCAACGACCAATGGCGCGAGACCGAGTGAAAGTTCGTCCGCCAAGATGACTTGCGGTTTGCGCGCCAGTGATCGTGCAACCGTCAAGATCTGTTGCTCGCCGCCCGAAAGCATCCCCGCCTTGCGCTTCAAGAGTGGCTGTAACTCTGGGAACCGTTCGAGGGCCGTGCTGTCAGCCCCACCAACACGGAGGTTGTCAGCAACGGTCAAATTCATGAAGACCGATCGCTCTTCAGTGATGAGAGCGAGCCCGTCGTGCGCTCTTTTGTGCAAAGGCGAATTCGTCACTTCGCCCTTCCACAGCACGTCTCCCGATTTGGGCTTCAGTTCACCACAGAGCGCCATCATTGTCGTTGTCTTGCCCGCACCGTTGGGGCCAAGCAGCACCACAATCTCTCCGGCGTCCACTCGGATGTTCAAATCATGAACGACTCTCGCGTCGCCGTAGCCGAGGGAGACCTCACGCGCCTCAAGGAGGGTCGTCACTCTCTCGCCTCCGCTGCGAACTTCTCCATGACGATTTCGTCCGCATGTTGCGTCGTCTCGTCGTCTGCAACTCCAAGATAGGCTGAAATCACCGCCGGATTGGTCCGAATCTCTTCAGGAGTTCCGAGCGCAATTACCTCGCCGAAATTCAGCACCATGACTCGGTCGCACGTCTCGAGTACAAGTCCGACATCGTGTTCAATTAGCACTACCGCCACTCCTTGCTCGTGCGACACGGCGGAGATGAGTGCCTTGAGTTCGCCCCGCTCTCGAGTGTCGAGGCCCGATGCCGGTTCATCGAGAAGTAAGACACTGGGCTGGGTCGCCATCGCACGAGCAATGCCAGCCAATCGTGCGGTTCCGTGGGAAAGTTCAGAAGGACGTGAACCCATAACCTCGGTCAATCGGAACTTTCGAACCACTTCATTCATCACGTCGCCGTCAGCCTGAACACCCGGCTTCACGAGGTCGGTGAAGAATCGCGTAGGCGACTGCGAGTCTGAGGCAATCAGCAAATTGTCGTGGATGGTCAACTCCGCAAAGAGTTCAACCGCCTGGAAGGAGCGAACCAAACCGAGCCTCGACCTCTTCTCAGGTGTGTAACCGATGATGCTCCTGTCATAGATCTTGATCGATCCGTTCGCAGGTTTCACGAAGCCGGTGATCGCATCCAACAGAGTGGTCTTCCCGGCCCCATTTGGTCCGATGACGCCCAAAATCTCGCCAGGCTCTACAGTGAGACTTACGTGACTCAGCGCCTTGACACCTCCAAAGTGAACGCTCAAGTCCTTGACTTCCAACTTGGTCAGCAGCCGCCTCTTGCGGTCGTCGACACCGCTAGCAATGACGCCTTTCCTTGGTCTTCGACCGGGGAAGCGCTTGCGGAGGTCTGCCGAGAAAAGCGGTGCCAAACCGTCGGGTGCCGCCTTTAGAACTTGGACGACACCCAGCCCAGCGATCAAGGGAAGGTACTGACCAATGGTTCCAGGTGAGATCTCTGGGAACCATGAGAACCAGCCATGGAGGCTACCGAACGTCGACGCCAAGATTTGCGAAAGTAGCCCATCGGCACCCATCACGCCGGCCACGATCGAACCGGTGCCCCAGCCAATTCCACCAATTGTCGAAGTTTGAATTGCCCCAATGGAGTTGCCAGAGTTGAAGGTCGTGTAGACGATATTTGAATTGGTGAACGCGATGAGAATTCCGGCCAGTGCTGCAATCCCTGCCGCCAGTCCGAAGGAGTACATTTTCACTCCGTACACTCCAACCCCCAGCGAGGCAGCTGCACGTTCGTTCGAGCGAACAGCCAGCATGCGTCGACCACTTCTGCCTCTTCGAACATTGGTAACGACAACACCGGCAAGTACAAAACAGATGATCGTCAGGAGCGCGTATCGCGAGGGATGCAAGACCGGGTCCAGGTTGATACCAAACAGCGATGGACTCGGAACGATGGTCCCGGAGAATCCACCGGTCATCTGCGGGTTATTGAATATCAGACTCTCGACCGCAATGGAGAGTCCCAGCGTGACGACGGCAAGATTTACTCCTCTGGTCCTGAGGGCAGGCAATGCAACGAACAATCCCGCTGGGATGGTGAGAGCAATCCCCAGTAACGCTGCGAGCCAGAATGGAAGTCCTTCACCAGCGACAAGGCGACCGGCGACCCAAGCGCCAAATCCGGCAAGTGCGAATTGAGCCAGCGACAATTGACCCGTGTATCCAGTAACGACAATTATCGACAGTCCCAATATGCCGATTGTCGTCGTGGCGACTATGGCCGCGAGCCAACTAGTTGACACGAAGAAGACAGTAGTGCCTGCAATCAAGGAAGCAACGAGAAGGATACTTGGCGAAACTCGACCTGAACCAGGTAGCGGCAACCTGCTGGTGAGGTCCCCTCTCGACTGGCGTGCCGTTCCGCCCGCGGTGATGACAACAACAATGACGAAGAATGGCACGGCGTCTGCCCATCCCGAGGTATGCACGTAGAGCACCATCTCTGCTTCGATGATGCCGATCATGGCTGCACCGAACATCGTGAAGACAAACGATGAGAAGCGCCCTACGGCTGCCGCAGCGAATGCAGGAACAATCATGAGTGAAAGGGTCGCCACTGACAAGCCAACAATCGGAGCAAGCAGAATCGCACCAAGGGCGGACAAGAGTCCTGCGACCATGAAGTTCACGGCTTCGATGACCGCGGGCGATGTACCGAGCGCGGCAGCGGCGCGACGGTTCTCCGCGACCGCGGACGTGGCCAACCCGAACTTAGTCTTGCGGTAGAAGATCGCCAAGGCGCTTGCCAAGACGGCGACGACAACAATCAGGATAAGTCGATTTTCACCGATCGTGATAGAACCATAGATGTGTATCGGATTCACTGGGAAGAATCCATTGACCAGTTGGAAGCCGGTGCTCCCCAGGGTGAGAACGAGTATCGACTCGAGGGAGGCGAGAATTCCGAGTGTCGCCACGAGCTTGGCCAAGCGAGAGACCTCGCTCAGCACCCGCATTATGAGGTAGTAGGTCAGTAGGCCGACCAGCGCACCAGCGACAAGTCCCACGGGCAGGGCTTCCCCAGCCGACCAGCCGCTCGAGATCAGCCTGTAGTAGATGAACGCCCCTACTGCGCCCGTCGCACCGCTGGCAAAATTGAGAATCCCCGAGGCGCGGTACACGAGCACGACGCCAAGCGCGGTCAGTCCGTACAGCGAGCCAGTCGCGAGCCCGAGTAACGCAAATTGAATAAAGTTCGTCATCTCAGCCCATCGCCTTAACAACCTCCCGACGGCCATAATGCCGCCGGGAGGTTGCCTCGAGCAAGATTGCTACGTGCTAGTGGATTCCGAGGATATTCTGAAAAGTCTTGATCTGCGGCGTCACGACACCGTTCTTGACGATACTGAACATGTAGTTCGGATTGAAGATTCTGCTCGGCAACTGCGAAGCCAGTGGCTTGCCCCAGTTGAATGGGCCAATGATGCCCAGGTTGATTGTTCCGGCCTTCGGCAGATCGTTAAGCAACTTACCCGGCGAGTACACCTTGAACTTCTTCATCACGAACGCTGCGGCCATCGTCGCTGCCCAGGCCTGCGTTCCATAGTCGGTGATCGAGCCGTTGAAGTGCACAGTCTTGAAGTCGGCGAGGACTTGCTTGACGTACTTGTTCTTCGTTTGCGTCAGCGGCATGACAGATGAGATGTAGAAGATGCCATTGGCCGCGGCACCAAGCGTCGCCAAGTCGCTCTTGTTCATCGAGAATGCTTGCGCTGGCACCTGAGTGGCCGGAATGCCACCCTGGTAGTTCGATTCGATGACCAGGTCAGCCTGCTGACCGCCCAGGATGAGGTTGATCGCGTTGGCACCGCTCGACTTAATCGCCGCAGTGATGGTCGACATATCAGTCTGGGTTGGGCTCACCGGAATCGTCGCAACGACCGTACCCGTCTTGTTGCCGAGAGTCGGGATCGAGGCCTTCAACCCGGTCAGAATCGGCCCCACTACAGGCAGGTCAATGTAGACAAGCGCAATCTTGTTGTGACCGGTGTTGATCAGCTCCGTCATACCGGAATTGCCAAGCAAGTTGGTCCCGCCGGTAAAGGTGAACGAGTTCGGTGAGGTCACTTCAGCCGCCGTGGCATTCGCGCTGCCAATGCTCGGAATATTGGCAGCCGCCAGAATAGGCAGGATATTGGAAATGTAATTGGACTGCGTTCCAACGACTGCGGTCACGTGATTGGCTACTGCCTCATTGGCGCAATTCGTTGCAGCAGTTGGATCCAAATTGTCGTTGCAAGTGATGACCACGACAGGATGCCCGTTGATACCGCCATTCTTGTTGAGGTCGGCCGCCGCGCCCTTGACACCAGCGAAGATCTCGGGGTAGTTGGTCGACGTCGTACCGACCGTCGCAATCGTCATAATCGTCACTGGCGTCTTCACACCCGACGCTGTGGCGGCCATCGTCGGAATTGCGGTTCCGGCCACGAGAGCGCAGATCGCCAGTACCACAGCGTTCCTCCGCATTCCGCCAAATCGAGTCTTCAATGCAGACATTCTCTCCCCCTTCGGAGACGGACTTCCCGTCTTCCTGCTTTTTCAAAAGTTAATCGCTATTCAATTCCGAGTCAAGTCGAATTGAATGAATTTTCAATTTTCTTGGAATCTCCGATTTCAAACCACCAGGTACGGTGAACAGCGTCAACATTGCTGGTCACACCACCGTTTATACTCATGGAAAACCGGAAATCTCTTCAAAACGGTAAAACGTTCATCGAATTGTCATCAGCCGAGGAACTCGGAGTTCTTCAGCAGCGACTGGTCTAAGCTTCGACACGAGACAAACTCGAAAGTGTTCGCTGAGCCATGACCGGACTACTCAAAGGGAACTGGCCATCGCGATCGAGCCAACCATCGTGCATGAGTCGATGGACCGCCCAATTCTGTTTGGAGCATTTGAAGTCTGGCGGTAAATCGCGTGAGGCCGAATTCGTCAGTGAAGCCTATTGCGCCACAGACTTGTTGAACTGATGCCAGCACTCCCGACGCTTCACTCGACGCGTAACACGCTGCTGCGGCTGCAGCACGATCATCATGCAGATCCCACGCAGCCCTTCTCGCCAGCCACTTGGTTGCCTGGGAAGCAACATGAGCCCGTGCCAGTCGATGCTGCACGGTTTGAAGGCTCCCGATGGACTTGCCAAACTGAAAGCGCTCAGATACATACTTCGAGGCAAGGAGCGTCGCCGCTTCCATTAGCCCGCCGATCTCGGCCGCCAGTGCAATCCTCCAAGTTCTCACGAGCATTCCCGCATCAACTGGCTGGGCAGTCGATCCCTCCAGCGGAGTGACTCGTCCAACAGGAAAACCCCACCTCGTGTCCACTGGTGCCACCTCGACTTGACCACGCTCGAAGTGTCTGGCGTCAACGCCGTCAAGGTAGAGAAAACTCGAAGCGTCACATGCGAATCGAGTGAGCGATCCACGGCGGCTTTCAGCAAGTCCCACAATGTCGCCGAGCGAGCTCAACGTCACAAGGGGACCCACCAGTGATTGAGCTCCAACTGGGGCGCCCGGAGCGAACGCTGCCGCGGCCTCAATAACCAGAACAACTTCAACCGCACTCCCGCCAGATTGGAGGATGTCAAGAAAACCATTTTCGCGAAGGGCGAGAAGGGCCGCATAGTCACCGCTTGACGGCCCCGGAAATGGATTCGTGAGTCGATGCCGTTCGAGGATACCGCGAACGGAGTTGAGCAACACTTCTTGTTCGAGGCTTAGTTTGACGTCCATTGTCATTTCTTCGGCAGCTTGAGAACTTGCCAAGCGATAGCGTTCAACTGCATTTCTGTTGAACCACCGCCGATTCCGTTCTCGATTGCGCTGATCATTCGATAGTCTCCTGCCGAAGTTGAATCCAGTGACTGCGCTCCAAGGACCGCCACGAAAGCCCTTCCTGCTTCGACGGCCATCTGCGCCGCGGAGGCTTTGTAGATCGAGGCCAAGTTGGTGTATTGATCTGAATCATCGCTCAATGCCTGAACTGCGACATAATTGAGCACACGACTCGCGGCAGCCGCCGATGCGGCTCGACCTAGCGCGTCCGCCACGAGGGGGTCCTCGATGTCGATATCCAGATCCCTCGCCTCCGCAACCAATTGATCGAGGCTCCGTTCGACTTCTTCGTGGACCGACGTCTGGGTTCGCTCGTTGGCCAAGAGGTTGCGGATGATCTTCCAGCCCTCGTTTTCCTCGCCGAGTCGAAGCGCTACTGGCACCCGAACGTTGTGAAAGAAGACCTCGTGGAGCATGTGATGAATTCCGAGGGTGGAGATCTCCCTCACCTCAATGCCGTCGGAATCCATCGGGACGAGGAGAATCGATATTCCATCGCGCGGATTCTCGCTGCGCAACGTTCGCACGAGAAGGAAGCAAAAGTGTGCGGCGGAGGCATACGAAGTCCAGATCTTTTGACCATTGACCATGTAATCGTCGCCATCTAGTTCGGCAAATGTTCGTAGCGCCGACAGGTCCGATCCGGCGTCCGGCTCGGAAAAGCCCTGACACCACATCGCCTCACCTGCGGCAATCGGAGGGAGAAATCTCGCCTTTTGTTCTTCGGTGCCCAACTTCATGATTGCTGGACCAATCCAGTTCACGTTGGTGTACTGGGGCCCGCGTGGCTCGCCCGCTCCTCGAAGCTCCTCGCTAATAACGATCTGTGCCCATCGCGATGCGGCTGCTCCGCCGTATTCAATTGGCCATGCCGGTGTCAACAAGCCTTGCTGAGCTAGTCCGCGACAGAACTCAAGTGATGCTTCGATTGTTTCGGCGCTGCGCACATCGCGATCGATTGACCGCCAACCCGGCATCAAATTCTCCTCTATGTAGAGACGAAGTCTGGCTCGTAATTCGATTTCCGAGACATTCCATGAAAAATCCATGTCAGGACGCCTCGAAAAAGAGGCCATGCCAGCCTTTAAGGAAGTCCTCGTCACGTCGCACTGGAAGCGATGGATTGCGATACCTCGCGTACCCAACATTGGAGTGCAGTGAACCTGCAGCCAAGTCTGCAAATGAAAGACTCATCTCGTCTCTAACTTTCTGCGAGCACAATGTGGACACGGTCGAACGGCATGCGGGACTTCTACTTGCAAATTCTAACACGATTAGAAATCGTAATATCCCAGTAGCGGAGGGCGCTGAGGATAGTCTCGATCGTTTCGAGAGAGACGTTCGACTTCTCGTGATCCGCGGCAACGTGATGCAATGCAGTGGCCCCCGCAGAAGGACTGCGCGTACTTTGAACGTAAGTAGTCAAGTCCTAGGTTCGCCGACGTCGAGCTGTTCTTATGGCGCAGAGCGCTTCTGCTCATTTGATGGCAAGCGCGTTTGAAGGCGAACCTACTCCGCCTCGGACGTTCATCGGCGCACTCACAATGAACACCTCGTAGACGCCGTCAATGGCGCAATCATTAGCAAGTTCCTCGGTCCACCACAGTTCACCGAGGGCCATGCCAAACTGCCCAATCAGCATTCGATGAAGAAACCCCGTGGCGTCGGCGGCTTCAAGATCAAGAGGCGTAACCTCAACTGCAAAAGTGTCCGAGACAACCGATGAGATTTGAAGATTCCACAAGTAACGGCACATCTCTTCACCACTCTGCAGTCCAGGGGTTGTCGTGTGTTCAGCAAGCGCAGCGCGAACCGAAAGCGGCTGATCCCTGTACCACGAAGAGAACCCCGTGTGAAGGATCATGATGTCGCCTGGTCCAAAGTCCATGCCAGCTCGATGCCGGGCCAACTCCAAATCGCTAACACTAAACCCCACACTTGATCCCGGATCGTACGATCGGCCGACGTCAGTGAGCGTCCGGACCATGTCCAGAACCACTCCCCGTCCGGCTATCCCTCGGCGCGCCCAGTGATCAATCGTATTTCGACGACCAGTGGCCACGTCCTCCTCGGTCGCACCGTTGTAAAAGGCATTGACGCTGTAGCCAACGTGACCAAGCGAATCCCATTGACTCGATCCTTGGGGATTGAAGTTGTCGTAAGCATCATCGAAATAGATTGTTCCATCTCGATGGATTTCCCTTCGTTGTGGAAGCCCTCTCGGCGAAGATATCGCAGGGGAAAATGCGTCGACCTCGGCGTTGAGTGCGAATACCTTGCCCTGGCGCACTAGCTTCGATGCAGCAAGAACTCGCTCCGGAGTGAGCAGGTTCAGAAGTCCGATACTGTCGTCAGAGCCAAAGACGCCCCATCCACTTCTGCCACCGTGGGGCGCAGGCGCTAACTGATCGTAGTCAGGGAGTTTGTCCAGCGGCACTACCTGTCTCCTTTCGTTCGGTCAATGGACCGAGAGATGCCCCTCGGCCACTACACATCGCGATCATCGGCTGGACGATCGCGACTACTGCCGCTGAATGACTCACCCGCCTCAGATAGTCGAGGGGCATCAACGACGTGTCCGAAACCCGAGTTGACGAGAGCACGCGATTCGCGTCGCTCGCCTCACCTGCACTCTTCGAGGGACCGATGGACCATCTGGCTCGAACGTTGGAACTTGGCGAGGGGGGGCACAGTCCTCTGGCCACGGTCCATGGTTGACCTTCGAAGCCGATACGGGAACCCTTTCGCCGAGCCCTACCCCGGATACCGGTCACGTAGCAGTCGCTTCGCCAGTTTGCCAGTGGGCAGTCGCGGAAGATCCGCATCGAATACGACCTGACGAGGACATTTGTAGTGGGCCAGTCGCTCGCGACAGAACTCAATGAGTTGGTCGGCGAGCTCGGGGCCGGCTGCTGCAGGATTCGCTGGCGAAACTACGGCGAGTACGCGCTGGCCCATGTCCTCGTCGTGGACCCCAATCACTGCTACATCATCGACGTCGGGATGCAGCACCAGGATGTCTTCAACTTCTTGTGGGTAGATATTTGCTCCGCCACTCACTATGAGATTCGTTCGTCGATCACTCAGGTAGAGATACCCTTCATCGTCAATTCTCCCCATGTCCCCGAGGGTGTTCCAACCGCGATCGTTGAACGCTTCAGCCGTCTTCACCGGATCATTGTGGTATTCAAATGAATGGGGGCTGTCGAACCAGACGACGCCGATATCGCCATTGGGCAATTCATTACCCTCCTCATCCAAGATGTGGACCGAGCCCATGGTGTTCTGACCGACTGAACCCTTGTGATTGATCCAGTCCTGTGCACCAATCGTGAAGAAGCTCGTACCCTCGCTGCCGGCATAGTACTCACGAATGATCGGCCCGAGCCACTCGAGCATCTTGATCTTCACTTCAACGGGACAAGGAGCCGCGGCGTGCACCACCATCCGAAGACTGCTCAGGTCGAAGGAGTTCCTCACTTCTTCGGGAAGTTTTAAAAGGCGGACGAACATGGTGGGCACCACTTGAACCCCAGTAACTTTGTACTTCTCGATGGCTCGGAGGAATTCAACTGGATCAAAGTGATCCATCAAGATGACAGTGCCTCCCAAACGTTGTGCAGTCATTGACCATCCGAGTGGCGCCGCGTGATAGAGAGGGGCCGGACAGAGAAACACGGTGTCAGAACTGAAATCGAAAAGGCTCTTCATCATCGGATCCGAAGGCTTGGGACTTCCAAAAGGTTCATTCGTCAAAGAACGCTTTATGCCTTTGGGTACACCGGTCGTTCCCGATGAATAGAACATGTACGAACCCTCGATCTCAGCAAATGTGGCGCCGGACGAGACACCGAGATGGGCGTCGATCATCTCATCCAAGCTCTCAAAATTCTTCACCGGACCCTTGGTCACGAGCGAAAGGGCGGGACTTGTGAGAGCCAGCGCACAGGCAGAAGCTTTCTCCACCAACTGTGGCGAAGTGGCTATTGCGCTGGCACCAGAGTCCTCGATGACGTAACTAGTCTCGCGTCCAGTCAAGTGCCAGTTCACAGGTGTGTAGAAGAATCCGGAACGCTGGGCGGCCCACGCGACGACATAGTACGGAAGGTCATTCTCCAGCAGTATTGCCAAGTGACTGCCCGGCTCCATCCCTCTCTCACGCAACGCCACGGCGAGGGCGAACGAACGGTCGTCGAGTTCCTTGAACGTCAATGCGGCACCACTATCGGAGATGATCACTGCGGGCTTCTCCGGATTCGCCATCGCATGCGTTCGAATGTTCATCAAATTTTCAGTCACTGAGAACTCCCCCATGACTTGCCGATTAAGTAGTCACCAGACAGAAACTAACAGAGATTCAAATATCTTCAAGTGCCACAAGGCCGGGCTCGGCGCGTGTTAAGGCTAAACACCCGGACGCTCGAAGAGCTTCATCATGCTGCGTGTCACGGTGCTTCGCAGCGTGGCGCCGATTCTTGGTCATGTGGGCAGTCTGCGACAAGGGTCAAGCGGCAGGAATTCTACTGACCTCAAGGTGATAGACCAGCGGTGTCCACGCCGCGGACCTTCGTCACCAGGCATTAGCCAGTCGCTGCCTAAACTCCTTGCCCGGTGGGGCTGTGGATTGCTCATATCGCGAACTCCCCTGGATCGTATTGGAGGTCGTCGCCGCTACCTGCCTCGCCAGTCTTCCAACTCGGTGCGCCGCAGCGCAAGGGCACTCTTGGAGGCGAGCAACGAAACAACGATTCAATTCAAAGTGCCACTAGAATACATTCGGCGGAAGTGTGGTGCCATTGCGCAGTAGAACTTGAACTTTCACTCCCTAAGGAGACCCGTGGAGTTGTCGACATGAAACAAGTAGGCGCGACCCTTCGATTGACGGTGCGGTCGTCACCAACCCTTGAATTCGTGATCCATTCCGGTTGCTAAATCTCGGGTTGAAGAATGGACCATGGCCTCCGCTACGTTGCGAAACCTGCCCTTGAGGGTGAGCGGAGTTCCTGTCGAGAAGGCGCTAGGTAGTTCCGGAAGAACGGTGAGGTTCGACTCGATGTGACCAAGACCATTGTGCTCGTCCCCGGTGCTTGGCACGGCGCTTGGGCGTTCGAAAAGGTCGTAGCCCTGCTTGAACGTGCCGGCATCCGGGCGATCGCAGTCGATCTGCCCGGCCACGGCAGCGATCAAGGCCCGTTCAAGGACCTTCATGGCGATGCTGACCGTGTTCGAGAAATTCTCGACGACATCGAAGGTGAAGTCATATTGGTTGGCCACTCCTACGGTGGAGCCGTCATAACTGAAGCAGGAACGCATCCGAACGTCGCTCAACTGGTGTACATGTGTGCCAACGTGCCCGACAAGGACGCCAGATCAGTTGAGACACCCGACTTCAGCAAGGTCCTCGCATCAGGGGAACAACCGGACTTCATGAGCGGATGGCTCAGCAATTCCGACGGAACCATTGCCTTGACAGCCGAGATCGTCGCGACCTGTCTCTACAGCGACTGCGATGTCGAGACCGTGCAATGGGCGACCAGTCGGATACGCACGCACCCGTCAAGGAACCTCATGCAACAACCCAATCAGTCCGCATGGAAAGTCCGGCCGTCTACCTACATAGTTTGCAACAACGACATGGCGCTTCACCCCGCAGTTCAGCGAAGCATGGCAGCGCGTTGCACCGAGGTCGTCGAGTGGGACACTGGCCACTCACCTTTCGCTTCTCGACCTCTGCTCGTCGCAGACTTTCTCTACGAACTAGCAACCGCACCGTGAGTCAAGGTCTCTCCGTCACCAACCTCGCTCCACCGGCATCTTGCACTAAACGTAAAAATCTAATACAGTTTAAAATATGAACATCGTCGTGTGTGTGAAACAGATTCCCGACCCGGCTGCGCCCCAGGCCCTTGACGCCTCATTCAACCTGGATCGCTCGGGCAAGTTGATCCTTGATGAGGCCGACACCTACGGCGTCGAGATGGCGCTGCAGCTGGTCGACAAGGCCGGCGCCGGCGAGGTGACGGTCGTGTCGATGGGCTCGGCGAGTGACGTCGCGGGACTGCGCAACGCGCTCGCGATGGGCGCCGCCAAGGCCGTGATCGTCAGTGACGATTCGCTGCGCGGCACCGACGCGCTCGGCACCGCCAAGGTCCTCGCGGCGGTGATCCGTCGCGACGCGCCCGACTTGATCCTGTGCGCGACCGAGTCCTCCGACGGCTACACCGGCACGACGCCCGTGCAGCTGGCCGAGTTGCTGGGCCTGCCGTCGATCACCTTCGCCAAGTCCGTGGCCGTCGAGGGTTCGACGCTGAAGGTCGAACGTCAGACTGAGGCCGGCTACGACGAGGTGAGCGCCCCACTGCCCGCCCTCGTCACGGTCACGGCCGGCGTCGTCGAACCGCGTTACGCGTCGTTCAAGGGCATCATGGCCGCCAAGTCCAAGCCCCTCGAGGTACTCGCCGTCGCCGACCTCGACCTCGCCGGTCAGACCGGCCCCGCCGGCGCGCGCCAGGAGATCTTCGAGGTCGTCGCCGCCGAAGCCCGCGCCGCGGGCGAGATTCACGTCGACGACGGTGACGGCGCGCAGAAGATCGTCGAGTTCCTCGAATCGATCAAGGTCCT
>Ga0075014_100000281_pt1 | contig 14499 bp, 7 predicted proteins | sample AleBraG_ABR_2014_FD_71472 | JGI IMG/M metagenome (GOLD analysis project Ga0075014, IMG submission 71472) | Freshwater sediment microbial communities in response to fracking from Pennsylvania, USA - Alex Branch Run_MetaG_ABR_2014 | ecosystem: Environmental > Aquatic > Freshwater > Creek >... | reverse complement strand
AGCAATGCCTACCGGGAAAAGACTGGTGAGAAAGACTCGATCGGACAATACCTCTTTTGGAGAGCAGAAGATCCCAAGGTTCTGACCACCGACGAAATGGTCGACCTGTACATTCGCTGGGTCCAGAAATATCCGATCGTTTCTCTGGAAGACCCGTTTGCAGAAGACGATTTCGAGGGGTGGAAGAAACTCATGAAGGCCCTCGACCACGAGATCCTGATTATCGGGGACGATCTGGTTACGACCAAGGATTCCACGATTCGAAAATGCGCCGAAGAGGGGCTCATCAACACTGCCCTCATCAAGGCCAACCAGATCGGCAGCCTGAGTGAAACCCTGCTGGCGACTCGTACGGCGAAGGAGTTGGGGCTTGCCTTGGTTGTCTCTCACCGATCCAAATCTCCCAACGAGGTGATGGAAGCTGACATCAGCTTCGCGGTTGGCGCGCTCGGCCTCAAGTGCGGGGGTGGAGCCAACACGGAGAGGCTGGTCAAATACGGGAGAATCGTTGAACTCATGGAAATGGCGAAGAAGGGTACAAAGATCACCCGGAAACTCGATCCCGATATCGTCATTGCCGACATCTCCGCTCACGAGGAACCGACGAACGCAGGCATACCGACGGTTGGAGTGGTGGTGATGCTCGACAACGGAATGAAGTTCACCGCTGCCACGCCCCTGGGCGTTTCGGCTGGCACGGATGAGGCCATCCACCTGGTCGACAGCATCATCGAGGCGAATCCGCTCACGCGGAAATTCCCGAATTACTTCGTGTTCAAGGAGAAAGAAAAAACCTACCGGTTCGTCGCCGACCTCAGGGCCGACGCGATTGCTAAGGAGAATCGCGAACTGGCAGACCTCTGGATGAGAGCCAAGCGGTACGGCGGCAAGGGCTGTCTGAACGCGGTGGCCAACGTCACGGAAGCGATCGCTCCCCGATTTCTGGGGCAGAAGATCTCGGCGCTGGGCACTCTCGCCGACATCGACCGGGAGCTTCTGCTGCTCGAACTGGATCTGGCCACAAAGCGAGGCAAGATCGACGCAAACGCTTCGGACGAGGCCAAGATCCAGATCATGCAGCGAAAGGCGAATCTCGGCATGAACGCAGTGCTTTCTGTCTCGCTTGCACTCGGGCGGCTGATTGCCGCGAGGGACGGAAAGGAGCTTCCCGATGTACTGCGGGAGATGGAATCGACCATTGATCGCGATTATCTGTACGGGATCAAGTCGGCGGTAGCGGTTCCGGAACTGGTCCATGCGCTCTAGCTGTCATCCGGCCGGGGAAGGGGCAGGTTCTCCTCCCCACAGATCTTTTCGAGCTGGCCGACGGACCAAGGCGCATTGAAATCATAAAGAAGGCGGTAGGGCTGCTGCAGAAGTTCCAGCACTCTCGCGGACTGGGGATCCGTCCATCCGGGCAAGGAGTTTTTCGCTTCTTCTAACCTCACGCCGCTGAGTTTTAGCGTGATGAGGGATTGCACGTTGCCCGGGTGAAGCGAAAGCTGTTCGAGCCCACCTTTGAGAATCTGCTTTCGCGCCAGGAGAATCTTCCTCTCGCCCACGTTTTGCAGAAGCTGCATATATTTTTCGAAGAGGACCCACTCATTCACCAGCAGCCCAATCTCTGACGGGCTGAAGCACTTCCAGAACGCGGCGGGATAGCGCAAACACAAAAACCGGCCCAACATAAACGCACCCGCCTCATAGCCTGAGATATGTTCACGGGAGCATCTGGCCAGGGCCCGCTTGAAGAACCGGATCTTCCGGTCCAGGGTCAGCATCTCGAAAACATTGCTCTGGCCCAGGTGGTCGCCTATATCGCTCTTGAGAACCTCTTCCATGTACAACGTTTCGCGTTCATCAAACCAGCCGTTCACAAGCTTGCTCGACTCATCGGACTCCCCTCGCAGATCGAAATTCACAAGCCTGATAACTTCGCTGAGTGTGGAGATCTGGTCGACTTCGAGACCTCGGACTAACTGCTGGTAGTAGCGGTACGCGTAGGCGATGGAAGCGAAAGCTTTCCTTTCCTCCTCGTCTATCTCGACCGGCTCTCCCCGCATGTAGCGCAACAACCGGCCAGGCTTGAACTTTGCCTTTCCCAGATAGATAGATCTTCGCCTCGAGGAAACCGTGATCCAATCTCCCTCCATGATCTCTCTGCCGGACGAATTAACCAGGCTTCCACCCGGCCGCAGCGTTACGCCGTGTTTTTCGAGGCTCAGCAGAGCGGGTATACCCAAGCTCTGGCAGATCGTGACCACATGCACGGCGGCTGAGGTCAGACTTATGATGGCATCCATCTCGCGCATTACCACCGTGTCGGTGGGCACAAAGGTACTCTTACAAAGACACACTCTGTCCCCTTCGCTCTTGGCTCTCAGCGCGGCATCCCCAGTGAAATACACGCGGGCCGACACCGCGGACCTGGGCAGAACCGCTACGCCCGAGCAGAAGTTGCTGAGGACATCGAAATCCTCCTGGTCGATGGTGTCGCTGGTGAGCTGCTTGATGTGGTAGGGCCGAATGAGTTCGGCCACCCGCTGGCGTGATATGGTCCCCGACTTGTGCATGTCCACAACGGAAATGATGGCAGCTCGCCCCGCCATTCCCGTCTGATTCAGTTGCAGAAGCGCGAACGACTGATATCTGGCTGTCGCTTCAACCGCAAACTCGATGGTGACAGGGGATTCAAACTCTCTTTCAAGGTCGCCAAGGTGTGGAACGAAATGATAAACGGCAGGAAAGTCGCTCATAATAGCCTCTCGATCCTCGAAAGAGGTCGAGCGGATTTCTGCAGTTCCAGTCATCATTTCTTCGCCAAAAATATCATGGGCGGTCTGGAGTTCCATACCCACTCCCGTCTGGGTATGGCGGCTGGAGATGACTCCGGCGTAGGCATTTTCATGCCGGACCGTGCAGATCATTTTCTGCATAATGAGGCTGGGATAATGTTCCGCTCCCCTGCAGAGCGTGAGCACGAGATCCTTGTTCTCTTCAAAGTGCTTGTAGGCCTGCTGCGCGAAGAAGGTGGCCTGATAGAAGGGATCCTCGATGAGCCTTCTGTCAGTCTTACGAATGATCTCGGATAACTGCTCCGTTAAGCCCACGACCTCCTCAGGAGCGAGGTCAGACTTGACGGCACCAACAATCGCAGCGTGCTCGTCTCGGTGGAGAGAACGACAGAGGTTCCTCAGGTTATTCAGGAACATCTTGTGCGCGCCAACAGAGCCATACATCTTCTCTAAACAGGGCAACGTGCTTTCCGTCACGCCGACGTTGAGATAAGTGTCCATGACTCCAGGAATGTAGTGTGCCGTAGCGCAGCGAATTGCGAAGACGAGAGGGCTTCTGCAGTCTCCCAGGCCCTGCATGGTGAGGATCTCGAGCTGCTTAATGGCTTCCGAGACGTGCTCTTCGAGGCGCTGGGCGCGATCGGCATAAGCGCACGAGGTAAGCACGACAAAGTCCGGCACCGGGTAGCCTAGTTGGCTCAGTTTCAGGAGTATGAATCCCTTTTGGCTTATGTCTTGCTCTGAGTGGGTCTGACAGCTTGTGGAAGGAATGACGAAACTGCTTTCGGATGGCTGAGCCTGCTCCAATCCTCCAAACGAATGTTCTTGCGCCGCCAGAGCAAAAGCCTTCACCGCTTTGGGGTCATCTCGACTGGCATTCAGAATCAGAGAAAGGTACCCTTTCGCCTTCTGAATGTCATCGTCGCAGAGGAAAGGAATATCGATTTCGCTGACAACGATGCTGCTTGTTGGGCCGCCGTGGAGTTCGAACTCCACCATGGGCGGAGAATATCCAGGACCGCTCGGGACGAGGTTTTCTTTCCTCGAGGAATGCAGTTCTCCCCTGGACAGGAGGCTGTGCTGGTTAATGTAGTTGCCGCGGATCCTGAAGTCGCGGATTTCCGTCCCTGTGACGGGTTCCATAGCGGGTCATTCTAACCGAGAAACCGCTTCATTTGATAAAGCACGATGTAATCGGGCCCCATCGGCCAGATATGCTTCTTGGTCGAGGGCACGCCATGCAAGAGACCCAGAAACAGCGCTGCTTAAGACCAGCTACGCCTTGCGCTTACGTTTAGCCCGCTGGTCGGTTGCACGCCAAGGAATTGCCCGCGCATCGCATACAGTATTCCCTGTAGCGCAGATTTTCGCGGTTCCTTGCCGAACGAGACAAGAACCAAACGGACAGGTGAGGGATACACGCCACAGGTGGCGTGCGAAATAGATCTGGGCGAAACTCCGTATCGATTCAATTACTCAAGGCAGCGCAGCCTCAGTCTCCTCAAGCACCCAGTGGTCTGCAGTTTCCAAATGGCAGTCGTATCCGTAGAAATGACCGTGGAAGATGTGCTGGAACAGGCAAGCGCGCTGCTCGCGCAGGACTGGGTTGCCAGCGACTGGCTGAAAATCGCCGTCCGCAGACGAAGCCGCGAACACTTTGACCTGCCACTCGCCCTCTGGGTCTGTGGTGTAGCGGTGCGGATAGACTTCGGTGGCGAGATAGTAAATCTGGATCTTCTTTCCCCTCAAGTTCCTGGCATTCTTGACGTAGAGCAGCGTCGGTGCTGCGACGGTTTCGGTCGTGGTCATCAGGATTTTCTCTGGCGCCTTGTCGAGGTTCTGAACGCTGGCAGCGCTTTTGCTGATGATTTTGAAATGGTCATGATCGTCGCCACGATAGAAGGTCAAATAGAAGCGTCCGGAGCGCGGATCGCGGAAGAGGTTTGGGTTCTGGTTGCGCTGATTGGGAACGCCTTCGACAAGTACCTTCTCTTCTTTCAAATGAATGCCGTCCTCTGAAGAAGCGAGGACAATGTGGCTGCTCGGTGTGTCGTAGTCGCGGGTAATTGCAAAACAGAGTGTATCTTTTTGCTTCGGATCTGCATGCGCGAGGACGGAAGGCCAGCGGGCATTCGTCCACAGCGGATTGCTTTCATACTTGGTCCAGTTGACCAGGTCGTTGCTGCGCGCCAGACCGATTCCACGCCCCTCATTCAGGCCGTACCATCCCCAGTAGCGGAATCCTCCGCGTTTGAGTTCGAGCACACTCATAGTGTGCGGGTATTCGTTTCCTTCCCATGGCTGAGCTTCCGAGAGGACACGACGCGGTGTGCTGAGGTTCAAGTAAGGTACCGGCGCATCCACCTTGTGCTCCGGCGACACTTGAGCCTGAACGCATCCTGCTCTGATTGCGACCGCTGTCAGGAGAAAGCAGCAACCACGAAGTCTCAACGTCATGGATTCCCTCGCTTCTAGTGGGCGGTCGCAGCTGAGTCAACAACTGCTCTTTTGCGACTGACGGTAGCGTTGCTAATGATCGGTTTTGCCCAGAAGCCAACGCTGAGCACGCATCCGAACGTAAGATAGAGAAACGCGAGACCGGTTCGCAGGCCAAAGTGATCGCCGATGCGACCGATAATTACCGGTACGATGGCGCCGCCCATAATCCCTGTGCTCAGAATTCCCGCGAACGGGCCGTGATGTTCAGACACGGAATTTAGTCCCAGGGACACCAGGACCGGCCACATGATGGAAGCGAAAAGGCCGATACCCGGAAAAGCGTATAAGGCCACTCGCGCCGAGCCGAAGAGGGCGGCGGTCAGGCATAGCAGGGCGGCCACGGAAAATCCGATAAGGACCTTACGGCTGTCAAAGATCTTCAGCAGCAGCATCCCGATGAAACAACCTGCAGTGAGGAGCCCCCAGAACCAGGAAACGGCCAACGCACCGGTCGTGTGCGGATCGAAGCCGTGATACCTCGACAGGAACTCAGAAATCCAGTTGGCGGTGCCTTGTTCGGAGCCGACATAGGCAAACACGCTGAGCAAGAACAACCACACGATCCGTTTTCGTAGTAGCTCGCCATACATCTGCCCCGAACCAGATCGTTCATCCTCCTTGCGCTCCACCTTTGGAAATCGCGTAAAGACAATTACGGCAACCATGCACAGGGTGGACACGGCGAAAATCCAATACATGGAAGCCCAGGGAAGATTCGGCGGCGTAATCTTCCCCAGTACACGCAATAGTGGATTTCCGGCCTTGGATGGGTTGCCGAGATTTTCAACCAGATAGGAATAGACCCTTGGGCTCACAAACGAAGCGGAGCCGAAAATTAGCTGAGCGAACGCAGAGTTAAAAGCGAAGTTCTCTTCCCCGCCCGCTACCCGCAACAGCGGGTTGATCGCCACTTGCAGCGTCGCCATACCCGCTCCCATAAGAAACAGCGAGCCGATGGCAACGGAATACGCGGGAAGAAGTGCAAAGCTGAGCGACCCCAACGTTCCGACCAGGAATGCCGCAACCATTACTGGCTTTTCAGAGTATCGTTCGACCCAGAATCCGGCGGGAATCGACATCACGCCATAAGCTATGAAAAAAGAGAACGGCAAGAGAGCGGCAGCGGTGAGGCTTACCCCAAAACTGCTGATGATGTCAGGCACGATCGGGCCCAGGATGTTGGTCAGAAACGACATCACGAAGAAGACCAGGAATACGAGGCCGACCATGTAACGGCTTCTTACCATCAAGACTTCCTCTTCTTATTCGGTGGTTGTAACTTTGGTTGCCAGCTCGAACTTTCCTGGCTCGCGTCCCGCGAGAGCGGCGAGAGCAAGAGTAATCATTTGAACTGGCAAGATTTCGAGAATGGGACGAATGCCGACCTGGTCTTCCAGCCGAAAACATTCCAGCGATGCTTTCTCCCCAATGACTTCCGCCCTGCCACCTTGCTGCGTAATATCGGTGAGCAGCCGCAGGTTGAGATCGCGAGTTTTTGCGTCACCAGAAAAGACGAGGACAAACGTTTCCTCGCTCAGCATCTCCAGAGGACCGTGGCGGAAGCTGGCACTACTCATGCCTTCGGCATGAAAATGATCCGACTCTTTCACGATAAGCGCACCCGTACCGACCGCCGCCAGGGACGCCCCACGCCCGACCAGGAACAAATGCCGAATGTTGTTCAGTTCCTGAGTAAGGGTCAGCACATATCCTTTCCAATCCGCTAAATACGCAGCGACCGCTGGCGCGGCGTGTTTCAATTCCCGGCGGCTCTGCTTTACATCGCGCTGGCACAGAATGTCCCCCAGCCACTTCAGCGCCATTAGGGCAGTGACGTAGGTCTTGCACGAAACTGAAAACTCGGACCCCGCCTGCGTGAACAAAGCGGCTGTGGCGTGTTCCACGAGAGGACTCTCCGGCGTGTTGGTGACGGCAATCACCGCCGAGCGTTTTCGATTCACTTCGGCCAGCCGCACCATCTCGACGCTCTGCCCGGATTGCGACACCGCCACAATTAGTGTTTTTGGGTCGAAGAAGCGATTCTTGTAATGGACTAACTCTGAGGTCTCCACCATGATGGCGGTGAAGCCATAACTGATCAGGTGCAAGTTCAAAGGATGGAGCGCGTGAAACGACGAACCCATGCCGGTGAGAACAATCCGCTGAAACTTGCCTTTGCCCAAGCCCGTAGCGAGGCGTTGGAGTTCCCCGGATTCGCCCAGCATCTCCAACGTGTTTTCGAGGGCTTGCGGCTGATTCAGAAGGTCGCGCAGGTACTCGCCTTCGATCACTTTGAGATCAGGAAGCACTCTGTGCTCCTTTTCCGGCAAATCGGTGATGCCAGACTCTGGCCGCGCCAATCAGATTGGCATCTTCTCCCAGAGAAGCCAGCGCCAATTCGGTTCTTTCGTAGGGAACGAATCCGCAGCTTTCACTGATTATTTTCCGAATGCCGGCCAGAAAGAGGCCAGCGCTTTTCATTACGCTGCCGCCCAGCACGATTGCGTCTGGCACAAACAGCGTGACCAAATTGGCCAAGCCGAGGCCAAGGTAGTAGGTTTCCCGCTCCACGGCATGCCTGGCCCATTCGTCGTCCTGAACCGCAAGCTCGCAAATTCGCTTTGCGGTCAGCTGGCCGCGGTGTGGGTAACTCGCGGGAGCCTCGCTCTCGAGCCAGTCGACCATGGCCGGGCCAGCGGCCAGCGATTCCCAACACCCTCGAAACCCGCATGTACACTGAGGTCCGGAGGGGTCGATGATGTGGTGACCGATTTCCGGGTGCGACTGATCGACTCCGCGATACAGTTGTCCGTCAAAAATAAGGCCAGTCCCGATTCCAGTTCCAACCGTCACATAGACGAGTCTGTTCTTGTCCTTGCCGGCGCCCCATCCCGCCTCTCCAAGAGCGGCCGCATCGGCGTCGTTTTCAATTGCCACTTTCACGGCGAAGATTTCAGTCAAGTCCTTCACCGGGTTCTCGCCTTCCCACTTCGGAAAGAAATTGACATTGCCGATCTTGCCCGTGAGCGGGTACACGGGACCGGTCGATCCTATCCCGATGCCGGAGATCGTCGTATTTGCCATCCTTGCTGTTGTTCGCAGCCTCTCGGTGATGCTCGCAAGCGCGTGGCAATAGCCGAGATCGGCGTCGGTCGGACACTCCACACGAGCAAGCACTCTGCCATCTTCATCGACAATGCCGACGGCAATCTTGGTCCCGCCGATATCCACGGCTCCGATCACGTGTTTCACGTCTTCGTTCATAGTTGCCCAAGTGAATCGTCTACTGCCATTCGAAGACGAGGCCTTCATAGGCCCCGATGTCGAACTTGAATGTCTTGCCCACGACTTGGAGTTTCGAAATCCCGCCGGCCGTAATTTTGGTGACACCCTGAAGTGGAACGGAGGCGGTTACGAGCACGCGTTGTGACTCAGGCCCGTGGTTCGTCACAACCGCATAGCCGCGCGCGCCGCCGCTTAGCGTGGAGACCTCCACGGAGGGCTGGTCACTGTAGAAGAGCGGCTGAACGCCTGCCCATTCGCGGAAAGCTTCGTAGATGCGGTGTGTATTCTCAGGCTTGTCGAACACTGCAGGCACACTCGCCAGATAACTCTCCAGGGGATAAGCGCTCAACAACGTTTTGCCCGTATTCAGAGTATTGGCAACCAGGGCGGGCCGGTTGTCCTGGTCAACCGCGATTACCGTACCCCCTTTCACTTCAAGGATCGCGCCCCACGAGCGCATCGTTGCAGTAGGCACGGAGTAGTGGAAAGTGTCCCCCACTTTCAAATTGCCGAATGGCTTGACTACTCGCAGAGTGACATCGTCTTTGGGGTTTGTGTCGACAAGTCTTGCTCCAAATAGTGATTCCATTTCCGGGATAGCCGCATCCGCCGCAACCGATGCATACAGCGCACCTCCTTGTGCGACATATGTTTTCGCCTTTTCCCAGAAGTCTGAATGCACGTGCACCAGGAAACTGTCGGTGCTGGTCAATGGCGACGGCATAAGCACCAGCGGATGCTTCTGCCAGTCGTCATACTCCCGCGGAAAATCCGCCTTCATGCCGGCACGCCGCGCCAGGATGAAAGACGACAGCCACGAGCCGGTGAGCCACAGGTTCTCCTCGCTGAAATTGGGCTGGGGTTGCCCTGCCACATTGGCGCCTTCATCCGTCGATACGTAGGGAACAACCTCGGGGCCGGTCAAACCGAAGTGCGAGAAGTCCCCATGCGGCTTTGACCACTCGTAAGGAACGATAATCCCAGCTTCCGCCGGAGCCGGCTCAATTCCATTGAGATCGAGTTTGGCAACGATGTTCTCAAAATCTCGCAGCATCTTGGCCGAGGTCCGCTCCTTGGCGTCCCAGGTGGTCAACCCAAATTGGGTTTCATGCGGAGACCGTAGGTAGGGGACCTTGTGGAACTGTTCCGGCGCCGCGTCGGTATAGCACCAGATAAGAAATCCGTTCGCTCCGCCGCCCAGCCCCGAGTAAAGACTCGTTCGCAGGAACTTTGCAATTTCATCGGGATCGTACTGGGCGCTCGAGGCACCGATCTCCTGCACCATGGCCGGACGCCCCGCGCTACCCGATAGAGCGGTCTCGAACGCAGAATCGTAGGTGCCGCGCTCGGAAAGCATGGCATCAGGAAAAAGTTTGGGCGCATAAATGGAGTAAGGGTGCACGCTGAAGAAATCGACTTCCTCGCGGACGTTGTCCGGGCGAAACGGACCGCGACTCACATCCTCCATGCTCGTTCCAACCACAATCGGATGGAGCGAGTCATAGCGCCGGATCGACCAGGAAAGCAGGCGCGTCCAGTTGATGGCCATCGCATCCGTGGTATTGTCGGCGGCAATCCAAAATGGCGGCTCGTCGGTCAAATCCCAGCCGAGAATCGCAGTTTCCTTTCCGTAGCGGCGCGCCAACTCGGCCACGTGATCGGTCTCGATCCTGAGCATATCGGGATCAGAATGCGGATGCCTTCCCTGCCGGTACGGCACATCCCAATAAGCTTCCCCTACTTCTCCGCCAATGAGCAGACAGGGATGCAAATAAATCTGATAGCGGTGAGCAAGAGAGATCAGGGAATCAAGTTCGCGAAAAGCTTCGGGGTTGTAGTCACCTGGACGAGGCTCGATCCATGCCCAAACGAAATCAAGACGAATGGTATTGAATCCGAGTTCGTGCATGCGCGCAAAATCTGCCTCGATCGCCTTGGGATCCCATCGCGTTGGCCATTGCATTGCCGCCTTCGCCGGCACCCAGTTGGCGCCCACGGGAATGAAGCGATGACCGTCATGCGAGAAATAGTTGCCTTCCAATCGCACTGCGGCAAGGCGGGGACCGGCGGCATGCGTTTCCTCCGCAGACTGCTGCGATTGCGTCACCGGGTTAGCCAGGTCATTCGCAAGCGCAGCGCACGCACACAGCCAAACAAAGGCAACCAGGAACAGCAGTCGTCCGGCACGACAGGATCGTGCCGCAGTGTTCTCGATTCTCATGTAGACTCCGTCCGACTCAGACAGCGCGCACGGTGCACGTCCATCCGCGACTGTTATGCGTGTACTCCCTAGAACGTGAACTTGAGAGCCAGTTGAAGCTCCCGCCCGGCGTTAGAGCTTGTGATCTGACCGGAGAATCCGGCAACGTCGACTGTGTTGGCCGGAGTCGTAAATTGCGGATGGTTGAATAGATTGAACGCCTCCGCGCGGAACTCCAAATCCCGAGTTTCCCCGAGCTTGCAATGCTTGAATAGCGAGAGATCGACATTGTACGCGCCAGGCCCGCGCAAGCTTCCCCGCCGCGCGTCCCCGAACAGATGGGAGAAGGTCTGACCGGGCGCCAGCGCGGGCACCGCAAAAGCGCACGGGTTGTACCAGGTCGCCAGCGTGTGGACTCGATCGGCCGCTCGGCCACCTTGTGAAATCGTAGCCGCACAACTGGAGTCGGGATTGGACGGCACCGGCCCCGCCCGATAGGGATCGCTGATCACATCAGGCCGGTAGGCGCCCGATCCTGTATTGGAAAAATCTGCGGAAAGCAACGGCGTGACCGCCTGTCCCGCATGCGCCGCCAGGATGCCGTTTACAGACCACCCGCCCACAATCCATCGGCTGGCCCCCGTACCACTCAGGAAACGCTTTCCGGGGCCGAAGGGCAGATCATATGACCACGCGGAACTGAACTGGTGTCGGTAGTCAGGAGCGTTGTCGCCTCGCTCTGCACCCGGGTTGTGAGTATCCTGTGGTTCCAGGAACTCGTTTTCCTCCGTTTGGCCCAAGGTATGCTGCCAGGTGTAAGCGTTGAGCATGCTCCAGCCCGAGGAAAATCTCTTTTCGAGTTTTACCTGCAACGCGTGAGTGATGGACATGTATTGGTGACTCTCAGTACGAATGCCCGCCACATCCGGGACTGTATTGAAGTAGGGGCGGCCGAAGTTGCCGGTACTGTCAGAGAAATTGGTGTCCAGTGGCAGCGTCGGCTGGTTCAGGTTGCTGAGGAAGGCCAGTTTCACGCCGTGCGTACCCACGTATGCCACTTGCACTGCCACGTCTTTGAACAGGGCGCGCTCTACGTTCAGATTCCATTCTTCAATGTATGGAGTCCGGTTGTTGAATAACGCAGCGCTGGTTCGGCCAGCTGGGTCCTGTACGGTGGGATAGCTCGGAATCGGAAACACCCCGGTTGAGAGTCGATCACTCGGTGTACTCGCTGGATTGTTGATGCTTTGACTGAAGAACAGCCCGGTCGGATTGAAAGCCAACTCGGTGTCATTCTGATCAGCCTGGTAACTGTAGAAGATTCCAAAGCCACCGCGGACGACCGTCTTGTTGTCGTCCCACGGGGTATAGGCGAAACCGACTCGGGGAGCGAAGTTGTTCAGGTCTGTCACCACGTTGCCAGCTCGGCTCACTCCCGGCATCTGCGGTGAAACAAACAGACCCGTCGCAAAATCGAAATTTGCCAGCCGGTTTTGATCCTCGACCATCGGAGTATAAACCTCGTATCGCAATCCCAGGTTCAACGTGAGTCTCGACGAAGCGCGGAAATCGTCCATGAGAAACCCACTGACCTCCCACCAGCTCATCCCAAACGACTGTTTTTGCTGATCGCGAGCGGCGAAGATCGGGTAGCCGAGCTCAAAGGTTGCCAGTGCATTTCCGGTCTGCTGACTCGGATGGTTGAGGTCAGACGTAAACTGTTGATCAAAGTTCATGGTCCCTGTGGGATTCAGCGCCTGAAAGAAGCCATGCCTGCGAAGCTTAAGATCGCCACCGGCCTTCAAAGCGTGGCGCCCTCGAATGTAGGTAAAAGCATCGAGAACCTGATAGTTGTTTTCTTTCAAGAATTCCGGAAAACAGCAGATATTGCCCAATGATGCGAACCCCGAGATATTGATATTCGTCAGCCCGCCGGTTGCGATCAGATTGGTAGGATCGTTGATTCCGGGAATCCCCAGGTTCTCCGAGACCGGTTGATCGGCGAAGTTCTGAATCGCGTTCACTTCATACCGCATGTAACCAATCTTGAATTCATTGATCTTGGTCGGGGAGAACGTATGGACGTCGCTCAGCCCCACTGCCTTGGATTTGTTCTTGATGTGTCCCGAAAAGGATCCTCCTCCCGCCAGTCCTGGCAAGGGATCGGGGTGGATGGAATCGACGTTGCCGAAACTGAAGAAACTGAAGAGGCTGTCGTTGGCCGCCAGTTGATGATCGAGGCGAATGTCGAAGGAGTCCTGATTATTTTTCGCGACCGGATTGAAGAGGAATTGATTTGGGGTCCCGGCCACATTCGGCGCGGCTGGGAATAATCCCAACCCGTTGAGCGCCGCGGGGTCCAGGGCATTCTGGGGAATCTGATTGTTGGGGAAAGGATTTCGCGTCCCGGGGTTCGCTTGGCAGGGGACTCCGGCAGTCCCCGTCCCAGGATTGCACGGGTTGTAGATCTGATTGATCACGTTGCCCTGCGTGTCGCGATCCAGACAAACTCCCGCACTGTCAAAGCCGCTCCCGCAAAGGTCTGCGAAGTTTCCGTTCCGCTCCGACTGGGGAGGAATGAACGAAATATCGGTCTGGGACTGCCGGATCCGGGTCCCCTGGTAGTCTCCGAAGAAGAATGTCTTGCCTTTCCGGATCGGTCCGCCAAATGTGCCTCCGAACTGATTCTGTTTGAACGGGGCGATCGGGGAGGTCGGGTCGTCAAAAAAGTTCTTGGAGTCGAATACCGCGTTACGTACGAACTCAAACAATCCACCGTGAAAGTTGTTGCCACCAGACTTCAGCACCACATTTACCACGGCTCCGCCTTTGCCAATGTCCGCGCCAAAGTTGTTGGTCTGGACTTTGAACTCCTGGATCGCGTCAATGGAAGGCTGGATTACTTCGAAGCCGATCTGTTGCTCGTTGTTGTCAAACCCATTCAGCAGGAAGTTGTTATTGGTAGCCGTCAGCCCATTCACCTGGATGGCCCCGTTGCCGCGCTCGTTTTCAGGAATCCCGCCCTGCTGCACGATGCCTTCCGGGCCTGCGTTCACTCCCGGCGTCAGATATGCCAGTTCGATAAAATTCCGTCCATTGAGAGGAAGGTCGTTGACTCGGGTCTGTTCGATGACTTGCCCGAGCGAAGAGGTTTCAGACTCGATGAGCGGCTCCACTGCCTGTACCACGATCTGCTCCAGGTGCGATCCGACCGAGAGGGTGACGTCAGCGCGCACCACCTGGTTCACATCCAGTTGGAAACCAGCTTCCACTGCCGTCTTGAACCCTTCGTGGGCCACGGTCACAGAATAGGTTCCCGGCTTCAATTCGGTGACGATATAACCGCCGTTGCTATCGGTTTTCACCATGCGCGCGACATTCGTCTGCGTCTCCGTCACCGTAACGTCAGAGTCCGGCAACACAGCGCCCGAAGCATCGCGCACGGTACCGACGATTTTGCCGGACTCGACCTGCGCTTCGACAGCAATGCTGATGGACAACGAGAAAGCGAGAACGATCGCCATCGCAACGTTTAAAGGATGCCAAAATCTGCGGCTTGTTCTGTGCTGCCTCATACCAGGTACCTCCGGAAGTGGCGCAGCTACATGAAAACGACATATGCCTAAACGGTGTCAAGTTATTCTTCGCCGGATCGCGAAGATGAGGCAATTATCTGCCCGACTAGATCCTACGTATGTCATTAATTGCAAGCTGTTTATT
>Ga0075014_100000277_pt1 | contig 14577 bp, 13 predicted proteins | sample AleBraG_ABR_2014_FD_71472 | JGI IMG/M metagenome (GOLD analysis project Ga0075014, IMG submission 71472) | Freshwater sediment microbial communities in response to fracking from Pennsylvania, USA - Alex Branch Run_MetaG_ABR_2014 | ecosystem: Environmental > Aquatic > Freshwater > Creek >... | reverse complement strand
AGGCCGCAAGGAATGCTCTTTCGAAGCAGAACACGCGAGACAAGGTAGACGAGTACACGACCGCTAAGAAAAAGTTGAAGGAATTCGACAACGACGACGATCCTCTGGAGGGCCTGGGCGCCGCCCGTTTCGTGCGGATCCGGCAGGAGGTTTTGCATAGCTACGTGATGAGGGGTCACGCGGCGTCTGTAGCGTCCTTCCTGGACGGCAGCGATTTTTCTGACGACATCGAGAAGTCTTTCGTCGGATTGGTCCCGTACAAGGGCGCGACAGGCTTCGAGGCGTTCGTCGGATCGAAGGGTGTCACGGGCACCGGACCCGTCCTCCTTTCCTCTTGGAACGTCGAGGCCGCGGACGACGCCGCGGCTGAGTGGCTGGAGGGCTACCACATATTCGCCCGGTACTACAACACCGTCCACTTCCTGCGAAAGCCGATGAAGACGCCGGTGACGAACGGGGACTGGAGGCCTCTCTGGTCGCTGTCCATGTCGGCAGACGTCGGAGCCATGTTCAAACTGTTTTACGACAAGGTCCGCGGCGTCAACGTCACGCTGCCGGCATTCAAGCTCCCTACGATGCCCGCATTCGACGGCGTCAGTTTCTCTTTCTACCTGCCGGACCCCATGGCCGCGTGGGCCGCGCTGACCGAGCGCGGTAAGTGCAACTGCCCCGAGGAGTTCGACCAGCTCTGGAACGCCATCCGCGTCCTCGAGAAAACGCTGGGCCTGGAGCCCTACCCGCGGCCGGCCGCCGCGGAGAAGAAGCCCACATGGAACAAGCACGAGGGCCGCATCCCCGGGTTCGGGACGCGGACCGACGCCGACGTGCAGATGCAGCCCTTGCCTGCCTCCAACCGACTTACAGATAAATACAAGCACTTCCTGTCACTAGATCCTCAAGAGGACGATGACGTAATCGAAGACGCGCCCGCGCCCGCGTCGCGCAGAGCGTCGCGCTCGAATTCGCAGCCGCTCATGCGCCAGCGCCCGGTGGAGCTCCTCCAGCTCCACCAACATCCCGCGATGGACAACCTCCGCAAGTACAAGTCCGCGCCTGCTCCACGGCTAGAGGGCGGCGGCAGCGGAACCAGCGCCGTCGCCAGCCTGGCCCTGGCCGCGACCGTCGTCCTCATGGCCTTCGTCAAGTCGGCTTAAAGCGCGCGCGACCCTCATGGTCAAACAGGACAGCAGGATGGCGGCAGCGGCAGTGAACTCGGCGTTCAGGGCGCTCATCGTGACCGTCAAGAACGAGACCGACGGCAAGGACGTCAAGAACGCCGTGAAGGGCGAGTACCGCGTGTGGAACGCCGCGTCTTCGGCCGTCGCGGACGCCTTCCACGCGGCCTTCGAGCCCGTGTACGCCGACGTCCTCGCGCGCGGCTTCGAGGCCGTGCCAGAGGATACGGTGCTCTTGGCGGGCAAGACCGTCAAGGAGGTCTTCGGCTCGCTGCCCGACAAGAGCCGCGCGGCCGCCTGCCTCCTCGCGGTATTCGCTCTCAGCATCACCGCGCACGCGACCCCCGAGCCCGACCTCAAGGCGCTGGCGCGCGTGCAGGCCGCGCTCGGCGACCCCGACGTCGCAGTGGACGACGTCATACTGGACGACGATCTGGCGGCCTTCGTGCGCGAAGTCGCCGTTAAGCTCAAGGCCGCCGACGTGCAGATCGCGTTCGCGGCTGCGGCTGCGGCTGCGCCGAGTTCCATCATGTCGATCGCGCGCGACATCTCCGCGAGCGTCGACCCCGATGTCCTGTCGCGCCCCGACGGCATGCAGGCCCTCGTGCAGAGCGTCAGCGCGGGCATCGGCCAGCGCATCCAGTCGGGCCAGGTCGACCCCGCGACGCTGATGCAGGAGGCCACGGCGATGCTGCAGAACATCGACATCTCGGAGGCCCTCAAGCTCATCGGCGGCCAGGGCGGCATGGGCGGCATTGACATGAGCGCGCTCGCCGGCATGGACATGAGCGCGCTCGCGGCCATGATGAAGCAGCCCGCCCCGCAGCCCAAAACTAAGTCCAAGAAGAAGTAAGCATGGAGTGGCCGCTCTACGGATCGCGCGACTGGGCGGCGTTCGTCAAGCGCGAGACGCACAGCTGCCCTGGATCCCAGCTCAAGCCGCACCAGCGCGTCATCGCGCGCTTCCTCGACGTATCGTCGCCTTATCGCGGACTCCTCGTCGTGCATTCGATCGGTGCGGGTAAGACGTTGTCCGCGATCGGCGTGGTCGCCAACTCCGCGGCCGCCGCTCGGCCGGCCGCGTGGGTCATCGCGCCGGCATCCCTCAAGAACAACTTCTCAGCGGAGCTCGTCAAGCCGCAGGCCGTCGCAGAGTTCGAGTGCGGCTCGTGGGCGCGAGGCGCGACGGGCCGCTGGACGCGCGACCCCGCAGGCACGCCATTTCACGAGCTCCAGAGCGCCGACGCGGCGGAGGTCTCAGCCCTCGTCGCCGCGTCCGTCGCGGACTCAGTCGCCTACATGTCGCTCAACGGCCTGACAGACCGCGCGATGACCGCGCTCGAGAACGCGCGCACGAACCCCTTCGACGGCCGCGTGGTCGTCGTCGACGAATGCCACGTCCTGATCCGGGCCGTCACCAACTCCGACGGCAGTGCCGAGCCCTCGCTGTCGCGACGCCTGTACGACATGCTGATGGCCGCGCGCAGATGCAAGCTGGTCCTGCTGTCGGGCACGCCTCTCATAAACTTCCCGCGCGAGCTCGCGTACGCGGTCAACCTGGTCGCGGGGCCGCTCGCACAGCACTCGGTTCGGTGGAAGCGTCCGCTCACCGCCGCCGAGCTCGTCAGGGCGAAGGCCGCGCTGGCCGGCTGCCCCAAGATCTTGTCGGTGTCGCGCGCGGACGTCGCGGGCGCCGTGTTCGAGATCGCGCCCGACGGATTCGAGGCGGCAGCCCGCAAGGGCAGCGTGCGAGCGTGCGAGCGCGGGACGGACGCCGTCAAGCGCGCGATCGCGCCGTTCGCGGGCCCGGACGCAGCGCTGCAGTCGCGCGCGTTCGAGCTGCTCCCGCCCGCGACATTCGACGAGACGTTCATCGACGCGGTCAAGGCGAGCGTCGTGCGCGAGACCACGCTCATGCGCAGGATGCGCGGCCGCATCTCCTTCTTCTCCGCCGCAGACCGATCCCTGTACCCCTCAACCACGCACCGGACGCTCAAGCTGCCGATGTCCGACACGCAGTACGCCGTCTACGCGGCCGCCCGCGAGATGGAGCGCGACCTGGAGCTCAAGAACCTGTACAAGCGCAAGGACGGCGAGGACGACGTCACCGTGCACCGCAGCTACAGCCGCGCCGCGTGCAACTTCGTCTTCCCGAAGACCGACCCGAAGGTGTTCCGCGCCGCGGTCCGGGCCGCCCTGCGGGACAGCGGCGCCCCGGGCGCGCAGCTCGAGCAGGAGTACGCGCGGCAGGTCGCCGCCAACATCGCGCGCGTCAAGAACTCTTCGCTGTGGAAGAGCGACGCCGCGCTGCGCGAGCACTCGCCCAAGTTCGCCGCCGTCCTCAAGGGGCTCGTGGACTCGCGCGGCTGCGCGATGGTGTACTCCAGCTTCCGGTCCGTAGAGGGCCTGGGTCTGCTGGCCAACCTGCTGGAGAAGCGCGGCTGGCGGCGCGTCGAAGTCGCGCGGACCGACGGCAAGGACCGCCGCTTCGAGGTCGGCCGAGGCAAGGGCCCCGCGTTCATCCTGCCGCCGCTCGGGACCGAGGACGGCGAGGACCTCCTGCGGCTGTTCAACGGCGACAAGCTGTCCGCGCGCATGGAGGCGTCCGCCAAGAAGCTGTTCGGCGACGACCTCGACAACCGCCGCGGCGCGATCGTCAAGGCCGTCATGCTCAGCCCCTCGGGCGGCACGGGCATCAACCTCAAGTGCGTCCGCTCCGTGCACATCCTGGAGCCGCACTGGCACTCCACGCAGCTGGACCAGGTGGCGGGCCGCGCGGTGCGCATGGGCTCGCACGCCAGCCTGCCGCCGGAAGAGCGCAACGTCGCGATCAACGTCTACGTCGTCACGTTCTCCGACTTGCAGCGCGCGGCGCCTGAGTTCAAGGTCATGAAGGACGCTGACGACGGCCTGACCTCGGACGAGGTGCTGCTGGACATTTCGGCTCGCAAGGAGCGCGTCCTAGGCGGCCTGCTGCGCCTCATGTCCCGCGCCGCGATCGACTGCGCCCTGTGGGGCAAGGACTGCTACGAGCCGCCCGCGATCTTCGGCGACGTCGTGCCCATACCGCCGGACATCCGCGAGGACGTGCAGGACCCCGTCGCCAAGACCGCGCGCTTCAGGGTCGCGGTCCCCGGTGGCGACGTCGTCGTGCACGTCCGCCAGCGCAAGGTCTTCGACGCATCCGGCGAGCTGGTCGGCAGGGTCGTCAAGTCGGCCGACGGCGAGGACGAGGTCGCGTGGATCGGGACGCCGCCCAGGCCGGCTTAAAGGCGCGCCCTCCGATCGACTGGCAAGAACCATGTCAACGTCCAGTCTGTACGCGGAGACCACGACCACGGGAGCGGTGACGTCTTACAGGCGCGCGTACTACATTCGCGTGTCTAACCCGGTCAACGGCACCCCCTTCGTCACGTTCGTCGAGGAGACCGCCACGACGCTGCCCGACGGCACCATTATCACGTCGCCCATCATCGGGCCGGAGCTGTCGACGACGATCTCCGACCTGACCGCATCCTTCCCGCTGCTGGACCCCACGACCGGCGCTGCAACCGGCACCACCGCGACGTACGCGCAGGTGTACTCGCTGCTGTACTCGTGCTACCTCAGCGCCGCGACTGCCAGGGACGCTGCGTCTGCGGCTTCATGATTCCAGTCCGACTGTGTTATCCATTGTATAGTATCGTCCGCAATTTCGGTAGTCGACGATCGGTAGTCAAATTTTATGTTGCGTTGAGAAGCAGAGCGACCGTAAAATTTGACGCTCCACGTGTTTCCCACACCGATCAGCAAACATGTCGTCGTCTCAAGGTGGCCCAACCGTCAAGCTCGAGGAGGACTATCCGATGAACACCGATGTCCCGCTGAGGACCGAGTACGCGGAGGCATCCCGCAAGAAAAGGCGCATACCTAGGCCCCGCAGCGATGCAGGCACGGGCCAGACGCCTGCTCTGGCTGCCGCCACCACCATTCAGGAAGCAATGGCCGATGCAGAGAAGAACGTCCGGGTAAACGCCGACAGACTTGCTCGGATCGCCGTAGAAACCACAAACATGCTCCAAGCCGAGGTTGACCAAGTGACCGCACACTTCGAGAACGCGTTGATCGAAGAGCGAAAGACTTCAAACACCAAGGTCCTCGAAATGCTGAAGGGGTTGACCGTATTCCGAGACAACAGGATGGAGGATAAGATCCGCAGGAATCTTAACTTTTCTGAAGACTCCGATTACGAGTCCGAGTCCGATGAATCCGAGAAGGAGGCTTAGCCGATCGTCATTTGGACAAAAAAAACGTCAACATTTCCCGACGTCTAACACAATCATGATGATAGAACTTGTATCATCGATCTGAAATGGATGGACGCTCCCGAAATGACGAGCAATTCCACAAGCATGTTGTGAACGATGAAATTGGGACTTGATGTCTGCTTCTGTTCGTTGTTGTAAGATGCAAACGCGGCCATTATGCGCTCGTGGACTGTGCCAGCGGACTTATCCGCCTTGAGGTATCTCTCGAGAATGTTCTGGTCCATCCCGATCTTCGGAACAGTGAACGACCTCGGCTTTTCTTTCAACCTTTCCTCAATAGCCACTTTGCGCTTTGTAAGGTTGTAAAGCTCCGTTTTGGCGTACTTCACTAACTCTATTATTTTCCTCCCATCGTCCCCGACATTGGGCAGAGTCTTCCCCTGGTACGCGCCCTTCAGCTGGCAGCTCTCCTTGTAGTAGTACGCGTTCGCGCCCCCCGGGCGCTTGCCGCACACCGCCTCCTGCCGCGCCTTTCGGTCCGACGCAGACATAGCCGCGTTTGCATGGTCTGGCCAATATTTATTTTCGCGCGCCAAGAATACGATCGAATGCAGGACGCTCTCGCGTTGCTCGGCCTCAGGGCGGGCGGGTTCGACCTCGAGGCGCTCCGACAAGCGTTCAGGCGCGCCGCCCTCAGGCTGCACCCGGACAGGGGGGGCACCGACGCCGCGTACGGAGAACTGAAGGCAGCTTACGCCCGTCTCAAGAAATTTCTGGCGGAGAACGGCCCGGCGCCGCCCGTGCACTCCGAGCTGCGGGCCGCCGCCCTCGCGGCCGCCGCGCAGTGCGAAGCGCCCGTGCAGCGCGAGTTCAACCGGGTAGAGTTCAACCGCGCGTTCGAGCGGGAGCACCTGGACAGGCCCGAAGGCCACGGCGAGTGGCTGGCCGCCGAAGTCCCGCAGGACCTGGTGTGCCCCGAGAAGGTGTCGTTCAGGCACTTCAACGCCAAGTTCAGCGAGATGGCGAAGCGCAACTCGCTGTCGCTCATCGTGCGCACGCAGCTGGTCATGCCCGCGGCGGGCTGCACCCTCGCGCCCGGCCGCATGGGAGGCGACGAGGTCGCCGACGACTACAGCTCCGGCGTGGGGTCGCGCGTGCCGTACAGCGACCTGCGCATCGCGCACGCGCAGCAGATCATCGACTCTGACGAGGCCGCGGAGTTCGCGCGCGCCAAGGCCGCGGAGCTGATCGAGCGGCTGTCCGAAGACGCTGCCGAGCCGGCTCACGCGACGCCGACGGCTGCGACGCCGCCGGCTGCGAAGAAGCCGCGCGCCCGTGCGCCGAGAAAGCGGGCGCAAAGGTCGCACTGACGCTGTAAGACAGTATGGAGGACGTCGGCTTCATGACCGAGAACGGCGAGACCGAGTCGCACGTCATCTTCGTGGACTCGTCCGCCCGCGACACCGTCGCGTACCCCAACCCCGCCAGCTACGTCATCCCGTTCGACGCGCCACTCAAGAACGTCATCGGCGTCGACGTCCTCGACTCCGTCATCCCCGCCACCATGTACGTCATCGACACGCACAACTACGACGTGCGCTTCTACGCGATCGCCACAAACTCCACCGTCCCGCTGCACGCCGTCCTGCAGCCGCACCTGACGAGCTACTTCAAGTGGTGGATGGAGCTCGAGACGCAGCCCGGCCTGGACTCGTACGACCCCGACACGTCGTCGGTCACCAACATCGGCTCGCTGGACGTCCTGGACATGCGACTCGCGGCCAGCTACCCGACGCCGCCCGTCATCACCGAGCCCTTCGTGGACGTCGTGGGCGCGCCCAACTTCCAGCGCGTGATGGCCGTGCGGCCGATCGCGCAGTACGTCGCCGGGTCGGGCGCGACGCCCGCGGGTTTCACGCTGGGCACCTACAAGGCGATCAACTACTGGCTCCCCGCGGCCTTCGGCTACGGCACCGAGCGCACCATCATCGACGACGAGAACGATCAGGTCGTCCTCGTCACCTTGGCGCGCAAGGCGACGTCTTCGAGCGCGCTGCCGTTCGCGTGCCACAAGGTGCAGTATCCCAGCGGAAACTTCGGCACGTACGCGCTCTTCCTGACCGCGGGCTCGTCGGGCGGCGGAGGCACCGTCGCGGCCACCACCGACACGACGCCCACCGGCACGCCCTACCTGACCTCCGTGTCGACGGACCCCGACAGGCTGCAGCTGGCGCAGATCAGCGCCACCGTGTGGGCCAACTTCCTGGGCGGCGACACGGCATTCATGGCCTGGGACATGACGTGCGGCATGACGCGCGTCCTCGGCTTCCTCGGCTCTCTCGGCGACCCCGGCCTCTTGACGCTGCAGCCGCGGACGAACCAGGCCAGGAAGCAGTTCTACACGAACCAGGTCGACAAGGGCATGCCCACCGCGTATCTGTCGCCCACCGGCCTCATCAACCTGACGGGCGAGCGCTACATCATCCTGCGCTGCGCGGAGGTCGAGGCCGGCATGTTCGACCAGGCCGTCACCGGCAGTCTCAGCACCGGCATCGGTCTCTTCAAGCTGCCCGTCCCCGGCTCGCTGCGCGAGCAGCGTCAGGACTACGTGTCGGTCAACAAGCGGCCCTTCCACCCCATCGGCCGCCTCGATCAGCTCACCATCCAGCTGGAGCGCGGCACGCTGCCGGGCACGCTCTACAACTTCAAGGGCATAGACCACCTAATGGTCATCGTCGTCAAGGTCCTGGTGCCAAAGCGCCTCGGCCGGGCGGCGTCGTCGCAGCTCAACCCCAACTACGACCCCGACTTCCTGCGCTACAGCATCCGGTACCGCCTCCGCGACCGCGGGCTGCCGGGCAGGCACGAGCCCATCCGCAAGCTGGACGTCGAGCGCGCCATGCGACGGCACGAGCTGCTGACCGCGCGCGACGACCCTCTGGACCGGGTGTGGCCGCCCCCCGACGTGGACCGCCGTTACCGCGGCGATCCGTCCAGGGAGGAGGAGACCGAGGAGCAGACCGACGACGAGCAGACAGGCGAGACGTCCGACGAAGACGGTCAGTAGAACGCCGCGAAACCCGGCCCCGTCCACGGCTGGACGCCCAGGCCCTCGAACTGCGCGGCGTACGTCTCCGAGTAGTTGGCCGTTCCGTACGGGTCCGTCTGGGCAGCAGCGGCGGACGGGTCCGTCTGATCGACGGATGGGTCCGTCTCTGCGTCTGCGTCCAAGTCGGACGCAACGAGAGTGCTCGACGCCGGCGCAAATACGACAGGCGCTTGCGTCGGCAGCGGCGCAGGAACTACAGATGCATCGGCGACGGGGTTCGTGTAGCTCTCAGCCCTGATTTCGTCAGGATCGCGCTGGTCCTGGTCAGTGTTAGGATCGTTGTACGCGCCCTGCGTGTCGTAGTCCTCGTCGTCTGTGTTCGCGCCCAGCGCCTCGTCGTGGCCGCCCTGGGCCGTGTCATGCCCCTGTTCAGTTCTGAGCGAGGCGTAACCTTCGTTGCAGCTGGTGCAGCGCAACGCCACTATCAGACCCGCCGCGATGAGGAGCGCGCACGCAAACGCCGACGCAGCTCGCATCGTCGTATCTGCTTGGTCGCGACGATTAAAACCTAAGCGGCGGGCTTCTTCGCGGCTGGCTTCTTCGCCGCGGGCTTGCGTGCCTTCTTGACGGGCTCGGCGTGCTCCGCAGGCGCCGCGTTCGCGGCGCTGATGACAGCGTCGACGGCGGCTTCCGCGGCGCGAGACGGTCCAGCACGCGCGTCCTCCTGCGTCGCGAACATGCCCTGGATGTCCGAGGGCAGGGTGTCCAACGCCGCCAGCGGCTCAGTCGGCGGCTCAGACGCCGCGGCTTTCCCGGCCTGTCCCTCCTCCTTCGCCGCGGCGATCCGCTCCTGCGTCCCGGCGGCGAACTCCTGCGCCCGGTACTCGGCGTTCTTCTTGTAGCCTTGCATCAGGCCGTTCAGCTCCGACTCGCCGTACTGCACGTCCTCGATGGACTGCGCCGCCGGCGACCACGGGCACCACTTGCCCACAGACGCCGCGAACACGTTGTGAGCGGGATCGTTGGCCCGCAGCTGCTTGCAGCGCGCCGTCGCGCCCTCCAGCGTCTCGTACACCCCGCGGACCTTGATCCCGCGCGTGCAGCACGCGCCGCCGTGCATCTCCGAGTACTGCCGGTTGATGGACTCCTGGTTGTCGGCCATGAAGCCGTCGTACGCCGCCTCCGTGTCCCCGGCGGACAGCCACTCCTGGTGGCGCTCGCGGAACGCCGCGGCCAGCTTCGCCGCGGGCTTGGACAGCGCCGCGAGCTCGTCCAGCATCGCGGACAGCCCGTCGCAGCGCGACTTCAGGAAGAGCCGCATGGCGAACGCGTCGCGGCGCACGATGACGTCCTCCGGCGACACGAAGCTCAGCGCCACGAAGTTCTGGCCGGGGATCGGCGGGTCCTCGGACAGGTGGTCCTCCACCGCGACGGGCACCGGCGCCACCTTGATCGGCTTCTTGGTCGTCGCAGTCTTGGCCATGGCTTCTTGAAACGCCATGGGCGCGCGCGCCTTTAAGCCGACCGCGCCTCCAGATTTTTTTTTCCTGCGGCGATAAGTAACAACAACAGACGAAGATGGACGGCTTCGGTAGCAAACGCCAGTACGCTTTCGACCCCACCGCCACGATGTGGAACATCCTCAAGTACGCCGGCGAGGGCCTCGTCGTCGGCCTCGCAGCGTACACCATCCCCAGCGCCAAGCTCGACGTGCACGAGATCGTGACCATCGCCCTCGTCGCCGCCGCCACGCTCTCGGTCGCCGATGTTCTCAGCCCCAAGATCGGCGAGAGTGCGCGCTGGGGCAGCGGACTCGTCATCGGAGCCAACCTCGCCGGCGGCCTCCAAACCGGCGGCCCCCAGCTCATGCGCAAGCACTAAATACGCGTGTAAAAGCGGCACCGCTCTTATTCGCGCGTCAATGTCAAGATGGACGACGAAGAAACACCGCCGATGACGCCGCTCCCTCCACTCCTCCGTCTCGACCTGGGCGCCGTCGGCAACTGGCAGCCTGTGACCACGCTTCCCGACGTCGGAGATAGCCCCGGATGGCAGCCCATGACCTCCAGTTGGACCGGCATTCCCCTCAGCGCGGCAGTAGTCAACGATCCGAGGCTGTGGAATGTTTTCGCCGGGTCAAGGACCATCGCCGACATCGACGACGGCGACGGCGACATCGACGACGACAACGAAGACGAAGACGACGACGGTATCGACGTTGATATTGACCCCGAGCGTCCGCTCCGATTGCCGAGCTCCGTATTTCGACGATTGACAAGGCACGCGCGCTTCCGTTACACTATCATGTTGTCCGTCGACGAGCAGAACATGCAGGAGGCGATCAACAGGAGCATACTCGAAGCGGAGTTCGTTCCCAACCCCGCGCCCGCGGAGCTGGTGCGCAGCCTGGAGGTAGCCGCAGTCAGCGAAGCCGGCGGCACGTGTCCGATATGCCAAGACGACCTCAACGTCGGCGACGCTCACTTCGTGTTCAGGTGCAAACACGTCATGCACGCGCCGTGCTCGACGCAGTGGTTCGAATGCGGACGCACGTGCCCGGTGTGCATGCTGCCGCCGTGGCCCGTCACTGAAGAACAGCAAACGTCACCGCACCCAGCAGGGTCAGAGCGATAGCTGCCGTCGCGTTGTTGCCGCTATCGCCTCCCGTCATGATGGGCGCCGGCGAGAGAGCGCCGAAACTCGACAGCAACTCTCGGTAGGAAGAAGAGCTTGACAAGTCTTCTCCCAGGGCGAGGAGCCTCCGCATACCGTCTGGCCGTCCAGTGGGACCCGCTCGATCGAGCGCCGCCGGCAGCATTTTCTCCGCGACGCGGGTCAACAGCCCTCCCTCTCCGTAGCCGTTGAGCTCGACGTACTCCGCGAAGTCGGCCAGATCTTCACGCGACATCGTGCTGAACAACCTCGCCATATCGCCGACGCAAGCGTCCACGAACGCGCGGTACTTCGCCGCGTAGTAACGCTTGGGGTCTTCTCGTTGGCCCAGCGGGCGGAAGCTCCTCAGGGCCGCTTCGACTCGCTCCGCAGGCGCGCCTCCCCCTGAGAACAAGCCGGCCACATCTCGGCGACCCGTCGCTGCCGGGTCTTGATCAGTCGCGGCAGCGCCTTCCTCCGGCGCCGGATCCGTGTCGCCTGATGCGGGGACGGTGACGAGCTCATTTGTCGGCGCAGGAACTCGGCTCAGGACGGTGGGAGCCAGGTCCTTGATGCCGGAGACGCCGGGAACGTACTTGGCGAGCGGATTTGTCGGCGCAGGTGGAACTCGGCTCAGGACGGCGGGAGCCAGGTCGGCCAAGCCGGAGACGCCGGGGACGTACTTGGCGAGCGGATTTGTCGGCGCAGGGACTCGGCTCAGGACGGCGGGAGCCAGGTCGGCCAAGCCGGAGACGCCGGGGACGTCCTTAGCGGGGCCCTCTGGAGCAGCTTTCGACGCCGGACGTGACATGTAGCCCAGGTTGGGGTCGTAGTAGTATCCGGATGAAGGATCGTAGTGATCTCCGCCGGGCGGAGGCGGCGGCGACGCGCCGCAATTCTTTACAGAATCTCCCTCGACCGATCGGAGCGCGTTGAAGACGTCGTCCTTCCTCAGGCCGTGCTGCGTCATCCACCGCGCTTGATCACCCACCATGTCATAGTGCCCTTTCCTAGCTTCAGGCACGTAAGACGGCTGAAGCTCGTTGTACCTTTTGCAGTAGGCCGCCCAGGCCGCGACGGCATCCGGCCCCTCGCCATTAGAAACTCTCGTCAAATAGATCTCGAGCTCCGCCAAGATCACCCACTTGTACTTGTATTTGTCTTTACTCGTGGGGGTCTGCCAATCATATACGTGGAAATGGGTTTGCCCCCTCTTCGCCAACGCGTCCTTCACGAGCTTTTCCATCTCCAAGTCCGGCTTGCTGTCGGTCACAGCGCGGTACCGCGCGTACAGGTACCACGCGATGTACTCATCGCGAGTGAATTCGCCTTCGCCCTTCAACAGTTCTCTCAGAATGAAACTCATGCGCGACTTCATCATCGCGCGCTGCTCGTCGAGCACTTTGCACTGAATTTCAAAGGGCATGTAGCCGTACAGCACGATGGCGTTCGGATTTTTTCGGAGCTCGCTGCTAGCCGGGGCCGTCCATGAACCGCGGTCGTCGTGCAGGTCGACGAGTGACGCGAGGCTCAGTACTGCCGGATCTGCCAGCTCTGCCGGCTCTTCCGGCTCTGTCGGCTCTTCCGGCTCTGCCGGCTCTGCCGGCTCTGTCGCCGCGTTTGTTTTTTTCGCGAACCAATACCTGCTGGGCTTTTGCTGCGACTCCGTCTTTCCCCACCACGATTTTTTAGGAGCGACAGGCCCGGGGCTCGGGCTAGAAGGCCCTACGCCCGTGTTAACGCTCAAGTTCGCTGGGGCCGGGCCCGTGTTAAGGCTCAAGTCCGCTGGGTCCGGGCCCGACCTCCCTGGAGCCGGCCCTGGCCCTGGCCCCGGCCCCGGACCTGGACTAGATGAATCCGAAGAATGGATTGAAAACGCCAGCCCCATCGCCGCCAGCACAAGTGGACCTGCGATCGCGGCTGCCATGTCCCCTGACAGCCTACTCAAAAAAAAGCGGTATAAAGGAGCCGTGTGCACCGGACTCCCATACGATGTTCGACTCCACAGAAGTCTGCTTCCTTTCGCCGACGGCCTTGGCCGACGCAGTCATCGCTCACATCGACAGCTCCAGTCTCGACGACCTCTTCAAGCTGCAGCGAGTCCACGTCGCCAACTGGAATGACGCCGGATTACGCATCTCCGCCGTCGCGCTGGAACAACGCGACGCCGTCATCAACGGCTACGAGCCCGAATGCGTCCAGTCGACGGGATTCGAAGCGTACGCGTGTCAGGTCCCGTACGCGATCGAGCCGTTATGCGCCACCAAGACGGTGCACGCTAGGCTAATGGACCTTAACGCCGCCGCCATGCTGCGGAACCTCTGCCTCGATCCCGACGTTCTGAACGACCTCGGCCTCGTCGTCGCCGGAGGATGCCTGCTCGAGTGCGCCGTCAGGGCTCGCCCGCTGTCCAGGGAAGACATCGAGCGGATGGCGCTGGAAACGGGCTTCGACATCGACATGTTCGTCACGGATTCCGTGCCTCACCGAGGCGACGCCGGCGAGTACGCGAACGAGCTCGCCGCGCGGTTGGTCGTCGACCCAGAAGTAGAGACCGTCTTCGTGCACACCTCCGGGTTCTGCCGCAACGTCTCCGTGACCTACACCTGCGGCCGCTCGGTCAAGATGCAGGTCGTCGACATCGGCGTCCCGGCGTCCGCGGCGTCCATCGTCGCCAGCTTCGACATCCCTGCCGCCAAGCTGTGGTACTGCGCGCGGTCGAGACGGGTGTGCACGACCCCCGACGGCGCGCTCTGCCTCAAGAACCGCGCGATCCAGTTCGACCGCCGCTTCATCCAGGACCCGCGCCTGCCTTTCAGGCTTAACAAGTACCTCTTCCGCACCGGCTTCTCGCTGGCGACCGACGAGATGGGCGTCGCTGTGCACCGCGTCGTCGTCGCCGTGGGACGCCGCATCAGGCGCGCACTGAGCTCGGTAGCCGACGACAAGTACCGCGAGGTGTGCGAGAGCATCGCGAGCTGGCAGGAGGAGCTGCCGACGTCGGACACCGCCACGATCGCGGCCACGTACCTCTTCACCGACATCGTCGGAAGGTGCAGCACTCAGGGGTACGGCAAGAAGCGGAGGGTGGGCTGCACGCCTCTGACCGGCACGTGCGGGCGCTTCAACCTCCGTCCGCTGGGCGGGCGGGGCGACGCGCTTGTCGAGATGCACGGCATGTTCCTGCTGATCAAGATCATGCACTACGCGGAGATCGCGTGCGCGTGAGCGACCCGCAACAAAATACGCGCGACGGAGCAGATGGGGACCTGGGTCGTGATCATCCTGGTCGTACTGGCGCTGTACTGCCTTTGGCCGGACCGGCCAGAGCCGGTACGGGCGGTCCATATTCTGCCGCCAAGACCCGAGCCCAGAAAACCGTTGACGCCTGTGTTCTCGGACGCGAGCATCGCGCACTACAAGGCCGACACCGGCCGCGTCTGCCCCCTGATAG
>Ga0075014_100000276_pt1 | contig 14605 bp, 17 predicted proteins | sample AleBraG_ABR_2014_FD_71472 | JGI IMG/M metagenome (GOLD analysis project Ga0075014, IMG submission 71472) | Freshwater sediment microbial communities in response to fracking from Pennsylvania, USA - Alex Branch Run_MetaG_ABR_2014 | ecosystem: Environmental > Aquatic > Freshwater > Creek >... | reverse complement strand
AATACCAGCACCTTAAGTACAAGATACCTATTACCTTATGAATCGAGTTATTGCCGCCATTATCCTTTACAACATCACCTTTTGCGCCCATGCAGATATTTTTGCCATTTACCGCAATCCGAATGGCAGTACGAAATGGCAATATGTAGCCAATACTACACTTAGCATTCTTATTTTAAGTCTTTCAATAGTGGCAATTTTCTTATTGATTGCTAATCGCCGTGCTGGCCGCGCCAATCGCGAACTCACCGATATTAAAATCACTCTTGAAGAGCGCGTAGCGCAGCGCACCGCTTCTTTAATAGAAACTACGGCACATTTAAAAAACCGCGAGGAATACATCACCAGCATTCTTGAATCAATGCCAATTATGCTGATTGGATTGAATCATAAAATGGAAATTATTCAGTGGAATCATGTTGCTGAAACCTCAACAGGTCGTCCTATTGCCAGCGTGTTAGGAAAAAATCTGTGGGATGCCTATGCTGCGATTACAGTAATACCTGAACAAGTAACACAGGTGTTAAATAGCAAACAAACGTTGACCATAAAGCATAGCCAACGTGACCAATATTATTTTGATATTACACTTTATGCAGTAAACGACAAAGGCGAAACAGGCATTGTGATTTTGGTAGATGACATCACAAAACAGATGAAAGCCGAAAATAAAGTGGCTGAGCGCGATAAAATGTCGGCTATGGGAGAACTCGCTTCAGCTATGGCTTACGATATGAACTTGCCACTACAATCCATTTTAACTAGCCTAGCCGATGCACAAACAAAGCTAGCACCCATAGATACACATAATGAAATTCTACCTGCGCTAAAGAACGCTTGCTTAAGTAGCCAACAAGCATCGCAAATTATTCAAAACCTGTTAGATTTAGCCAGCAGTAGCCACAACGAAAAAGATGCTGCAGATGTTCCTAAGATAATGGAACAGAGCATCGCTGTTGCAAGTACATTATTTACTGATTTATCTGGCTTGCATTTCAACCAAATCAATATCACACGACATTATCATAAAAATTTACCGCCCATTCCCTGTTATCAATCAGAGTTGCAGCAAGTTTTTGTGCGAATTTTACGCAATGCATTTCACTCATTGAATCGCGCCACACAAGAAAACCCAACAATTGAAATAGAGATTAGCGAATTTTACGATTCGTTGTGGATTAAAATTCAGCACAATGGCAGGATATTAAGTGCGGCCGAACAGGAAGATATTTTTCAACCATTTTTTTCCATTTCTGACCGGCCACCCGCGTGCCGTGTTGAGCACAGATTATCGTATTCGTATTTTATTATTACCGATCATCATGATGGTCAAATGGCGGTAACCTCTAACGAAGATAATGGCACCAACTTTCACATTCAACTACCTATCAAATAATCATTGCCATTCAAAAATGGCTCCCATCTTGTTTCCTTTACCATAAAAAAAGACCAACGCTGAAACGTTGGTCTTTTTTTATGTAGTAAAGTTATTTAATTTTTAACATGAGAAATTATGAACATAGGCAATTGAAATGCGCTTACGACTCATTAATTACTTAGATTACAAAACACTACTCTAACAAACTGCGTAACATCCATGCTGTTTTTTCATGCAATTGAATTCGCTGGGTTAATAAATCTGCCGTTGCTTCGTCATTGGCTTTTTCTACTACCGCATAAAGCGAACGCGCTGTGCGCACAACAGCCTCCTGCCCTTCAACCAATAACCGAATCATATCTTGCGCCTTCGGAATGTCATCCTCTTCTTTAATACTGCTCAAACTAGAAAATTGTTTATAGGTTCCAGGAGCATGAATACCAAGGGAACGAATACGCTCTGCAATTAAATCGACCGCAAGAGCCAGTTCCGTATACTGAGCTTCAAACATTAAATGTAATGTTTGAAACATAGGGCCAGTCACATTCCAGTGAAAGTTGTGGGTCTTTAAATAAAGCGTATAGGTGTCCGCCAATAATTTAGATAAACCACTGGCTATATCCTGACGGTCTTGCTCGCTAATACCAATATCAATTTTCATCGCGGTTTCTCCTTTTCTACTCTATTCATAAACACACGTTAAGAATAATCAGAATCATTCGTAGCAACCAGTTAATTTTAACAATCATAATTATTGTTAAAGTTCATGGACATATCCCATCAGAACCCATCCACGCTTGCGGGCGCAGTGACGCAAATACATTGCAGCTATATCATCAGGCACTTGTATCGATGTTAAGTATTGAAACGCCAACGCCAAATAAAAATGCTGTAAATGTGGCAACGCATAGCAGTAACAAGCAGCCGGCTCAATCACTGCGAGGATTTTACGCATTAAATGGCTGGCAACCTTCTGATGACGAAGACTGGGTTCAACACATAAATTACGCAACAAGAAATGACCATTTTTTTGCGGAATTAAACGCGCAGCGGCGATAATTTTACCATTGAAACTTAAGCTATAGATTCGTTCAAAACGCCCACACTTTACCCGATAATTACACTGAGAGTAAAAACGGTTGACGAGCGGCAAGCGCAACTCATCAACAAGGGAAAACAGTAAGTGTTGCACATCCAGGACGGGACAATCAGCCAGCATTATTTATCATCATTCGTATTGGGATCCTCGTCCATACTATCCAATGGAAATAATTTGTCCATAGCGGAGTCGTCACTCATAGGAATATGTGCTGGTTCCTCATCGGATAAATCAATCTCAGTTTTTTCTACCGGCGGCTTTGTCGATACCTTATTTTCAACTGGCTTACCTCCCGTTTTATTTTCTTTGGCCGGGGTAGCCGCAAGGGTTTTTTCAAACTCCGCTAATTCATCCTTTGCCTTACCACCCATTAGAAATCGATACGCAAAAAAACCGACAACCAATAAAAATAGATTGCCCACCGCAATCGCAATATAAAGCGTTAAATTGCTATTTTCTTCTTTAGGTTTTTCTTCTGGCACGGCTTTAGGTGTCTCAGCTACAGATGATTGCTGAGCCTCCGCTTTTTTTATCCTATAAGTGAAACTATCTGCATGCAAGGTTTCATCCATCAAGCCGCCTTCAGCAAGATTTCCTTGAGCGTGAATATCGACGGTATAATCGCCTTCCTGCACTGGTGTAAATGAAAACTCCCAATGATCATCAGTAATATTTAGATTTTTTTCGACGTTATTATTTTGAGAATTTTTAATTGCTACGGTTAACTGGATTTTTTTTGCATCCAGCGTTTTATCAAACAATGCTATTTTATAATTGTAGGTAATCTTACCATCATCAGCGCTGGCATTGCTTTTTTCTAAGATTAAATTGCTATCTCTAACACTAACACTGTGCTTGAATTCGCGCTTAAACGTTTTCCCATCCACATAGATATGAACTTCATAATCGCCAGCGGAGGTGAAAGTGGTTAAGTTTTTATGAAACATTCCGTCATCTGGTGGAGATGGCAAGGTAAGCGATGCATCAAAATTTTCTTCGGTGCCATCCTTTGCAACTATAGAATTTGCCTCTATTAACCCAAGGAAGTCTTTGTTAGTAATGGTTTTACCATTTTCCTGAAATGAATAGGTTATCGGTAAAGCATCATTGACATGAATATTATTTTTAGGTGGCTCCACCATCAATTGCAAATTACTCACAACAGTAATACGGCTCTGCGGCGCAATACCCGTTTTAATTTTCCACTGCCCCGCTTTGGGTGAATCAGCAGTAATCAAATCATATTTATCGGTACGATACCAATTTATGCCATCGTTAGGCGCGGTGGCAGAATATTCTTTGCCATCCGGTGCAGCAATGATTGTACGATCCTCTCCCGGCTTACGGAAAATTAATGCGGTAAATTCTTTAATGCTCGCATCAACCAAAAATCCATTGTTATCCAAGGGCACACGCTCAGCGGGAACCGCCTGATCAAATATTTTCAAAAAAACACTCATCAACTGATCTGCCGAAACCGCTGTTGTTGCAACACCGTCAGTTGCAACGGAGAGTTTTTTTAACAAATCTGTATCTGCATCTGCGGACAAGGCTATAGTATGGATAATGTAGCCAGCCGATTTTAAGCTGGGCAAAATATCTGAAATAATACGCTGCCGCTCTTTATTATTCACAACCGCATCTGATCCAATATCTTCAACGCCATCCGTCAATAAAATAATATGCGTTTTATAGTCTTGACTCAGATTTTTTTTATCGAAACTCACTTCATCAAGTGCTTTACCTATATTAGTAAACATTGCATTGGATGTTATCTCATTTGCTTTTGGTGCAGCCTGTTTACGCCAGGCAGCATCCACTGGCTTATAAGGCATTAACATATTGACCGAATTACCAAAGGTCCAAATGCCAGCACGGCTTTTATCAGGCAATAAACGTACAATTAAATCCAGTGCAGGTTTACGCAAGTTTTGCGGATCGGTTTGCTTCATACTACCGGATATGTCGATAAGCACACGAACATCCGAAGGTAGTATTTTTTTAGCCTCACTAACCGGTTTTGGTTCTTCTTTTTTTACAGTAGAGGAAGCGGATTCATGGGTTTCTGCAACCGCCACTATAGGCGATAAGAAAACCATCAAAAGTGCTACTAAGATTATTCGTATACGCATAGGCAGGCCTTCAGACAGGCATAGATTAAATGAATTAAACCCAGTGTTTAACAAGAAAACATCGGGCAATATCTTCATCTATTTATAGCACTCTTATTCCAAACCGCCATTTTCGGCATATGTAAAATGCAAAAAGCCAGCAGTGCTGGCTTTTAACTCGGCGGTTTTTAGAAGCATGAGGCGATTAATCACGAATAGCCCGAATAGGTACCTCACCTTTAAGCAGTTCTTCTCGTGCATGATATTCTTCACGACTCAAACCGCGCGAGGACGAGCGCGACTCTTGCTCAACATAATCATTTCGACGCGCACCACGTTTGGCCGCAGGTTTACGCGAACCTCTTTCCTTTTTAGCCCCCCCTATATTGCGCGTTAATATCACAAAGACTAAGGCTAAAATTAAACCGATTAACCAAATACCCACCATGACTTTAATTAAAGGTTTAACACCGATGAAACCCTGTGACATACCTTCAAACACTAAGGTGTAAATAGCCGGCGCCATTGTCATGGTTTGCGGATCTATGGCATAGGGAGTGAACAAAATCGTCATGACTGTAATAACAGCGGCATAACGCACAAAACGCCACGCCCACAAAAAAAACCACCAAGCTGCTATGCTGCAACCCAAGCTACCTGCAAAATAAATAGCCCACGCATATTGAACAGTTGTCATGGTCATTCTTAAAACTCCTTAAACCCAACGTACAACATAATCTTCAAGATCATCGGTATTCACCGAATCTTCATGAATGACTTGACCAGCCACCGACATGCCCGCTTTATGTACCGAATCAGGATCGCCCGACACCAGCGGATGCCAATCAAATAAAGGAATACCTTCCGCAATTAAACGATAAGCACAGGTTTCCGGTAGCCAGTAAGTTTCTGTTACCGATTCCGGTGTCAGCACAACGCAATCTGGCACATACTTTTGGCGCTCGCTATAAGTTTGACACTTGCATGTTTCGTGATCGAGGAATTTACAGGCTACTTTCGTGTAATAAACATCGCCAGTATCTTCGTCTTCTAACTTGTGTAAACAACATTTACCACAACCGTCACACAAGGCTTCAAACTCGGCTGAGGACATTTCATGTAATTTTTTTGCACGCCAGAATACTTGCACAGCCATAATCAGTTCGCTCTGTATTAACTACCGGACAATTTGGAATTTTTTGCGCGCATACTTTGCATATCAGTATCCAGCTGATCGCGCGGTGGCAATTGCAAATAAAAGCCTTTTTCCAACAAACTTTCCACGACCTTGTCCACACTTACACGTGCCAATTTTTTTTCTGGCGTTAACAACAACACCATTGCAGGTTGTGGTTTGCCGAATAATTTCAACAATTCTTCTGGAACTCGCTCCAAGCCTTCTTCTTTTTTAACGTAAAGATACATACCCTCTTCTTTAGGGCTGCGATAAATTTGGCAAATAATTTTCATAAAGTAATAATTATTCCTGTAAGCCTGTGTGCTCGGCAAAATGTTGATTATCCGCGCTATCATCAAAGTGCTGTGCGATTGCTAGCAACCCTGCACCAATTACGTCATAACGCCAACCCAATAAGCGCTCAGGTAATTGGTAATTGCCGCCTTTCATACCCGAGCGAACAATGGCTTCGTATTCTTTTTTGCGAATTAAAATTTCGGCGGGTAAATGAAGTACTTCGGCAGTTTCACGTACAAATTTTTTCAACGCTTTCATTAGCGGGCCTTCACTTTGCGCCAAAGGTGGATCTAAACGTACCGGCCAAGTTGAAGCTTCCGTGGCCCGCGCACGCTGAATAATATCCAGCAATGCCTGTGTATCATTCTTTAACGTACGCGAAGGAATATCTTCTATGCGCTGCAGGTGCGCGGCATCCTGCGGCTGTTTGCGCGCCATTTCCCACAGTGAGGGCTCTTTGATTAAACGATTGCGAGGGATATCGCGCGCGCGCGCCTCTATTTCACGCCAAATACATAAATCACGCAGAATTGCCAACTCTGGTGCGCGCAGCTTCCACGCGAAGCCTACTTTAAGATAGGCTTGCGCAAAATCATCAGGCTTACGCGCATTCACCACCAAATCAGCACAATCATCTTTTACCCAGTGTAACCGCTCCGTAGTTTTTAGCAGCTGCAGTAATTTGCCATAAACAACCAACATATGCGCAACATCTAACGCTGCATATTTTAATTGGGATGCACTGAGCGGGCGCTGCAACCAATCAGACCGAGTTTCGTCTTTCGGAATGTCCGCGTTGAGTACTGCCTTAATCAAACCGGCATACCCCAATGAAAAACCAAAACCGGCAAAAGCCGTTGCAATTTGTGTATCAAAAATCGGCGACGGCACTATGCCCAGAAGGCGTTCAAACACTTCTAAATCTTCTGAACAGGAGTGCAATACCTTGGTGACAGATTCGTCCAACAATAAATCACGCAGCGATGAAAAATCGGTAATCGCAAGCGGATCAATTAAAAAACTTTGTGTTCCATCACCGATTTGAATTAAACCGGCAATCGGATAAAACGTGTCGCTGCGCATAAATTCCGTATCAACCGCGATGGCGGCTTGTCCACGCAAACGCGAACACAATTCGGCTAATTCATGGTTTTGTGCAATCCAGTGTGGTTCGGTAGAAATCTGCATAAAATAATAATCGATAATAACGCGGCTTTAATGGCTCAGCGCAATGCGCCGATATCTCTCACTAAACTGTTCTACAACACTAAATATGTCTGCGACTCGCAAACGCGTGTGAAAGCGTACCGCCATCAATAAACTCCAACTCACCGCCCAAGGGTACGCCGTGAGCAATGCGAGACACGAGTACATGTTGGTTTTTAGCCCGCTCGCTGATGTAATAAGCCGTGGCTTCGCCCTCAACTGTAGGATTGGTTGCCAGAATAATTTCTTTCACCGGTTCATCGCTTGTCGATGCTTGCTGCAACACGTTTAACAACTGGTCGATACCAATATCTTCAGGGCCAATGCCGTCAATCGGCGACAAATGACCAAGGAGTACAAAATATTTACCCTGATAAGTTCCCGATTGCTCAATCGCCAAAACATCAGCCGGCGTTTCTACCACACACAGCAAACTGTTATCACGCCGTGTATTGCTGCAAATACCACACAAGCCTTGCTCGGTTAGCGTACGGCAGCGTTGGCAGCGGCCGACACCATCGACGGCTTTGTGTAAACTTTGCGCCAAACGTTCAGCACCTTCGCGGTCGCGTTCCAACAAATGCAGAGCCATGCGCTGCGCTGATTTAGGACCAACGCCGGGCAAACAACGCAACGATGACATAAGCTCATCAATTAAAGGACTGAACATCCACAAAACTCTCAATAATCTAGATTAGATACAACAAACCAAATCCATGGGTTTAGAACGGCATTTTAAAATCAGCGGGCAAGCCCATACCGGACGTCATTTTTGCCATTTGATCACGATTTTGATGCTCAACTTTACGCACAGCATCATTCACCGCTGCCGCTAATAAATCTTCCAGCATTTCTTTGTCTTCGCTCATCAAACTCGCATCTATGTGCACGCGCCGCACATCGTGGCGGCCCGTCATAACTACGCTAACCAAGCCCGCACCAGCTTCGCCTTTTACTTCTTTATTGGCCAAATCTTCCTGCATTTTTTGCATGTTGGCTTGCATTTGTTGAGCTTGCTTCATCAAGTCGCCAATATTCATAGGAGTCTCGCTTTACAGATTACAAAGGTTCAATCGTATCTTCGCGCAAACTTGCACCAAAATGTTCAATCAGTTGCTGCACAATAGGATCCGTTTTTATCGCCAGCTCGGCATTAGCCTGACGTTCTTGCTTATGGCGAATAGCAATCATGGATGGCGTTTCCGCACTCACTTTGCCAGGCTGAATGACCACCCGCACGCGCTCGATAAAATAATCGCTCAACAAATCCGCCAAACGCCCTTGATGGTTTTGGTCGTAGAGCATGCTATTACTGTCATCCAGCACGAAATGAAATTCATTACCTTGCCGTCCCACTAGCTGACAATTGGCCACGGTACTTTGCAAAATCCCCGCCACTCCCAAGCCCAGATAAATTTCCGGCCAATCCTGCGGGCTCGCCTGATCATAGGGAACCTTGCGAATGTCTGTACGCGGAAGCACGGGTACAACAGCAAACTCGGCAGCAAGACTAATCTCGGGTTGTACCACCGTAGGAGCCGCCTGACCTTCAGGCGCTTCAGACTTTTTTGGCTCGGGTACCTCAACTGGCGCAAAAGCAGCGAAGTCACTAGGGTCTAAATACGCCGGTGCCGCTGCATACTCATCGTATTCATCGCTATTCACATCTGGCGCGTTATCGTAAGGGCCATCAAAAGGTGGCGGTGTGTGAATGCTGGGAGCGACAATCCCTGGCTCTAAGACAGGCTTAGTATCTGCAGGTATTGGCCTAGACGTTGCCGCTACAAGCGCCGGCGCACTTGGAACTGTAGATGCTGGTGCAACAGGCTGAGTCATTGCAGCGGGCGAAGCATGCGCGACTTGCGGTTGCGCTGGACGACCACTGGAGTGCGGTAAAGCGTGGCTGGGCACATCAATAACACCCTGCGGCTTAAAGGCCAGCATACGCAAGAGCACCATTTCGAAACCGGCGCGCGGGTCTGGTGCTAAGGGTAAATCGCGGCGTCCCAACAACGCGGTTTGATAAAATAATTGCACATCTTCAGAGGGCAGTTGTTGAGCAAGCGACATAATACGGTCTTTATCGCCGTGACTGTTATCAACCGCTTCCGGTAAGGCTTGGGCTATGGCAATGCGGTGCAATACGGAGAGCATTTCAGCCAAAGCATTTGCATAATCCGGCGCATGTTCCGCCATATTTTGCACAGCATTGAGTATGGCTTTACCATCCAGCGAGGCCAAGGCAGTAACAATCTCATAAACAGCCGCTTGATCTAAAGTGCCAAGCATAGTGGCCACGTCACTTTGGGTGATTTTGCCTGATCCATAGGAAATAGCTTGATCAGTAAGACTCATGGCGTCGCGCATACTGCCATCGGCGGCGCGGCCAAGCAACCAAAGAGCACTTTCCTCGTAGGGAATCACCTCTTGCTCAAGCACAAACTTTAGGTGATTGACAATACGCTCTGGGTTCATGTTTTTTAGATTGAACTGCAAGCAACGCGATAAGATGGTCATGGGCAATTTTTGCGGATCAGTGGTGGCCAGCAAAAATTTTACATGGGGCGGTGGTTCCTCCAAGGTTTTTAGCAAGGCATTAAAGCTGCTGTTAGAGAGCATATGCACTTCGTCAATCAGGTAAACCTTGTAACGCCCACGGGTAGGCGCATATTGCACGTTTTCCAGTAATTCGCGGGTATCCTCAACCTTGGTACGGGATGCGGCATCCACTTCAATCAAGTCAACAAAGCGACCTTCGGCGATTTCGCGGCACGCCGAGCAGGTGCCGCATGGCTCAGAGCTGACGCCTGTCTCACAGTTCAAACACTTGGCCAAAATACGCGCAATGGTCGTTTTACCCACACCGCGGGTGCCGGTAAACAAATAAGCGTGATGTAAACGATTGTGGTCAAGCGCGTTAATCAACGCTTGTAGCACGTGCTCCTGCCCAACCATTTCGCGGAAAATACGCGGGCGCCACTTGCGTGCGAGAACTTGATAACTCATGCCAATTGCTAACCCTGAAGAGAACGAATGGGAGATCGTTAAAAGCGACGATTATAGCGGGTAACTACGGCGACTTGCGAGGATTGAACACGAGTTAATGAGCAGTTTAGATCACAAACTAAATGCGTTTACCGATCAGCAACCCTTTGATTAGACGAATAAAAAGCTGTATGGCAAAAGCAGCCGGAATAGCCGCTAAAAATGCCAAAGTAAAATCGAGGTAATTGGCTAGCAGCGCCAGTATAAAGAAAAACATCAGTAAGCTTAACAGGCCAAACTTCAACGCCCTCAGCGAATCCATAGCATGAAAAGCCGAATGATTTTTGTGGGAGAAAACAGCAATGACGGTAGATGCAATTGGAAAAGCCGCTAATACACCACTGTAACCAGCACCTAATGTTTTGGCCGAACAGGTCACCAATAACACCAAGCAGGCCGCACAGAACATACGTATAACCACTTCACTATTACTGGCGCTGGTCAAACCCGTCAAGTGACCGTGTTTGGGCGATAAGAAAATTTGCAGCAGTAACACCAAAAGTGCCAGTGCCGCTGCGGCCAGCAAACTCAGCGCTAACTTCACCAGCCATACCGCTAATACCCCGTAAACCAGTAACGATGCCGCCAATGCCCAGCACCAACTCAAGCGCGAAGCAGACCACGCGTAGACAAAACAAAAGGATGAGAGCGGCACAACTCCTACAACGGTGGAAGCCGCTGCTGCTTGAGCAAATTTAGCACCCTGATCGAGATAGATAAAATAAACAATCGGCCCTGCGATAACCGGAAAGCCTGATAACAAACCCGCCACTTTCGCGCCCCAATGGCGCCCCACGACGGCAATACAAGCCACAAACACCGGAACTAGGGTTAGTTTAAGCAGCAAAATCACAGAAAGAGTTCTTGGATTTTAAAATTGAGCGGACACATAAAAGTCACGCAAGGGAATTAACTAGATGAACAGAATGGAGGCAATCTAACCAGCCACACCCCGGCACATAACTAGCTGCTACCGTTGCTCCCTTCCGGGCCTGGCGGGGTTCACAGGTCGCTATTGCGAGGGGACCGGCTAGATCACCATAGACTTGCGCAGTTGAGTGCCCCGCGTAAGAGGCGCGCATTATCAACAACTTCAATTCGCAATGCAAGGCGCATTTTTATTGAAATGCGCCTTGCGAGAGGAACTACTGTTGTTGAATGGGGATTAATTTAATCTCAACACGGCGGTTGGCTTGGCGACCATCTTCCGTAGCATTACTGGCAATAGGATTTGCGGGGCCGTAACCTGCAGAGTCAATACGTTCTGGGCGAATACCCTGCGCCAACAAGTAAGTTCGCACGGCACCGGCACGGTCTTCACTCAAACGCTGGTTAAGTGACAATGGGCCTGTTGAATCGGTATAACCGCTAATACGCACATTAGTTTGATCATATTGCTTCAGCGCTTGCGCAACAGAATTTAATACATTGTAAAAGTCGGAGCGAATGTCTGCTTTGCCCACCGCAAAGGTGATATTGCCTGGCATAATCAGATTCAAATCATCGCCTTGGCGGTTAACCTGTACGCCGCTGTCTTTTAATTTTTCACGCAACTCTTTTTCTTGCTTGTCCATATAATGACCGACACCACCACCCACTGCAGCGCCGAGGATAGCCCCCGTAAGCGCACCACGGTTGCGGTCTTTTTTACTGGACGCGGCGGCTCCCAATACCGCACCGGCAATAGCGCCTATACCTGCGCCTTCGCCGGTTTTAGTAGGCGTTTTTGCGCCAGTTTGTGGATCGGTTGCACAGCCAGTCATCGCAACAATTGTCAAAAATGCAATTAATTTTTTCATAAAACTCTCTCAATCTTAATTTTTAACTCAATAATAAACTGTATGCCACTACAAGCACGCATGCGAAATAGACGTGATTAACAATAAAAAGTTCGCATAAACCCTGATTCAAAAATCTCAAATTCACAAAGCGGTTGGCAAGTTGCAGCGAGACTGCGAGAATGAACAGGATTCATTCAGCGCTTTTCACGCGCGCACTATAGGTAAACTTACCATGTCCAGCAAATACGATTTTGTTCAACTCTGCAAAACTATATGCAGTTTAATTTTAATTTGCGCCGCTACCAGCTGCAAAAATTACTCAGTAAGCGTGAATAACAATGTGGTTTACACCCCACCGCCATTATTCAAAGATTTTACCTTTAGCGATGTACATTTACGCGATTGCGTGCAACAGACCATTATCGACAACCACATCACTAAAGCTGATGATTTAAAACAATTAAATTGCAGTAACGCAGGGATTAAATCCATCGTAGGGCTCGAAAAATTTTATGCCATTGAGCAGTTGAATTTGGCACAAAATAATTTGGAGTCCATTACTCAACTAAGTAACCTTGCACAACTCAAAACGCTTATCTTGCGCAAAAATAACTTAACCAATGCTGAACCATTATTGCATTTGTTACATTTGAAAGAGTTGGATATTGCCGAAAACCCACACTTAGCTTGCGCCGATATAAAACAAGTTATGGCAAATTTTCGTCCAGGTGATTTGAAAGTAACACTGCCAGAACAATGCAACTAAAATAGCAGAAAACTCGAAACCCAATTATGCTCGATACAGTCAAGTCGAGCATAAAGCCACTATCGAACAAACATTAAACCAATCGTATTGCGCAGCTGGTGAACCACTTTCATGCGCACTGGCTCGTTATTTATGGGGCCAATGGATTTTTTGAAACGCACCATCACTTCTGTGCCAATAGGCGGACAAGTTTGGTTTTCAATTTGTACTTGGGCACCACCGTCTGAAATATCTTTTGCAAAACCCACAATTGTACCAAAGCTGGGATTGCTCATTTCCACTCGGACAGAAGTTGTTGTGCGCTCAAACAAGCGTCTTTCCATAAAATTAGATCTCCAGTAATTGTTATGGCCGTTATGTAGAGATCTAAGGGTAGACTGCATCTACCCTTAGTAAAGCATGAGCTAAAAATTAAAAGGTCAAACCTAAACGATTACCTACCAACTCGTAAGACTCAACCACGTTGCCCAAATTTTGGCGGAATCGATCTTTATCAAGTTTTTCGCGGGTATCTTTATCCCACAAGCGACAACCATCTGGGGAGAACTCATCACCCAAAATCACTTCACCTTTGAATACACCGAATTCCACTTTAAAATCGACCAACAGCATATTGCCACTGGCAAACAACGCTTTGAGTACATCATTGACTTTGAAGGTCAATTCTTTCATGCGCGCCAGCTGCTCAGATGTTGCCCAACCAAAGGATTGCACATGCGATTCGTTAACCATGGGGTCACCGAGTGCATCATTTTTCAAAAATAATTCGAACGTAGGTGGGTTTAATTCCAACCCTTCCTGTACCCCCAAACGACGCACCAATGAACCAGCAGCTAAGTTGCGCACCACACACTCAACAGGGATCATGTTCATTTTTTTGACGAGAACTTCGGTGTCTGACAAAAGCTTTTCAAAGTGGGTAGGAATGCCCGCTTCTTGTAATTTGCTCATGATGAAGGCATTGAATTTATTATTCACCATGCCTTTCCGATCCAACTGCTCAATGCGTTTGCCATCGAACGCAGAGGTATCGTTACGGAAAACCATAATCACACGGTCTGGATCATCGGTTTTATAAACAGATTTGGCTTTGCCCGCATAGAGCTGTTCGCGCTTTTCCATCTTAGTACTCACTTTACGTTGAAATTAATTCTAGTCGATATTACGGATATTTTTTAAACAATTGTAAGCCAGCCAAAACCTTCGTTTTGGCAAGCATAAGTGACTTGTTGTATATCCCGAGTAACGGCCGCCAATGCTACACGCGCCGCCTCTAACGAATTGTTTTGCTGGCTGATATGAGCCACCACTAGGTGCTGCATACGATTGGTGTCTAATCGTTGTAAAAAGCCGGCTGCCTGCTGGTTGCTCAAATGCCCCCACTGACCACCCACTCGTTGCTTCAGCGAAGGTGGATAAGGGCCTGATGCTAGCATGACAGGATCGTGGTTAGCCTCCAATACCATTGCATCACACGCTTGGTAGCTGGCCTCTACATGGGGTGTAATACTACCTAAATCCGTGAGTATTCCCAAGCGCAAGCCGGCATATTCAAAGACAAATTGCGCAGGTTCACGTGCATCATGGGGTACCGCCACGGGATTTATCTGTAATCCAGCAAGCGTAAAGGGAGCATAAGCATGGATAAGATTGAGTTTCGGCAAACTACCCAAGTCACGGCTGTGATAGGTTCCAGGGGTCATGTAGAGGGGAATATCATAGCGGCGCGAAAGTGCAGCCACACC
>Ga0075014_100000275_pt1 | contig 14650 bp, 21 predicted proteins | sample AleBraG_ABR_2014_FD_71472 | JGI IMG/M metagenome (GOLD analysis project Ga0075014, IMG submission 71472) | Freshwater sediment microbial communities in response to fracking from Pennsylvania, USA - Alex Branch Run_MetaG_ABR_2014 | ecosystem: Environmental > Aquatic > Freshwater > Creek >... | reverse complement strand
CTTTTGAAGACACCATGCTCAGAGTAGTCAACACCGAGAGTGCGACCCGAGTAGTGTTCAAAGAAGTTGTAGACACCTAGCGCCCTACGGGGCAGTTATCTAGATATTGTAGACAAAAGGAGTTATTCATGTCTAACATCACCAACGTCTCTCGCGTTCTCGCCGATAAGTTCGATCTTGCGGACGAGGCGTTCAATCGCTTCTCCATCTCAGGCCTTTACGTGTCCAAGTCCAAGAAGGCTGCTGTCCTCCACTGCTACCGCGAAACTCGTGAAGACCTGGCCATTCAGCCCAGCGACCTCGCGGCTGCCGAATCCTTGGTCGCCGAGGGCACTCGCGTGGTTGTCCAGCTCCAGCAGGGTAGTGGCATCAACCGTGTCTTCGACTTTGCTGAAGTCATGGCCGCTCCCCGTGAGACCGTGCTCGTCAAAAACCCTGGCAAGGGTCATGAGGGCTCCGAGGGCAAGCCGTTCATTCTCATCAAGGCTGCACCGCTCACTAAGCTCTAAACCAAAAAAATGGGCAAAGCCCCAAGGAGAACAAAATGCCTATCAAGACGCACTTGCTCATTATCGATGGCCAGGAGGATTTCACCAATCCCAAAGGCGCCCTCTTCGTTCCTGGTGGTGATGCTGACATGAGTCGCCTCTCGGCGTTCATTGCTGCCAATATCAACAAGTTCGATGACATCCACGCCACCCTGGACAGCCATCACCAGTTCCAGATCTTCCACCCCCTCTACTGGCGCGACGCCAAGGGTGCCCATCCCGCGCCCTTTACCCAGATCACCGTCGATGACGTTGAGAAGGGAAAGTGGATGACCAGCGTTCCCAGCTTCCGCGACAAAGCCCTTGACTATGTCAAGGCCCTCGACGCCAACAAGCGGTACGCCCTGATCATCTGGCCTGTCCACTGTCTGATTGGCAGCTGGGGAACGCAGGTCAACGCCGAGCTCTTCAACGCCCTCCGGCTGTGGGAGAACACCAACACCGGCATGGTGAACTTCGTCACCAAGGGTTCCAACATGTTCACCGAGCACTACTCGGCTGTCAAGGCCGAAGTGCCCGATCCCACTGATCCCTCGACTCAGCTCAACCAGGGCTTCGTGGACATGCTCCTGGATGCCGATCAAATCCTGGTCGCAGGTGAAGCCCTCGACTACTGCGTGAAAAACACCATCCTCGACACCGCTGACGCCCTTGGCCCCGACCAAGCTCGCAAGATCAAAATCCTCCGCGACTGCACCAGCGCCATCGACCCCAACGCCATCCCGGCCATCGAAGCCGAGTTCAAGGCCAGGGGAATTCTGTTCATCACCACCAAAGACGCGTTCTAACGCAAGGAGCTCAAAATGCCCAGATTCGACAACACGGCCATGGATGTGGCCGTCCAAAAGCTTCCCGGAAGCGCATTCCAGTTTTCGGCCGTGAAAATGGCCTCGCTGGGAGCCAGCGAGTACACGCTCGTCACCATCGCCATCGATGTGTCGGGTTCGATCGGACCGTTCCAGGGTAACCTGGTGACCATGCTCAACACCATCGTTGATGCCTGCCGCAAAAGCCCTAGGGCCGACAACCTTCTTCTGAGGGTGCTGGCTTTCAACCACGATGTTCGCGAAGTCCATGGGTTCATCCCCTTGGCATCGGTCATCGCCTACGATGCCGGCGACCTTCAGTGCAGTGGTTCCACTGCACTGTTTGACGCTGCCTACTCGGCCATCTCGGCCACCAAGGCCTACGGCGCTCAACTAGCTGATCAAGACTACGATGTGAATGCAATCGCGTTCATCGCCACTGATGGCGATGACAACGCTTCGAGCTTCACGCCGGCCAAGATCGCTGCCGAGCTGAAAGCCATCGCTTCGGAAGAGAAGCTCGAGAGCTTCACTACGGTTCTGATTGGCATGGGCACCAGTGCCCAGGGCTTGCAGGCCTTCCACGCTGACGCTGGTCTTACCCAGTTCGTCGACCTTGGCGACATCACGGCAGGTAAGCTTTCGAAGTTGGCTGGCATGACAAGCAAGTCGATCTCGAGCACGTCGCAATCGCTCGGTACAGGAGCAGCCGCCCCCCTGCAATCGCTAACGTTCTAACAACCAGGCTGGAGTGGGTCAAACTGCTCCAGCCTTATACTATGTGCTCAAGGAGATTCCCATGAACGAATTGAACGAAGTGCAGAGGATAGAACTCCCTGCTGATGCGTTTACTCCCGAAGGAGTGGCTCGGAGGATTAAGGCCTGTGAGGAGGCAAACGCGGATCCTAACAAAGATCCCAACGTCGCCTACAGCCCTTACTTTTACGTCACGCTCCCTACTACAAAACAAATCCAAGAGATGATTGGCGGGAAGTAACCTCCGTGGGATTTTCTATCCAGAAAATGAAGAGAGGCTTTTGTGGGACTATTTGACTGGCTGTGCAAGCCTCGTGTTCGGATGATTCGAGAGACTACTGTAGTCTTTAAAACGCTCGAAGTTCCTAAGACAGTTGCACGCTACACTCTGAATGATATTCGGCAGATTTACAGGGACACATCGTACACGGCCTCAGGAGGCCCTGGTAAAGAGAAGACTACATTCAACGCTGTTGGGTCGATGCTTCCCTCAGACGTTGGGAAGAATAATTACGTAGACGTCGTCTCTGGAGAGATCGTGAAGACCTTAGGGAGCCCCTACTTTCTACGATGGCGGGAAAGAATTGGGATCTACCTCGGAGAACTGCATAGCCTTCGAGTCTCTATCGGTGACGCTGTAGTGGCCGTGGCGGAGATTGAGCCCCTCATGGCTTTGGAGGGCTTTGCTCTAGCTAGAGGGGACTTGGTAGCTAGCTCAAGGGGTAATACTCCCGAGTTTACTCCCAAGCTCATCAACGCATTTGAGAAACTCCAAAAGGGAAACCTTGATCTATCTATTACAATGGCTGGGGACCTTTACGAAGCCCTGACCACACTGCTTACGGAGCTAGATACCAACTTCGGAACCGTTCTCTCGAAGAAAACCGACACTGAAGTCTTAGGTGATTATTACGAAGAGGACCAACCAGATGAAGATGTTGACAACCGAAGAAACCGAAAGGCTAAAAAAGGGTGAGGTTGAGTTTCGATATTCTCTTAGTTACCTCAATAGACGGGTCATTTTCAACTACGTTGTAGGCTTTACAGGGGCCATGTTCTCGCTCGTCTTAGCGCTAACTCTGTCTATACTTGGGATAGCGAAGTTTGAGGGAATGTCTCTAGGTTTAGGCCTACTGGCAGCTATTACGGGAGTTCTAGTCTCCCTCCTGGCAGGGGCTACTGTGTCCCACACCCTAGCCTCTGCAAGACTTAACAGATACGTCCAAATCCGAAAACTCAGAGAAGACAGAATCAAAAATATGATGAACACTGGAGAGGGTATTTAAATGGACTATCAAATGGAAGACACGCTCAAGTGGGCTGCAATCATTGGCAGCATCTGCACCGGCATCACTCTGACCATTATGGGCTTGCTTTGGGTTGGCCACATGCTACTCGGTCCACATCTCCCTCTTCGTATTGTTTCGGTTACTCCCAGCTGGGAATCGGTCAATCATGTGCAGCAAGTCTGGAAATGGACGGCAGAGGTCGTCGACGCTGACGGTAAGTTGGTCGAGATGTGCGGAGCCTTTGGGCAGTGCAAACCTGGAGACATCATCTCAAAATAGAGCCTCGCGCTCAAAGGATACACGTATGCGAAAAATGCTAGTACTGTTACTGCTCCTGGTGAGCCTTCAACCTGGGTACGCAAGAGGTGGCGGAGGTGGATGCTTCCCAGCTGGGACGTTGATCGAGACTCCCTCAGGCGAACGGAAAATCGAGAACTTCAAGGTTGGAGACAAGATCCTGGCCCAAGGTGCGATCGACTACAATGAGCTTCTGGAGGACGAAGTCGTCCACGTGTTTGTGAAAGAAGACGAATTGCTGACCGTGTACACAGAAGGCCCCCACGTTCTGGTCACCACAGCCGAACACCCTCTGTTGACTGCCAACTGGTACACACCAGCGGGAGCTCTTCGGGTGGGTATTGACTCAGTGGCCGTCTTAGGGGATGGCAACAAGGTTGAGTTTCACAAAGTCTTGGCTGTGACAGCTAATCACGTGAGGGCTACCGTCTACACGTTTGAGACCCTTACCAACCACACGTTCATCGCCAACAGGTTCCTTGTTCACAATAAGGGTGGTGGAGGCGGTCATGGCTCGAGCTCTGCCGGTCATGGCAGCTTTAGCAGCCACTCTAGCTTTAGCTCGGGGTCAGCCGGTCGATCGGCATCACTCTCCAGCCGTGTCTCACTAGGAAGCTCGGGTCGATCGAGCTCGTTCTCCCGCAGTGGGAGCTTTAGCGAGTACGCCTCCTCCGGTGTGTCCAGCTCAATGATCAGACCTCTGGGTGGATCGACGACTTCGCTAGGGTTTGCTCGTACAGCCTATTCTCCCTCATACGCCAGCCGACCAGGCATGCTCACCACCAGCTATTCTTCAGTTGTGTACGAATCGTATGCCACTCCGTTTGTGTACTTTCCCATCTACGTAAGCACCATTCCAGGCCAGCAGCCTGTCAACATGGTGAACTATGATGAGGACGATAACAAGTACCAAGCTATGGACTTCGACTGGCCCTCTGGTGCTACCATGACAGTCATTGCCTACAAAAAGCTCGACAGCATCACTCGCAACATCGATGGCATCACAGTCGTTGTCGATGGCGTGGCTACGGAGATCAAAGCCGAGGTTCAAACGGTTAGTCCTTTTGTGGCCAACCACAAAGATGCTACAGTGTACACAACCGGAGCTGTTACATCGGCCCTGGAGTGGAAGTCCACGCATGAGTTTGCCTTCCCCGACGGAGCGACCATCCACGTCAATGTTGAGGCTCCTTTGGACAGCCTCGTAGTCTCCACCACAGGACTGACGATTGGTGCTGGTGGTCAGGTGTACCAGGTTACAGCTGAAAAATCTACTTGGTTGTTCTTCTGGGCTAGTGACAAAACTGTGGATGTCAAAGCCTCCGGTGTGACAACCAGCACCCTTGATTGGTCGGGTGCGATCGTGTCCGGTGTGATGTTGTTGCTGTTAGCAGCTCTTCTTTTCTTACTGTGGGCCAGTAGTAGTGGCTGGCTTCAGAGCTCTGATAGTGATTGGTATTCGAGGTGGTAGCTAATGTCAAGTGACATCAACACAAAACAACTGTTCGTGGCCAGCTATCTTTCGAAAGCAGAGATCGGACGCAGAGGACTGGATTATACTATCAATCTAGAGGCTGTGTGGGCTGACTCCCCAGAAGAGGTGCTTGGCATTCTTCAAACGGATTTGACGTACAAACACAAGCGACCTATCGACATGCAGGGCATCAAGGTGATTGAAATCACAGAAGCCTTTGCATTAGAGGTTGTAGCCCGGACAAAGATGTTTTAGCACAAAGGAGCCACGAATGATCATTCTCACGACAAATAGGATTCTTACGAGACAACAACAGCTAGGTCGTCTCCACAACTGGGCAGGCTCCCAGTTCGAAGTTGTTAAGGCACACAAAGACTTCCTTGGTAAGCGGGTGTTGGCTATCCTGGAGATCGAGGACCAAGACTCGCCGGACTTGATTACCACAGCCAAGCGATACCTACTGGCCAATCGGTTGAAGCCCACCACCGAGACAGGCTACGACCCACACAGTACTGTGGCTAAAGAACTGATGTTTGCGTTGCGCAACGACAGACATCTCGCTTTCGCAGCTAGCCAGGCTCCAGGTGAGATTAACCTGGCCGCGTGTGACCCCATTTGGGCTGCTCGATACTTGAAAACGTTTAGAGCACACTTCCATCTTTACATCAAATCCACCAGCTATGCCACCGTTGGTGCGTTCTTGTCATTCAAGGGCATGAAGAAGTATGCTAAGCTGGGTGCCAAGCTCAAGAGAATTCTAAACGAGAAGTTCCCGAACGTGGACTTCAGCAAGGAGCAATAACAAGATGGCCAAGAAAACCGACGAGCGAGAGAGTGTAGGCATCACTACGACCAAGATCACTGATGATCAGGGTCGGCTACAACATGATGTGCTTTTCGCGGCCTTTGAGGGCGATCAGCTCTTCAACATAATGGCTGCACAAGACCACCAGTTTAAGCTGAAGCTTATCGGTCAAGACATCGACTGGCTCCAAGCCCTGGTGACTGCGAATATGGCGATGATGGCAGCTATGGCGAGAGCGCACCTCCGCCTCGATTGGGTCCTGAACGAAGGACTAGCTGCACAGGAGGAGTACGAGCGCATTTTTGCCCTGAAGTTTCCCCATGCAGTTGAGGCGGCCAAGGCTTACTTGGCCAACCCTTTCGAGCCGATCCTCCATGAGAACGGTAAGACCTTCAAGGTTGCTACACTCGAAGGCCTGGCTGCAGAGCAAGGCTGGGATGCTAAGAGCGGTGATACTGGCCCTATCCTGAGTAAGCCCCGTCGGCCCTCAAACCACGATCACAGGGAAGGCGTCCGTGACCTCCAATACGGTCTCGACTACATCGTGACAAGGGCCACTGTCGATGGGAGGTTTCCGATTGGAACTCCTATTTGCGTTGACCTCAGGAAAGACAGTGATGGTGATGCGACGTTTGTACTCTGGGGTATGACTAGAGTGGGGAACCGGGAATACCCCCCCGGTCGAAGTAACGACGTCTACCACATTAATAGCTGGGAGGACCTTTACGACAGGCTCGAAGGTGTCGAGGTAGTCCTCGACATTGCGCGTGCTCGAAAACGTGTAGACGTCCTCCAACACGAGATTCGCCAGCTTGAAATCACCTACGGGCTGGCCTCACCTAAGAAGAAGGACTAAGTGCGACTGATATCGGAAGCTCAGTACGAGCACTACCACTGGCTCCTTCACACTCATAGAGTGGGCTGTGTAGGCCAGGAAGCAAACGATAGGCTATCTCACCGGATTGCCGAGCTTGAAGCCGTCCCTGAAGTAAAAGAAGAGGAAGCCCATGAAGAAGAAAAGTCTTAAAAAGACTATTGTGGCCCTGAAGGATATGTTTGAGATCCTCAACGACATCGACAAGCTGACGTTGCAGAAACTCCAGGATCAGAGAGTACGAACCGCACATTGGATCCGAACTGCACGCAGGTGGATGGCATCTCAGCGTAAAGCTGTGGACGCCAATGTGACTGTGTTTCGTACGCAAGAGCGGACCATCAAAGCTCTTCAAGAAGAACTCGCATCAATCCAAGGCAAGCCTACATCGCCAGAATGACGCAGTTCAGCTTTGGGTTCTCCCCCGTTTAGGTGGCCCAATGTGGTTACTCCTGAGATATTGTATGTGCAGATCAGAGTGCAACGAAGCTCTGGTCATCGACCTCAGCTACGTGCTCTCACACTGGAACGCACAAGGAAGAGCCCATGATCGACTACATTCTCAAGCAAAAACCTAAGGCATTGATCTGCCAAGACTACATACTGGCAGATGTGATCGAGCACAACAGCAACCCGGTACCCATTCTGGTTCAAACAGATGGTTGCACTGGTGGCGTTCGAACCGAGCTTGGTGCTCAACTGCTTTGCCATCTAAGCGTAGATGCCGTAAAGACCTACGTTGCCAACGGCTGTCCCAGTCTGGACATCTTGAGAGAGATGGTCCTTAGCCGCTTGGTAGCCGCCAAGGAGCATCTGAAGGTTGGAGTGCCAAACCTTTTGGCTACCCTTCAGATCCTGTTTGTTGTTGGTACCAAGGTTCACCTGGTCCGAATTGGCGATGGCACGTTTTTTGCTACCAGAGCAGACAAGAGCCTTACCACATCGGTCATCGACTACGAACCAAACATGCCAAACTACTTGGCCTACCAAACGGAAGAGCGAACCAAAAATGAGCTCAAGGCAGCAACGCAGGGAGCGGTCAGGATCGAAACATTCACCTCGGCCATCACTGAGTACACGCGACGAGGCCCCTACGAGGAGATCACGCTCGAGGTCTTTGATCTTGAGGATCGAATGTATATCGGGCTTGCATCCGATGGTGTTGGGTCGTATGTTGACAGCGCCAATACCGCTCTGACCGTCACTGAGGTGATGACCGAGATGACGGCCATCAAGTCCACGGAAGGTGAATTCGTCAAGCGGCGATTTCACAAGATGCATGAAGGGTTTGCCAAGCGCGGGTTTGTCAACTATGACGATGTGGCTGTGGTGATGCTTGATGTTACCAAGTACAAGGCGAGGCAACGATGAGTACCAAAATGGAGCACAAATATGGCTAACAAGCAAGTCCTCGTAGGCAACAAGCCTGTCGTACTCAAGGACGCAGATTTTCTCGCTTCGGGCGGGGAAGCCGACGTGTACGTTGTGGCTGGAAAGGTGTACAAAGTTTACACCGTGCCTGTAAACCCAAAACTGCTGGACAAGATTCAAGAACTCTCGGTTCTCGATAGACCCAACATCATCAGGCCCTTGGACCTAATCTACAGCCCCACAACAGGTCTGGCTGTGGGGTACACGATGGCATACGCCGACAACGCTGTAGGCCTGCCTCTGATGTTCACCAGCTCGTTCCTGGACAGGAACAGCATCAAGCCTCAGGCTACACAAAAACTCGTTCAGGAAATGACAGAAACGCTGCAATTCATTCACAGTCGAGGTATCCTTGTTGTGGATGGTAACGAGTTCAACCATCTGGTGTCTAAGAATGGATACACTCAACCATTCTTCATCGACACTGACAGCTACCAGACACCGAGCTTTCCTGCAACGGTGATCATGCCTAGTGTTCGCGACTACCGAAATCCGAAGTTCACCGAGCTGACAGACTGGTACTCGCAGGCCGTTGTGACGTTCCAGCTATTCACAGGCATTCATCCGTACAAGGGTAAGCACGATGCGCTCAAGACCGTGGAGGAAAGGCGAAAAGCCTTGGTGTCGGTGTTCGATCCATCGGTCAGGCTACCAGCTACTGTGCGCGACTTCAACGCTATTCCCGCAAACTACTTGAAGTGGTATCGCGATGTGTTTCAGGGCGGGCAGCAGGTGCCACCTCCAAACATGATCAGCACTCCAACTGTAGCTGTTCGAAGAACGCACACAACAGCCAACTTTGTCGTCCAGAAGGTATTCGCAACCGAAGGTGGGGAAAACATTATCCACGCCGAATGGATTGCAGGCACCCTTGTGGCTTCGACTGCAGACTTCACGTACGTAGGTGCTCGCAAGTACGCCAAGCCAACTGCAGATGCTAGGGCGTTCTTTGGCGACCAGGGTACCCTGTACTTTGCGACCACAGTCGCTGGTACACTGGTCTTGCGGAAAGCAATTGGTGACCAAATCGTCCCCAACGTGTATCTCAAGCCTACGGCGATCTTCACCATCCAAGGCCGTTTGTACGTTATCGATGACACCAAGCTGTACGAAATGGCTGTGCGCGAGCAGGTCAACGCTCCAGCGTTCAAGATCACTTCGGCTATCAGTGTGCTGTCGTCGAAGGTGTTTGACGGTGTGGTTGCTGCCGACCTGTTTGGGGAGAAGTACTTCTACCTCTTACCACAGACCGGGTTCTTCGTGCCCTTCCAGGCTAAGGCACTCAAAGGGTACAAGGTGTGGGATGCTGCCCTCAAAGGAAATCGCCTTCAAGTCGTAGTCACAGACCAGGCAGGTGATGCCCATATTGTAACCTACACGATGAGTAAGAGCTGGGGAGCCAAGGAAGAGGCTATCGCATGGGAGGCCATCCAGGGAATCCGTGAGCTCAACACAGCCGTACTTGCCTCGGGGGTGGTCGTTGATTACGACGCTGGGGAAGACGAAGTGAAACTCTCGTCGGGTACGCAAGTGAAGACCGTTACCAATGCGGGACTTCCCCAGGGAGCACAGCTACTGACGGATACACAGAGTGTGTACTTTGTGATTCAGGATGAAATCCGCAAACTGTCCATGAAATAAGGAGAACACAATGACCAATTCGCTTAAAACGGTAGGTATCGCAATTCTGGTGATCGTAGGAATGGCAGGCATGTTTTACGCACTAGGGTTTGTCCTTCCAGACGAGATCTCATCTCATATGAGATACGAGTGTATCATAAGACAAACGCAGTCCCACAAGTGGTTGCCTTTGACGGAGGAGGAAGGGCTGGCTACAATCGATAAGTTGTTCGCTACAGCAAACAAGCCTGACGGTAGAATCGATATGCGCTGGGGCCCCAAGGTGATTGAGTTCTCCGGTGGAGACGACAACTCGCGCACCTGGGTAGTTGAGATCGATCTGGAGGTGGATGGCGTGGAGTTGATCCCAGTCTCCTATGATGCTTACCAGCACATCGTCTCCCACTGGAGAGATCTGTCGGCTATCTACATTCAGCACCCTGAACTCATCCTAAAGAAGGGTCAGTAGGTTAGAGCAAGAAGGTCACACTGGTAACTGGGACTATAAAATACTGGTGAGCCTTCGATCGAAACTCGGTATTTGACGAGGACTTCAGTGCCTCGTCAATATCGGCTAGGTACTCCACCGCTTCTTTGTGGTCAGCAAAAGTACGTGGAAGAATTCTAACCTCACCCACCGCTGTGATCTTCTCGAGAATAGCATAGTTAGTCACCAACTCAGCTAGCTTCTTTGGTTCTCGGTGCTCAAGAGTCATGATGTCATTCACTTACCAAAGTCTCCGACTTGGCAATAGCCTTATTCGCGAGCTCAAGCAACTGATTCAATGCTGTGAGTCCCTGTAGGACACCCTTATCAGACTTCTTGAAGATCGTATCCCCTGAGTGATGTGCGCTCTCTTCTTCCTTGCTCGCCTCGAGTTGAACTTTAGCCCTGGCTACAGCGATGCCTGCAAATGGATCGACCAGCCTAGAGGTCATATCGGCGTTGTCTTTTCTTGACTCGGACAATGCAGCTGCTACCTGGGAGAAGTTCGCCTCAGGCAACCGTGCTCGTACAGCCTCAGTAAGCTCACGCTCAAACTCATACCGCTCGGATACAACGTCCATACTCTTGCGTACAAAACTTTGAATACTAGAATCGATCGCAGTTATTGAGTCGTCGATCGTTGTAGCCAGAACTGCAGCTGAAACTGGTGCGGACAGTGCTTCGTGGAAGTCGTGAAGAACTTCGATGTCATTCATGTGTTCTATCCTTCATACGTTGGGCGAAGTACTCCAAGAACGTCTGGAGTTGTGTGATTCGAATTCCATACTTAATGGTAGGCAAATCGTCCATACGCATAGCCTCTTTGGTCTCGGCCCAAGTTTTACCTTGAATGTTTCTGTAGTAGTAGGCGATCGCCAGTTGAACTGTTTCCTTCAAGTCTTCTTTTGAAGGAAAAGTAATGGTTAGGCCGTCGAAGACATTGATCAGGTCGACAAATCGATCAAAGCCAACTAAGTCGTACACCTCCACCAGGGTCAAAAGGCTTTCGCTCTTTTCTGCGTTTTTGAAAAGGTGAAGACGAAAGATGTCCTGAATGAGGTCTTTCGCTGGATCTGTTTTGAGTGTTGATTCTAATTTAGCTTGAAAGTCTGATTGCATAGACACAGGCGTTCCTCTTTATACAATTAGTGGCTTTTGTACCCACTCGATGAGTATTGGAGATATTATCTTACTGGGAGGCAATATCGTGATTGTGGAGAAAACCCTAGCGGTGGGTATCAACTGGGAAGGTCGCCTGGTCGAAGCCAAAGAGTGCATACAGAAGTGGGAAACCGAGTTCGGTGAGACCTACACTAATCTCCGCCTATCGCAGGACGAGTACGAGAGTAACAACCTGACACTGTTGGGTACGAGAGAGGAGACATCAGCAGAGCTCACGGTGAGAATGAAGCGCGAGGCTTCACGTGAGCTCGCAGCACAGGCCGCTGAAATGCAGCAGTACTTGATGTTGAAGAAGAAGTACGAGAAGGCTTAAGCGAGAGCGTCGAGTTCGGCCTGGAGCGTTTTGGTCTCAGCCGCTAAGGCCGAGATCGATCGTTCGAGGAAGGTTCGCCTGCGAAGCCTCGCTGTGCCGACCTGTAGCTCTGACAAGCACTCTGAGTACTCGTTGATAGTGTTGGTCAGTACTCGCTCCTCCTCTGCATACACACAGGGGCATGAGAACGAAAAGGCCCCGGAGACCTCATCGACGGCAGGGGTCAGAGCCTCACCACAGTAGGAGCAGTACGTTCCAGCCTCAGGACCTGATTCAATTACAAACTTTGTACTCATTTACCAAATGTCCTGTGCCACCTATCATCTAGCTCCTGCACAGCCTTGATGAGGACGCCTAGCGTGTTGGCGATGTCCATGCTGTTTCGCTCAGGAGTGGATAGTAGCGAGTCAGTCTCGTCAGCGATAAAACCAATCTTGGACACTGTATCACCTATATAGTTGAATGCCACAACGTTAACACTGTTGATCATGTGCAAGGCGTTAAGCTCCGAAGGGAAGATATTTTCCTTCAATGCCCTAGCTGATCCAGTGTTGAAGGACTGAGCAGTGATGACGCCATCCTGGGCTCCTGCTGTACTTCCAACCTTGAGTGCCCCAACCCCAGCGACACTGAGGAAAATACCCCCACCAAGCTTCACTACGACGTTAACTGCATCGGTTGAGCCTAAGAGGTCAACCTGATTTGCAACGATAGTTTGGACCGCTGCGAGTTGGGCGCCTACGTTACTTTCGAGTTGTACGCGCGAACCAACCCTAATCTCCGTCGCGTCTACGAAGGGAATGAACATGGTCGTAGGGTCTAGGTCGGTTCGGTGAGGGTTGGCATAGGAACCAACATGAAGGTTGTCCACCCTGTCAACATTGAACGTGTTGGCGTTCAATGCCACAGAGGTAGGTCCTACCAAGAACCCATGCACCTTCACCGAAGCTCCGAAGTTGGCATTGATATGTGCATCAACGAACGCTTTGGGCATTAACGAGTTGGCAGTTGCTCCAGTAGGAAGATTGTTGGCGTCCAGATTGGTGACCTTGATGTCTCCAGTCTCCGCACTCCACGTAGCCTGAACGCTTGAGTCAGCTGCCTTGAGCGCCTGAATCGAACCCTTCACAGACACTACATCGGTGGCAGCATCACCTAGCTGCGTTCCGTTTTGAACCACAAGGTGGTCCGTAGTCACACCTGAGGCAATGTAGGACACAACAGCCACCGAGTTCACTGGTGCTGTCTTTGCTACATCAATCGTGCTCAGCGTAATCTTGGCGATGTCGGCGTCGAACTCCACGTATTTCGTAAACAGGTCTGTTTTGTACACGAGAATCTTATATCTCTCGGTACTCACAGGCACTAGGCTCAGGCCATTCCAGTACGTAATAGCTGAACCTGTGATATCAAGGTTCAGCGTGTAAACACCACTTGTGTTATGGATCTCCCAGGCGTACGTGCCAGGCTGCGCTTCGATCCAGTCTTCTTGGTTGAGGGTCTTCTCTACAAACAGCTTTGGGATGATTCTATCCAACGTTGGAAGCTCTGTTACTCCCTGAGGCCCTGATGTGATAAACGCTGTCACGTCCACGCCGGTGACTGGAAACACACCAGCTGTTCTGATTACAGACGTACTGTGCTGTGATGCCTGGTTACCGTATGGGGTAGCCTTCATCTGGAAGTGGTTACCAAACACAGGGTGAGTTAGGTTGGGAATGACAAACTGTGTTCCATTGTGGTTCACCGACGACCCATAGCGAGCAACTAGATCAGCATACATCTGTGGGAAGTCTGTTTGGTTATACGCTGTGATGCCATCGCAAAGAAGAAAGCTGTACTCCGCAACGTCGACTCCAATCGGCAGAGGCTTGAGCGCTCCAATTGGGTAATCAGCTACTCGCTGCGAACTACGAACACCGGAAATATCAACTAGAAGAGTTTTAGTCGACAACGCAGTGCCAATATACACCAGGGGTTCGTTAGCGGGAATGGACGCTGGGAAAGGGGTGATTTGACCATTGGTGCCTAGGTAGTACTCTTGACCAGGAGTGAAGAAGCTATCGGTAAACGATAGAAGCCCCTTGCGAAGGAAGATCCCTTTTGCACCTGGTAGGTAGAGCCCACTTTGAGGCTGACCAAGGAAGAATCCTAGAAGGTTTGTTCTGGCCGCGATAGACCTATCAGCTAAGACAGCTGAGCCCTGAAAAGTCGATACCGTGTAGGACCCCTGCTGAAGGATGTGGGAACCTTGAGCAAGGAAGCCATCAAGTGCGGTATCCCATTGAATGTATACCGGGCCAAACGCTACAGATCCCTGTAGAAGGATGTCCACGCTGGCCTGTGTACCCATTAGATTGTTGACGATCTGCGACACAACACCAACCTGAGCGCCAGGTAGACTTACGCTCAAGCCAGTTAGAGGCTGGCCTGCAAAAGTTGTCAGTGCCGTAGCCAGAGCTGAAGTGAAGGGTGTGATTGGTGCAGCGGATGAGCTCCAAGGTGTACCCCACCCAGCTGGTGCTGTAACTTGCGAGTAGAGGTTGCTGTACGTGACGTTTGCACTGGGAACGCTGTTGATGATGGAGTTGAGCGTAGCTGTGTCGGTAGCTGAGGGTGTGGTAGCGTTACCAAAGATTACAATATGAACTCGATTGTTTGTGTACAAAGCAATCCAGGTGTTGAACGCCAAGTCCCCTACCGAGGGCCAAGGGCTTGAAGGCCTAGACGCTCGAACGTTGTACTGGAAGAGAGTTCCAGTGGGAGAA
>Ga0075014_100000274_pt1 | contig 14653 bp, 10 predicted proteins | sample AleBraG_ABR_2014_FD_71472 | JGI IMG/M metagenome (GOLD analysis project Ga0075014, IMG submission 71472) | Freshwater sediment microbial communities in response to fracking from Pennsylvania, USA - Alex Branch Run_MetaG_ABR_2014 | ecosystem: Environmental > Aquatic > Freshwater > Creek >... | reverse complement strand
GAAGTAGCGCGCCACATCCACCATGCAGTTGTCTTCATCCATCACCACCATGCCGCCCGATCCCATGATGGATCCCAACTGCGCCAGGTTCTCGTAATCCACCGGCGTGTCGAACATCTCGTGCGGGATGCATCCGCCCGAAGGTCCGCCAGTTTGGATCGCTTTCACCTGCCGTCCACTCGGGGCGCCGTCTCCAATGTCATAAACGAACGTCTTCAGCGATGTGCCCAGCGGCATCTCCACCAGCCCGGTATTCTTGATCTTCCCGACCAGTGAGAAGACCTTCGTGCCCGAACTCTTCGGGCTGCCCGTCTCGATAAACCACACCGGTCCGCGCATCACGATGGGAGCGATGTTGTACCAGGTTTCAACGTTATTAATGTTGGTCGGCTTGCCCCACAGACCCTTCTGGGCGGGGAATGGCGGTCGCGGGCGGGGCCGGCCCGCCTCTCCTTCGAGTGACGCGATCAGTGCAGTTTCTTCTCCGCACACAAAAGCGCCGGCGCCTTCCACCAGCGCGATGTCAAATTTGAATCCACGGCCCAGGATGTTCTCCCCCAGCATGCCGTACTCCCGCGCCTGCTCAATGGCGCGGTTTAGCCGGTGCACTGCCAGCGGATACTCGGCCCGCACATAGATGATCCCTTCCTTCGCACCCATGGCGTAGCCGCCAATAATCATTCCTTCCAGCAGCGCGTGGGGATCGCTCTCGATTTCGTTGCGGTTCATGTAGGCGCCGGGATCGCCCTCGTCCGCATTGCAGATGATGTATTTCGGCTCCGCCTTGGCCTTGGCCAGAAATTCCCATTTGTTGCCGGTCAGATATCCCGCACCGCCGCGCCCTCGCAGTTTCGCGGCTTTCACTTGCTCGATGACGGTCTCAGCACGCCCTTCGATCAATACTTTGTAGAGTGCCTGATAACCGCCGACCGCGACGTACTCCTCAATGTCATCCGGGTTGATGATGCCGCAATTGCGCAGCACGATCTTCTTCTGGCTCTTGAAGAAGGACACTTCGTTCCACGCAGGAATTTCCGGATAGCCCTCGCCATAGCGCACATGGCCCGTCAGGTGATCCCATTCCTCGATCTTGCAGTAGATCAGGTCAGGGCTGATATTGCCCTCGGCGACGTCCTCGAGAATGCGGCCCGCGTCATTGGCCTGCACTTTGCGCAGAATCACCAGCGGCTTACCCGGCAGGCGCACACTGACCAACGGCTCCTGGAAGCAGGCTCCGAAACAGCCCACCGGAGCCAGCACGATCTCCGCCCCGCTGCGTTCACTGGCTTCGGCGAAGGCATGATAGAGACCTTCGGCGCCATTGCCCCGCCCGCAGGTTCCCATTCCGACCGTCAGCCGTGGCACGGCTGGCACCAACTTCGCCAGGCCTTCCTCCCGCACCGTGTTGAACGCCCCAATGTCTTGAATGCGAGGCATGACTCACTCTCCTGCCTGAATGGTTTCAATCTCGCGCTGTACCGTGCGTTCGGTAGCGTGTCCACAAATGCGATGGTTCACTTCCACCACCGGCGCCATGGCGCATTGTCCGAAGCAGGCCACGGTCCGCACCGTGAACTTCTGGTCCGGTGTCGTCAGTAGCAGCTTGTCTGCTTCGTTCCCGTCGCTCTCGTTGTCTTCCAGTCCGAGTCCCAGATCGAGGCGAACTCCCTGCAGCAGATTGCGCGACCCGCGCGTGTGGCACGCCGTCCCGCGACAGATGCAGATCGTGTTCTCACCCTGCGGCTGCAAGTTGAACAGTGCGTAAAACGTAGCCACGCTGAAGATGCGCGACAGCGGCGTCTCCGTCTTCATCGCGACATAGCGCAAGGTCTCCATCGGCAGATACTTGTGCGGATGCCTCTCCTGCACCGCTTCCAGAATCCCCAGCAGCGCTCCGGGCCGCCCGGCTCTTTCCGCGACCAGTTTGTCGATGAAGGTTTGCTCTTCCTTAGGCAGGGGTACCTGCAAGGGGGTGGGCATACGTTCTCCTTTCGCGAGGTTACTCTTGAATGTAACGAGGTCGAATGGAGGTCACCAGCACCGCGGGCACACGGAGGTGTGATGCAAATCACGTGCGTGGAAGTGACCATAGTTCGGCGCACTCGCGACGAACCAGTACTGAGAATGGAATTGCTTACGCGTGTGCTTCCTTCCGCCGTCTCACGTTACTTATTTGTAGATTTCAGGAATAAATTGTTGCTCCTGGATCGGCGGACGGACATATTTTGCTTTCTCGAGCGGCGGCAACTTGACCGGTTTTGGTGTCAGATCCTCGTAAGGAATCAAAGACAGGAAATGTCGGATCACATTTAATCGAGCGCTTTTCTTATCGTTTGCATTCACCACATACCAGGGCACTTGCTTGATATCGGTGTGCGCGAACATTTCGTCCTTCGCGCGCGAGTACTCCACCCACTTCGCTCGTGACTGTAAATCCATCGGGCTCAACTTCCAGCGTTTCGTGACATCGGCCATGCGATCCTGAAACCGCCGTTCCTGCTCGTCATCGCACACCGAAAACCAGTACTTGATCAGGATGATTCCGGATCGCACCAGCATGCGTTCGAACTCGGGGCAGCTGTGCAGGAACTCGAGATACTCGTTCTCACTACAGAACCCCATAACGTGCTCTACGCCGGCGCGGTTATACCAGCTCCGATCGAACAGGACCATCTCGCCCGCGGCGGGAAGATGGGGCACATAGCGCTGAAAGTACCACTGCGTTTTCTCCCGTTCCGTAGGCGTGCCCAAAGCCACGATGCGGCAGATGCGCGGATTGAGCGACTCCGTAATCCGCTTGATGGTGCCGCCTTTGCCCGCCGCGTCGCGTCCCTCGAAAATGGCCACCACCTTCAGGCCCTTTTGCCGGACCCACTCCTGCAGTTTGACTAACTCGACCTGCAGGCGCCGCAGTTCCTGTTCGTACTGGCAGTCCTCTCCCAGCCGCAGAGATTTGGAAGTACCATTGGATTTGCCGCCGTCCTTATGTCCCATCGCTCTCTCCTGGTACCTCTTGATTATCGGCACAAGCCGCCGAATTCGTGAGCGTAGGTCGTTCATCGGTGCCTTATTCCTGCACCGGCCGTACTTTCGTAATTTGGTTCCGGGAAAGACAGCGCAAAAGCCTAGCAAATGTAGCTCACAGAGCGCGCCCGTATAATGAAAGATCCTGTTGCCCGCATGTCCTGGCTCACTAAAACCCGTCACTGGCTGGTCATCATTGTCCTCGGTGTACTAATTGCCCTAGCCATTGGCGGTCTTCTCTTGACCCGCGACTCCGGCTCGACAGCGGCGATCACAGCCCACCGCCGTGCCCCTCTGGTCGACGAACAGCCAGTTCAGACTGCGCGTCGCATGGCGCTTCTCGCCTTCACCCGCGAGGAACAGCGCTTCGCGCAACAGGCATTCCGCTTGGCCGATCATGCCGTCGACCTGGCCTTTGCCGACGCCATCCGCGAGGCGTCCATGCGGCCGGCCGCAAGCAATCCCGAGACGGAGGAACTTTTTGCCCACGTCAGCCGCGCCGAGGCTCAGGTTAAGTCCGATCAGGAACTCGTCGACGCGATCAAGAAAGAATCCAAGACGGCGCACGCCTCCGATCAGGAGATCCAGCAGCAACTGGACCTCGTCCAGGCCCAACTGGAACTGGATAAAGACGAGTTAGACAGTGCCAAAAACGACCTGCAGCGTTCCGGTGCCGACCCTTTAAGCAGAATCCAGCGCCAGTTCGCCCGCTATCAGGCGGCGCAGCCACAAGGCGAATCCGATCCGGCGCATGCCCCGGCTAGCCCGGCAGCGACTCCCTCCAGCCCCGCGACCGAGAACCTGTGGGCGCAGTTCAAAGTGTGGCGCGCCGAGCGCGAAAAATTATTGCAATTGCAGCAGGCTCGCGATGAAACTCTGCAGAAACGCGAGCAACTCCAGCGCCAGCACGACTCGTCCGACGAAACAGCAGCGCTGCCCACCGGCGCGCCGCAGCCTCAAGCCAACCCTCCAGCCAACGCTTCCGGAGACCGCTCCGTGGTGGCCTCTCTGCAACGCCTGGCAGAGAAGCACAAGATTCTCGCCGATCTCGGCCGACGCCTGCAGGATCATCAGGACCTGGCCGATGTTTACGCCAACTGGGCCGTGCTGGTGCAGTCGCGCCGCCAGGCTGCGCTCCATAGCATCATCCGCTCCGTGCTGCTCATTTTGCTGGTCCTGCTGGGCCTCTACCTGGCAGACCGCGCCATCGATCGCTCTTTGGCTGGCCTTATCCGTGACCAACGCCGGCTGCGAACTCTGCGCGTCATTGTCCGCTTTGTCTTCCAGGTCGTCGGTGTCCTGCTCATTTTGTTCGTTGCCTTCGGCATGCCCAACCAGACGCCCACCATTCTCGGCCTCGCGGGCGCCGGCCTGACCGTGGCCATGAAAGACTTCATCGTCGCGTTCTTCGGATGGTTCGCTCTCATGGGGCGCAATGGCATCCGGGTGGGCGATTGGGTGGAGATCCAGGGTGTGGTAGGCGAAGTTGCCGAGATTGGCCTGTTGCGAACGGTCTTGCTCGAGACCGGCAACTGGAACGACGCCGGCCATCCCACAGGCCGCAAGGTCGCCTTCGTGAACAGCTTTGCCATCGAAGGACACTACTTCAACTTCTCTACCAGCGGGCAGTGGTTGTGGGATGAGTTGCAAATCCTGGTGCCCCCCGCCGACAATCCCTATCCCATCATTGATAGCATTCAGAAGATGGTGACCGCCGCTACGGAGCCCGACGCGCGCCTGGCCGAAGAGGAGTGGCAGCGCGCTACGCATCGCGAGCGCATTCCCGCCGTCTCGGCGGCGCCGGCCATCAATCTGCGCCCCACCGCCGCCGGGGTGGAAGTGCACATCCGATACATCACCCGCGCCAATACGCGCTATGACACCCGCGCCAAGTTGTATGAAGAGATCGTCGGCTTGCTCCATCAGCGGCCGGCCGCCAGCTAGTCTTATCGAAGAAATCGATAGGAATGCGCGATTTTTTGCATGATGCTCGCCTGCAGCGGCTGCCGGGGCATGGCGGCCGGAGTGTACTATCAATGCCATCGGCGAGCGGGTAGGAAGTCTGAGATACTCTCCTGAGCACCCCGCCGTGGGATGGCTCGGCGGCTGGCGAAAAGGGAACGAACCCCATGACTAAGACTGGAGCACAGATTCTTTGGGAATGCCTGGAGCGCGAAGGCGTGCGGCACGTTTTCGGATATCCCGGCGGCGCGATTCTTCCAGCGTATGACGCGCTCAAGTACAGCAAGATTCACCACGTCCTGGTACGCCACGAGCAGGGCGCCACGCACATGGCCGACGGCTATGCGCGGGCCAGCGGCGGAGTTGGCGTGGCCGTCGCCACCTCCGGGCCGGGAGCCACCAACATGGTTACCGGCATCGCCACCGCCATGCTCGATTCTTCCCCCGTGGTATGCATCACCGGTCAGGTGGGCAGCAAGCTCATCGGCTCCGATGCCTTTCAGGAAACCGATATCACCGGCGTCACTCTCCCCATCACCAAGCACAACTACCTGGTCACGCGTGCCGACGAGGTCGCGCGAACGATTCGCGAGGCCTTCTACGTCGCTCGCTCCGGCCGCCCAGGGCCCGTGCTGGTCGATATCACCAAAGATGCCCAGCAGTCCACCTGCGAGTTCGACTGGGAAGCGGCCAAGCCGCAACTCCCCGGCTATCGCCCCGACCTTTCTCCCGCTCCCAAGGAATATGAGCGCGCTCTTGAACTGATCCACAAAAGCCGCCGCCCGGTGATCCTGATGGGTCACGGCGTGATCGTCTCCGGCGCCATGAATGAAGTCCGTGACTTCGCCGAGCGAGCCGCAATTCCGGTGGCTATGACTCTGCTTGGTATCGGAGCCTTTCCCGCTTCCCATCCCTTGAATCTGGGCATGATGGGCATGCACGGCGAAGCTTGGGTGAACCACACCATCCAGGAGGCCGACCTGCTCCTGGCCTTCGGCATGCGCTTTGACGACCGCGTCACCGGCAACCTGAAAACCTACGCCCCCAACGCCAAGAAGATTCACATCGAAATCGATCCGGCGGAGATCAACAAAACAGTCAAAGTCGACGTGCCCCTGGTCGGCGACCTGCGCGAGGTGCTGCGCACGCTGCTGCCTCGCATCGAGAAGGTGGACCGTGGCGACTGGCTGCACGCCATTGATGACCTGAAAGGTGATTCGGCCGTTCACGACATCCAGAACCTTCCCGACAGCGGACATCTCTACGCGGCCCACGTCATCAACGACCTGTGGCGGGAAACGCGCGGCCAGCACACCGTAGTCGTCACCGACGTCGGCCAGCACCAGATGTGGGAAGCGCAGTACTACAAACACGAAGAGCCGCGTTCGCTGATCACCTCCGGCGGCCTGGGAACCATGGGTTTCGCTCTGCCCGCCGCCATCGGCGCCAAAGTCGCCCGTCCGGAAGCGGAAGTCTGGGTCGTCGTTGGCGATGGCGGCTTCCAGATGACCCTCTGCGAACTCGCCACCCTGGTCCAGGAGAAACTCAAGATCCACATCGCGATCATCAACAACGGTTATCTCGGCATGGTGCGCCAGTGGCAGGAATTCTTTTACGACAAGAATTACGCGGCGACGCCGCTGCTCAATCCCGACTTCGTGAAACTGGCCGAGGCCTATGGCGTTCGCAGCAAGAAAGTCACCGAGCGCTCGCAGGTAGTACCCACAGTGCAGGCGGCGCGCCAGCATGACGGCCCCATGCTCATTGACTTTCAAGTCGAGCAGGAAGATTCGGTCTTCCCCATGGTGCCGGCCGGCGCCGCCCTGCATGAGATGATCCGGCGCCCCAGCCCCATCGTGGAAACGGCGGCCGACGAGTAAACGATATGCTGAACACCTACGTGGTTTATGTGGAGAACAAGCCGGGAGTGCTGACACGCGTGGCCTCGCTGTTCCGCCGCCGTGCCTTCAACATCGATTCCCTGACCGTGGGACGAACCGAGAAACCCGAAGTCTCGCGCATGACCATCACGGTCGACGCCGACCGCGACCAGGCCCGCCGCATCGAAGCCAACCTCTACAAACTGGTAAACGTGCTGCTGGTCGAGAACATTACCCATCACCCCGCCATCGTGCGCGACCTCGCCATGATTAAGGTTGCGGCCACACATGATGCCCGTTCCCACGTGCTGGAGCTGGCCAGCGTCTTTCGCGCCCGCGTGGTCGATGTCTCCCCCGATTCCCTGACCATCGAGATCACCGGCACCGAAGATAAGATCGACGGCTTGCTCGAAGTATTGCGTCCCTATGGCGTACTCGAAATGGTGCGCACCGGTATTGTCGCCATGCGCCGCGGCAATAAAGCCTCTCCCGGCGTCTACGCCGGCAATGGCGACGCAGCCCTGGAACTGGAAGGCGGCGACGAGATTTCTCAATCCGTCTAGCTTCTCGTGTTATCGTGAACCGATCGCGTCCAATATAAGTAACTCAATTGTCATTCCGAGCGCAGCGAGGAATCCCTACTCCCAGCAGCATCGTCGGGTAATAGATGTTTCGCTCCGCTCGACCAGGACAAGGCGGCAACTCGCGCAATCTTCAAGAATGATCGCTTCTGTGCCCTATTCAAGGAGCTATGACAGCATGCGTACCCGTTGGGCAGCTATCCTCACGGACCCGCAATTCTGGACGCCCGTAGTGGTCCTCGTGGGCGGCCTGCTCATCCTGCGCTGGCTGCAGTAACCAAAATCATGTCACCCCTGAATGCTGACACGCCCAGGTTGGAGGTCTCACGGCTGCGCAGCCTGCAACTGCTGGGCGTTCTCTGCGGATTCGGCGCCGGAGCCTGGCTCGGCGCCGCCGAAGCCCCCACCAAGCTGGTGCGCATCGGCGTGTCGCCGCTCGTCATTTCCCTGATGATGGTCATCGGCGTCTTCCTCGCTCGCTGGACCGTCCCCGCCCTGATTCGCGGCACTTCGCACATGTATGCCGACGTGCTCCAGGCACCGCACCTCATCGTATGGGCCATTCTCGCCGGCTGCCTGTGGGCGGTGGCAAACACGCTGACCATCTACGCCATTCGCGACATCGGCCTCAGCATCGCGTTTCCGCTCTGGAACACAAACAGCCTCCTCGGCATCCTCTGGGGCTTCGTCTTCTTCAACGAGTTGCGCCACGCCGGCTGGCGGCGCTGGTGCGGCGTGGTAGGCGGCGCCGGCGCAATGTTTGCCGGCGCGGTTCTCCTGGCCATCGCCTCCGCCACCCCCGGCGTCGGCACTCATGCCGGCAAGGGCCTGCTCGCTGCTCTCGGCGCAGGAATCCTATGGGGAACCATGTACATCCCCTACCGCAAGGCTTACCTCACCGGAATGAATCCCCTTTGTTTTCTCGCCTTCTTCACCATCGGCGAACTCGGCATGATGTCCGCCCTCGCCTTCAAGTCCGTCGGCGGCGCCCTGCCGCTGTGGCATGAACTGGTGAGCGCCCGCAGTGTTCTGTTCTGGCTCCTGCTCGGCGGGTTCGTCTGGGTGATCGGCGACGTTTTCCAGCAGTACGCCGCCAAGTACATCGGCATCAGCCGCGGCATCCCACTGTCGAATACCAATCAACTCTGGGGACTCGCCTGGGGTATCCTCGTCTTCGGCGAACTCCATGGCCGCGGCGCTTCGCTTTACGGACAGGTGATCGGAGGCTCCCTGCTCATGGCTGCCGGTGCCGCCGCCATCGCTCTATCTTCCACCAGTGGCGAAGAGCACGCCCAATGGCGTGAGGCTGCGCAGCGGGAAAGCGACCGTTACGGCACGGATGCCAGCTACGTCCGCGCCGGTCTGGAAGGGAAGGATCACCTGGAGCGAAAGCGCCGCCGCACGCCCCTCGATTGGATCATCGTGGCCATCGCCACCGCGGTTTTCGTTCTTTTCGCAGTTGCGGCCCACACTCCCGAGATTCCCGTCAACTGGAATGCCATGGCCGTCCTTTCTCTCGCCATGCTGGTTCTCCTGGCCGTCTGTGGCGTAGCCCTGTGGAGAACCACGCGCTTCAGTTGACAAGGTCCCGATCCCGCCCGCCGATCCGGTATTCTGGTTCCCAGTGCTGCATCTCTTCTACAACGCCCTCGCTGCCAGCGCCGGCAGTGGTCTCACCTACGTTCGCAACGTTGCACCATGCCTCGAGCGGCGCCCGGATGTGCGCGCCACCTTCTTGCTCAGCGCCGAGTTGGCCAGCGAGATGCCCGCCTCCGACCGCATCCAGTTCGTGACCGCGCCCAACGTGCCCGGAGCAGCACGCCGTTTTTTCTGGGAGCAGCGCGAAATTCCGCGCCTCGTCCAGCAACATCAGGCCGACGTCCTCATCTCCGTCGGCAACTTCGCCATTCGCCGCTCCCCCATCCCCCAAATCCTTCTGAGCGGCAACTCGCTCTACACTTCCCAGGACTTTCGTCGTGACCTGCGCCAGCGTCGCGAGTATGGCCTCCTGCTCGACAATGCGCTGAAGACGTTCCTCGCCGCGCGCTCCCTTCGCTGGGCCGACGTCACCGTAGCCCCCAGTCAGGCCTTTGCCGCCGACCTTCGCCGCCTCGCGCCCGGCAACATTACTGCCGTTCACCACGGTTTTGACCGCGACGTATTTTTCTCTGACCCCGCTCCGTTGCCCGCCCCTGCGCAACAAAAGCTCCAGGCCGCGGCCAACTCTCTCCGCCTGCTGTTCGTGAGCCACTACAACTACTACCGTAACTTTGAAACGCTCTTTCGCGCCCTGCCTCTGATTCGCGCAAAGCTTCCGGAGAGAAACGCCAAGCTGATTCTCACCACCCGGCTACGCTCAGAAGACAATCCCGGAAGCTTTCGCGCCGAACCCGCCGCCGCGCTCATCCGCCAACTCGGCATCACGGATCACGTGATCGAGCTAGGCGCCATCCCGTACCGGCATCTGCACCAGCTGTACCAGGCCTGCGACCTTTACGTCACCGCCGCTTACACCGAAACCTTCGCGCACCCTCTGGTCGAAGCCATGGCCTGCGGCAAGCCCCTCGTCGCCTCCGACCTGCCCGTGCACCGCGAGATAGCGCAGGATGCCGCCGCCTACTTCCCAACCTTCTCGCCCGAGGATCTCGCGGATCGAGTGGTGATCTGGGCTGTTCGGCAGGAGGCGGCCAACCAGTCGGCCACTCGCGCCCTCGACCGCGCCAAAGACTTCTCCTGGGACCAGCACGTGCACGAGATGGTCACGATTGCTGCTGACCTGGTGGCAAGAGCCAAGAAGTCCTGATTAGGACCGGGCGGTCAGCGGCAAACTTCGAGCGGTTTGTCGGTAGACGTAGCCGATTTGAAGGGGCACGCCTTCAGGCGTGCCGTTGAGGCCACAAACACGCCCGGCTTTAGCCGCTGAGGGAATGCAGCCTTAGCGCCTAAAGCCCGCGTTATTCGTAACTCCTATCGGCGCGGCTGACACCGCAAAGCCAGCTACAACTACATTGAAATTACGATAAACGCTCGAGCGCAGTGGCAGCCATGCGCATCATCCTACAATGCACAGCATATTGAGAAATGCCTCGCCGAACCGCGCATCGCCTTCCACCCGCAAGCTCCGCTCCGCGGCGCTCTTGCTGATGCCCTTGGTGAGCACTTTCCACGCGATTTCCTGCGGCATTTGCACCCTGCTCCCTGGCCGCTCGCTGACATCCAGCAGCAACTGCCAGCCTTCTTGCTTTCTCAGCAGGAACCACACCCCGCCGGCTTCACCGGTGATTTCGATTGCGAGCAGTGTGCCTTCCGATGCTGCCACGTTCCGATAGGCATAAGGCAGCGCCCGCAGAAAAGTATCGAGCACTGGAAACAAATACTCCCGGCTGGTCAGCCCCGCCCTGCCCGTCGCTTCGCGAATCTGCTCCTGGTGATGCCACTTCTCCGTATACTCCCGCGCAATGTCAAACCAGACCGGCGAAGTCTTCTCTCCAGCCCAGTTGACCGCGAACAGTGCCCGAGCCATTGGATCGAGTGTCTTGAAGAAGTGGTAGAGCCGATCCTCCGAGAGCGCGAGCAGTTCAATCAACATCCCCGGGCTCAGATGCCGCGCCGACTGCACCCAGCGGTTGTTGGCTTCGTTGATAAAGTTCACGAGATCTCGGTCTGTCTCGAGTCTTGGAGCGTCCGCGCCGAAGTAAGCGTCCCGATTCAGCGAGAGCCGCCGCAGCGAGGTATCGAGCAGGTGCGCCGCCACGTCCTTCACGTTCCACTTCGAGCACGTCGTCGGCCGCTGCCAATCTTCCGGAGCCAGACCGCGCAAAAGTGAGATCAACTCCCGATTGAGTTTCGGGAACAGTTCGGTCACGAAGATGGGCCCGGGAGCGCGCATGGCGGACTGAAAAGTATACGACTACAAAAGAAAAAGCACCGGACTCAGAAAGAATCCGGTGCCCTTGAAGTTCCTGCGTGAAGCCCTAGAAGATGAACTTCACCGCCAGTTGCGCCTGCCGCGGATCGCCCACGCCCAGGCGTAGGAACCCGTCGAAATTGAACAGCGCCGGGCTGCTCAGCGGATTGACCAGGTTCTTGTTGTTGAAAGTGTTGAACACCTCGAGTGTCGGCACCAAAGAGTAACGATCCCCAAACTTGATAGGTCGCGCCAGGCGCCAGTCGAACGACACGTAGTTGTTGTTCTTCAGCGCCGAGTTGCGTAGACAAGTGGGGACGGCAGCGCAGCCGATAGGCGTGAAGGGCTGCGCCGAGTGCGCCTGCAACCGCAGGTTGAGGTTGACTGCTCCTGGGAGTGCCACCTCGCTGAAGAGGTTGAACTTGTTGCGCTCATCACGGTCCGAGTAGTTGTAGTCTCGTGCTGGATGTTGAGGATCCAGCCGCCGGTCCGTGAAAGGATCGCGCTCGTTGGAATCGTTGTCCATGTCTTTCGACAGAACGTAGTTCCACTCCAGGCTAAAGCGGTGGGTGAAGCGCTTCCGCATGCCAATCGTCAGACCGCGATAAAGCGACTTGCCAGTGCTGGCGGTAACGAACAGATCGCCAAGCTGCGGAGAGTACCGGTTGGCTGGAATGAAGGTCCCATTGTCGGAAAAATAGCCTGCTGCGTTGGCGTTGATGAAGCTGGTCAGGTGGACGCCCTTCGACAGCGTGAAGTCGCCATACATCGTCAGATTCGGCGCTATCTCCTGCTCGTAGGCGACGTTGGTCGTGTAGATGCGCGGATTCGCGTAGTGTCTGCTGAACACGCGAACCCCCGTGAAGCAGTTAAATGGATGGGAGGTGGTAAAGCATGCGTCCGGGGTGGGCGTCGGGGAGAAATGGCCCGGCCACGCCGGCCCGCCCCCAAACGAGGACTGCGTATAGATGGTGCTCTGCTGCACGCCGTTGGTCGTAATCGACCCTACCTGCGAAAGCATGTTTTGCCGCCCGTTGAAAATGCCCCAGCTCGCGCGCAGCACCGACTTCTGGTCGCCCTTGACATCCCACGCGAACCCGAGTCTAGGCTGGACCTCCTTCTTCTGACTATGCAGAGTTCCATCGGAAGGGAATAGAGGATCGCTAAGGAAAGCGCCATAGACGGTCTTGCTCGGCGCCGTGATCACCCCGGGGAATATCTGTGCCTCCCAACGCAGTCCATAGCTCAAGCTGAAGTTACGGGTGATCTGCCACTTATCTTGAGCAAACAGAGCTAGGTCCTCATTTTTGATGTCAGAAGCTCCCGGTGGAATGTTGACCAGCCCGGTCGGCACGCCATCCTGAAGGTAGAAGAGTAGCGGGCCGCCGACGCTGCTCCCCGCCGGACAAGTTTCACTGCCTCCCTGCGTGATCCACGCGGTGATCGCAAAGTTGGCATCCTTGCACTCTCCTGTTGCTGGTCCGAATCCCTTCGCGGCAGCCGGTGATGCGTAGTGCAAGAAACCGACAACGCCGTCAAAGATGTACCGTCCGGTAAAGAAGCCCCTGAAAACCTGTGAATTGTCCGTATGCAGCCAGTCGCCGCCAAACTTGAAGTTGTGCTTTCCTGAGATGATGGAGAAACTGTCGCGACCCTGGACGCGCCAGATTGTCTCATCCACTGTTGGCTCCAAGAAGAAGGGTGCTCCGAAGCGGAAAACGGGTAAGGAATTGTCGAAGGGACCCATGGCTGTATCCGCCGAAATGTTCGACTTTACAGCCGCGCGCGGCCTTACCTCCCGCTGGTAGCTGAAGTGGGCCTCGTTCAGCATGGTCGTCGAGACCGTAGTGTAGTTGTTGAGGTTGAGGTTGTTGATTTTGGAGGGGCCTTCAATGCCGTTGGCCGAGTTGCCGTAGCTGGCTACATCGAACGTCTGGTTGGTGTTTTTCGAGTAATCGAAATTGTAGGAAAGCGCGAACTGGTTCTTGGGCGTCACGTTCCAGTCGAAGCGGCCCAGCGCCGATGAATTGCGAATCGGATGCTTGACGGGCTGGCCGTCATCCTGCGCCGTAAAACTGCTGGGCGGCGGATTCTTTAGGAAGTTCAACAGCGCCAGCCGCTGGCACTCGGGGTTGGTACCAATAATCCCATCATCGGTTCCCACAACGGGAGTCGTCTTCGGACACGTTCCCAACGCCGCACTCAAATTCGGCCGCGTCAGGTCCTCGAGAATCTGCTCAAACGCTCCGAAGATGAACAACTTGTCCTTCTTGATCGGCCCTCCGATCGTGCCGCCAAACTGTTCACGCTTAAAATCCTTCAGCGGCTTGCCGTCGGAAGTATTGGCCGTCAGCGCTTGCATGCGCTGGTAGTAGAACAATGTCCCGTGTGTATCGTTGGTGCCGGACTTGGTAATGACGTTGACCACCCCGCCCGCCGTACGCCCAAACTCGGCATTGGCGCCGCTCGCCACCACCTGAAATTCTTTTACCGCATCCAGCGTGATATCGACCGCGGCCCGTTGTCCGCCGAGTTGCTCCCCGAAGAACCCGTTGTTGTAGTCGCCACCGTCCAGGCTGATATTGTTGAACACACCGCGTTGCCCGTTGAAGTTGATTTCATCCCCGTCGGGCCCTTGGGTGATCGCCACGCCCGGCGTCAGCGTCAGCAGGTCTTCGAACTTCCTGCCCAGCACAGGCAGGGAACTGACCGACCGCTCCCCGATGTTGCTGGTAGATGCTGTTTCTGTCGTGTCCACCGCCGTGGCCGTGGCCGACACTACAATGCGCTCGCCCGTGGTTGACACCTTTAACGCTGGATTCACCGTGAGCGCCTGGCCCACGGAAAGCTCGAGATTCTGCTGTACGACGGTCGTGAACCCGGCATGGGAAGCGGTCACCGTGTACCGTCCCGAAGGCAGCAGCAGAAAAGTAAAGTGACCGTCCGGACCGCTGTTTTGTGTCTTCGTCAAATTTGTGCCGACGTTCTTGGCTTCCACGGCGGCCCCGGGAATCGCCGCACCGGTCTGATCCACAACCGTGCCTTGAATCACTCCGCCAGTGATCTGCGTTTGCGCGCAGAGGGACCCGCATAGGGTCAACGTGACAGCAACGACGAACAGCCATACCCACGTGCTGCGAGACGATTTCATCAGTACACTCCTGGGACAAAAGTCAGATCTACTGCCAATTACTTTTCACTTAAGAAACTCATCGCAATAATCAGAACCCATCATCAAAACCGCCGAATTATAGATCACAAACAACGGGCTGACAAAAGGCTAAGCAGTATTTCGACAT
>Ga0075014_100000273_pt1 | contig 14679 bp, 9 predicted proteins | sample AleBraG_ABR_2014_FD_71472 | JGI IMG/M metagenome (GOLD analysis project Ga0075014, IMG submission 71472) | Freshwater sediment microbial communities in response to fracking from Pennsylvania, USA - Alex Branch Run_MetaG_ABR_2014 | ecosystem: Environmental > Aquatic > Freshwater > Creek >... | reverse complement strand
AGGGCAGATCAAGCTGGTGGTGAATGGAGCGGGCGCTTCCGGCATTTCCTGCGCGGAGCACTATGTGCGCCTGGGGGTAAAGCGCGAGAACATTTTCATGTGCGATACCAAAGGGGTGGTCTACAAGGGACGCAAGGAGGGAATGAATCCCTACAAAGAGCGCTTTGCGCACGACACTCCTTGCCGGACTCTCGCCGAAATTGTCAAAGGGGCAGACGTTCTGCTCGGCTTGTCCGCCAAGGGAGCCTTCACTCAGGACATGATTCGCTCCATGACGCCGAACCCGGTTGTCTTTGCCATGGCCAACCCGGACCCGGAAATCACGTACGATGAAGCCAAAGCAGCGCGCTCCGATGTGATTATCGCAACGGGCCGCTCCGACTATCCCAACCAGGTGAACAACGTGCTGGGATTTCCTTTTATCTTCCGCGGGGCGCTGGATGTACACGCGACGGCCATCAACGAGGAGATGAAACTCGCGGCAACACGGGCGCTGGCGGATCTGACCAAGGAAGACGTGCCGGATTCGGTATGTCGAGCCTACGGCGTGAAGCGGCTGAGTTTTGGCCGAGACTACATCATCCCGAAGCCCTTCGATCCGCGGGTACTGGTGCGGGAGGCATGGGCGGTGGCGAAGGCGGCCATGGATACGGGTGTGGCGCTGGAGCCGGTGGATCTGACCGAATACCGCGAGCAGTTGGAAAAGAAACTAGGTAAGGCGCACGGCATCATGCGTCTCATCATTCACAAGGCCCAGGCGACACCGCAGCGCGTGGTGTTTCCGGAAGGCGACGAAGACAAGATCCTGCGCGCCTGCCACATTCTGGTGGAGGAAGGAATCGCGCGGCCGATTCTGCTGGGCGACGAAGGGACGATCCAGGAGCGGGCGCACAGCCTCGGGGTAGCACTGGACGAGATCGAGATCGTCGACGTGCGACGCTCGGGACAGCTCGAAGCCTACGCCAGCGAATACTACCACCTGCGGCAGCGCCGTGGCGTCACGCTTTCGGAAGCGCGCGAACTGATCCGGAACCGGAATCTATTCGGCTGCATGATGGTGCGGCGGGGAGATGCGGACGCGCTGGTGTCGGGCGTGACGGCGCACTATCCGGAGACAATCCGGCCGGCTCTGCAAACGATTCAGCTGAAACCGGGCGTGCATCGGGTGGCGGGACTATACGTGCTGGTCACGAGGAAGGGCGACCTGCTTTTCCTGGCGGATTGCGCGGTCAATATCGAGCCTACGGCAGAGGATCTGGCGGAGATTGCCGTGTGCGCGGCACAGGCGGCCCGGCGCTTCGACGTGGAGCCAAGAGTAGCCATGCTCTCCTTCTCCAACTTTGGGAGTGCGAAGCATCCGCAATGCGAGAAGGTGCGACATGCGGCGGAGCTTGTAAAACAAGCGGATCCCACGCTGATGGTAGATGGGGAGATGATGGCGGACACCGCGGTCACGCCCGAGTTGCTGAACGACTATCCGTTCTCTACGCTGAAGGGGCCGGCGAATGTGCTGATCTTCCCCGATCTGGATTCCGCCAACACCGCCTACAAGCTGCTGATGCGAATCGGCGGTGCGGAGGCCCTCGGTCCGATCCTGATGGGTCTGAGCAAGCCGGCGTACGTGCTGGTGCGGGGCGCGGAAGTGGAGGACATTGTGAACATTACCGCGATCGCGGTGGTGGATGCGCAAGAGGGCAAGCAGGAAAAGGCGACGGGTTCCCGCATGCCAGAACTTGTCGGCGCGCTTTAGGGCAAAGCTTGCTTTCCACAGTGACGGTCTTAAGAACAGCGGCGCTTCGGCGTCGCTTTTCTTGTTCCCAGCACAAAAATTAACAGGCGTCCAAGCCCCTTTCGGGACTTAGGACGCCCGGGCAGCCCTCCCCCAGAACTGCTCAATCGCGATAGTAAAACTACCGATTTGGAGGGTGAATGGCACCCTTGTGCTACCGGACTGCCACGAACGTGCCACCTTCGCCAGCGGAGTCTAGAACGCTTCCGCGCCGGCATGGACCAGCGAAAAAGCAGGAATTGCTGGGGTTAGAGCTTGGATTCCGCCGGTGCGAGCCATGCCAAAGAATGCAAAATCGATTTTCACAACGCGTACGCCCGAATCGATTTTGGGGAACAATAAGGGGGCGCCAAATTGGTTCCAGTTCCCAAACCGGGATTTGACAAGGTGTTGATTTTTTTTGTCACTGCAATATTTTGGTTTCTTTGAGAGAATGGCAGCGCAGTTTTCGTGTATGCTGTTTCGTTTTAAATAACGGAGGGGGATCCGTGAAGAACCGTGGCAAAAGCAACAAAGTCCGGCAAGTGGCAGCCGCAGCAGGCGAGCAACTGCGCGAGGTCCGCGAGGGTTGTAATCTGACAATGCGGCAGGTCCACAGCCAGAGCCGGAAAATAGCGGAACGTTTCGGTATCCGCGGGTACGAAATCGTTCCCAGCCGCCTGCATCTTCTGGAACGCGGGCAGCACATTCCGAACATGTTCCGGCTGTACACGTTAGCGACAGTCTATGGCATCAGTATCCGGGAGATCTTCCGCCTATTCGGCATGAGTGTCTCGGGCGGGATGCTGTCAGGCAAGTCTCGTTAGCGAGGGCCAGTCGTCTAATACACAAGTACTGAGCAAACGCCCAGCGCGGCTCTTCCGTGAGGAAGAGCTGCCTGGGAGATGTGTCCACTCCTGGGGCGCCCGCCCGCGGTCGCGGCGCAATCTGTCAGCTACGATAGAATAGAGGCCATCGAAGTAGCAAACACTACTCCTTCACGATGGCGGGGACGCTTCTGCTTCCATGGATTTCAAGCTGATTTCGAGCTATTCAGCCCGCGGGGACCAGGTGCACGCGATCGAATCCCTCGTAGCCGGGACGCGAGACGGGGAGCAGCACCTGGTGCTGCTGGGTGTGACGGGGTCGGGAAAAACGTACACCATGGCCCGCTTGATCGCAGAGGTCAACCGGCCCGCCCTGGTTCTGGCGCACAATAAGACGCTGGCCGCGCAGCTCTACAACGAGTTCAAGCAGTTCTTTCCAGAAAACGCCGTCGAGTACTTCGTTTCTTACTACGACTACTACCAGCCCGAGGCTTACGTTCCTTCCGCCGACCTCTATATCGAGAAGGAAGCTACGATCAACGATGAACTGGACAAGTTGCGGCTATCGGCCACGAAATCGTTGTTCGAACGGCGCGACTGCCTGATCGTGGCCTCGGTGAGCTGCATTTACGGCCTGGGGTCGCCCGAGGCTTACTACGGCATGCTGCTGTTTCTGGAGAAGGGACAGAAGATCCGGCGTGAAGACATCACCCGCAAGCTGGTCGAAATTCTGTACGAGCGTACGGACGCCGACTTCCGGCGCGGGACTTTCCGGGTGCGCGGCGACGTGATCGAGGTCTTCCCTACCTACGATGACATGGCGTATCGCATCGAGCTGTGGGGCGATGAGGTGGAATCGCTGGCGCAGATTGATCCTCTGTTTGGCACGATGAAGCAGAAGTACGTGCGCCTGCCGATCTACCCCAAAACGCACTATGTGATGAAACCGGAAACGCGCAATTCGGCGGTGGATTCGATCAAGGCAGAACTGCAGTGGTGGGAGCCGGAACTGGAGAAACAAGGTCGCATGGTGGAGGCACAGCGTCTCCACCAACGCACGATGTTTGATCTGGAAATGATCAAGGAAATGGGATATTGCCACGGCATCGAGAACTACTCGCGACACTTCACAGGCCGCATGCCGGGAGAACCACCACCGACACTGCTCGACTACGTGCCGCGAGATTTCCTGCTGTTCATCGACGAATCGCATCAGACGGTACCGCAGTTACGCGGCATGTATCACGGCGACCGGTCGCGCAAGGAAACGCTGGTGGAATTCGGATTTCGGCTTCCTTCAGCCCTGGACAACCGGCCGCTGACGTTTGAGGAATTCGAGCATCGTGTGCACCAGACGGTCTACGTATCGGCGACGCCCGGACCGTACGAGTTGACCAAGTCGGCGGGCGTAGTGGTGGAGCAGATCATCCGGCCAACGGGACTGGTGGACCCGCAGGTCGAGGTTCGCCCGGTTAAGGGGCAGATCGATGACCTGCTGCATGAGATCCGGAAACGGGCGGAGCAAGGCGAGCGCGTGCTGGTCACGACGCTAACCAAGCGAATGGCGGAGGATTTGGCCGAGTACTACGGCGAAGTTGGGGTACGTTGCCGCTACATGCACTCGGAGATCGAGACCCTGGAAAGAGTGAAAATTCTGCGCGGCCTGCGCAAGGGCGAATTCGATGTGCTGATCGGCATCAACCTGTTGCGAGAGGGACTGGATCTGCCGGAAGTGTCGCTGGTGGCCATCCTGGACGCGGACAAGGAAGGCTTTTTGCGGTCGACCGGTTCCTTGATTCAGACGATTGGGCGTTGCGCCCGTCATGTAGAAGGCCGAGCCATCCTCTACGCCGACAACATGACCGATTCCATGCGCCGCGCCATCGACGAGACGGACCGCCGGCGAGCGATTCAGCAGGCCTACAACGAAGAGCATGGAATCACGCCGCAGTCGATTGTGCGGCCGGTAGACATGGCGCTGGCGGCGGTAAGCGAGGCGGATTACGTCGACCTGACCAGCGAAGAGAACGAGTTGCCGGAGTTCAAGTCACAGGAAGAACTCGACGCCTACCTGGCGAATCTGGAAAGTGATATGCGCGAGAGTGCCCGGAAGTTCGAATTTGAGAAGGCTGCTAGGCTGCGAGATCAGATCAAGGAACTGCGCGGCAAGGAGTTTCTGTTCGCCTAGGGCGCTTGGCAGTGGGGAGAACGCCCTTTTAGCGCTGGAGGATTGCGAAACTAGTCGGCCACCGCGGCACGCGAGCGGCTTTCCACGTGTTGTTTCTGCTGGCCGATAAATCGCATCTCTACATCCAGAGAAGAAAAGCGCGCCAGGATCTCATGGACGCGCACCGCCATGGTGCGAATCGTTTCCAGTTGGGTGAGTTGTCCCGGCGTCATTCCGGCTGGGTCGAGAAGCAGGAGTTCGGAGTTTCCCAGGACGGAGGTGAGGGCGTTGTTGAGAGTGTGCCGCACTTCCAGCATGTAGCGGCCGAGGGTAGCTTGATGTTCGGCGGCGACGGCAGATTGCTCCGCGCGCTCAGCGCGCCGGATCGCGTCCTGCCGGCGCAATACGGCCGCACCGAGAAGAACGCAAGTTTCCGTCCAGTCTGCAGCGCGCGGCAGCAAAGTCACTTGCGAATTCTTGACGAAGTTGTGCGGCGCAGTTTCGGTCAGCACGAATACGGACTTACCGACACTCTCCAGAGCCAGCAGAGCGGCGTCGATTGCGCTGGGGGGAAGGCCGGCAAGAATGGCCAGTTCAAAAGAATCGTCTGGCAGAGAGGCGCAAAGATCGCCACCCATCAGGGTGAACGCGGGAACATGCCGTTCCGCTTGCCAGCGCGCGGTGATGCGGCGGGCTAGTTCTGCGTCACCGGAGATAATCAGGACTGTCGCTTGCTCCACCACGATTTCAGCTGCTCCCGTTCGATCGCATATGGACCGATTTAGTTTGCCGGAGCATGTTCTCCGGGCCAATAGCAGGCGAGCTACCGGGTAATGCCGCCGGCGGCCGCAGCGGAACTGCGCGACAATGCATCTTCCACAGCGGAGCGCAAGTCCACCAGCATCTGCAGCGGCTGGCCGGAAGAGTACTCTGCGTGGAACATCACCTTCCAGGACTGGCAGATCATGCGCAACCGGGCCACGGGCTCGGAGCGGGCAAACCCGGCACGGCGGCAGTCGAGCGTAGTCACGCCACGCTGCTCGAGCCCATGAATGCCGTCCAGAATGGCATTCAGATCGTTGTGCAGGAGGCGGAAGAAGACACGCCGCATGAGGAAGCTGAAGCGGGTGAAGGCCATCATGGCCACCGGCTGAAAGTAATCCTGCTGGGCTTCCGCTTTGATGGCACGGCCGCGCTCGAGAATTTCGCCGCGGAAGAGTCCACTCAGGCGGGTGCACTTCTGGGCGCTGGTAAGCACCTCTTCCAGTTTCGGAAACCACGCGGGTGTGTTAGAAGGATCAACTTCGCCTAGCACTGGCTCGAGCAACTGCGCCACATAGGGGATATCCACGTCGGCGTCTTCCAGGCGCGACGGCGCGGAGAGCGAGAAATACTGCACCAGGAGGAAGTCCGTCTTGTCGCGATCCACTTCCGTCTTGATCGGTTTGCGCAGGTGCCGCGCCAGCAGCGCGCGGACGGCGGTCTCATTTGCCAGCGGCGTGGTCTGCAGGAACTGGCGAAGCTGGTGGACCCGCATGTGGCCATCCATCAGGGCCAGCCACTCGCGCGCCCGGTCGACGGTCTCGGCGTCGGGCACATCCACAGCTGTTTCCAGATCGGGGCAGGGCTGCACGTCAAAAACAAACTCGCGCGCAAGGGCCGCGTACAGGGGATACAGGAACCGAGCCTGTTCCCACTCCGCGGCGGTCTGGGCCGAAGTTGTGGGGACATCGTTCATGGTTTCACGATCCAGTTGGGAATATCGCGCAAAAAGCGGGCGGCTACGACCGTCTTGCCGGATTGATATTGCACAGCCACGACTGAGACCTCCGCGGAAAACGTGCGATCGCTGTTCTCGAGCCGGAGCTCGTCGGCAAACTCAAGGGGCAAAGCAGTGGCGAACAAGACTTCTTTGGGGGTGCCGAATTCGATCACGATGTTTTCGTTAAGGGCACCACCACCGGCCCCAAGCCGGGTCAGAGAAACGGGCAAACGCAACGGACTGGCGCTGGGAAAGAAACGGGCCAAGCGCGCGACCGGAGTATCAGTATCGAGGCGGGCTGGTGAGACGGCTTGTGCTGGCAAGGTACTTCACCTCGAGAATTCTGGGTAATCGGCTTCCCAGGGGGGAGTCGGGACGGAAGCCGAGGAATACAGTGCACGCTCTTCGCCAAAAAGACGCGGGGTGCGAGCTGGCTAAGCGATTGAAAACAATCAGGGGCTTGCCGACAAGCCAGATGGCGGGGGCGTGGCGTCTCAGACTTGTTGTCTCAGATCGAGACAGATTATCCCGTTCCGGGAGAACCCCTAATTGAGCCTCGGCATTGAGATATCAAGGCTACGCCCGTCCAGGTTGATGTTGTAGCGCTTCAACTTGCGGTAAAGGGTGGCGCGGCTGATCCCGAGCATCTTGCCGGCCAGCGCCTTATCGCCGTTGACCTGTTCAAACACGCGCTGGATGGTCGTACGCTCGATGTCTTCCAGATCGGTAGAACTAAGCGCGGGTACAGCGAAATCGGTGTGGGCCGCTTCGGAAAAGCGGCTGAAGCGTTGGATGGCCGGCGGAAGATCTTCTACACCCAGCGTCGGGGCGTCGCTGAGTGCGAGTGCGCGTTCAATGCAATTTTCCAATTCGCGCACGTTGCCGGGCCAATCGTATTCCATTAGGCATTTCATGGCGGCACTAGAAATCTGACGCTGCTTGCCGCCAGCGCATCGATCGAGAAAGCAATGGGTGAGCAGCGGAATGTCGGCGCGGCGCTCGCGCAAAGAAGGAAGGGCCACGGTCACGACGTTCAGGCGGAAATAGAGGTCTTTGCGGAAGGTGCCATTTTTCTGGGCCGTCTCCAGATCCTTGTTGGTGGCGGCGATCACGCGCACGTCCACCTTGACGCGCTGGTTGCTGCCCACGGGCCGCACTTCTTTCTCTTGCAGCACCCGCAGGAGCTTGGCCTGCAGTTCGAGTGGCAGTTCGCCAATCTCATCGAGAAGAATCGTGCCGCCGTGAGCCGCCTGGAACAGACCGGATTTTGATTTATGCGCGCCCGTGAATGCGCCCTTCTCGTAGCCGAAGAGTTCACTCTCGATGAGAGTCGGCACCAGGGAGCCACAGTCTACGGCCACGAAGGGGCGATTGGCGAAGCTGCCGCGAAAATGGATGGCACGCGCCACCAGTTCCTTGCCCGTACCGCTCTCCCCGGTGATCAGAACCGGCGTGCGAGTGTCTTTCAGGCGCGAAACCACGCGCAGAACCGCCAGAATACTGGGTGAAGTGCCGACGATGCCGTGCAGCTCCACTTCCGTATCGGTGCGGTCTTTGAGGAATTGCACTTCGTCGACCAACTGGACCTTCTCCGCCATGCGCTTGAGGAAGAGACGCAACTCGTCGAGCGGGGAGAAAGGCTTGGTGATGTAGTCATAAGCGCCGAGACGCATGGCTTGTACGGCTGTCTCGATGGAACCGTGGCCGGTCATGAGGGCGACTTCCACGCGAGGAAGCAGTTTTTTCACTCGCTCCAGGAATTCCAGGCCGGTCATGTGCGGCATGATCATATCGGTCAGGATCATGTGAACGGGCTGATCGTCCAACATAGAGAGGGCGGCCTCACCGCTCTCGGCCTCCAGGCAGTGAAAACCCATTCCTTCTCCGACGGTCATACAGAGGCGGCGGATGCTTTGTTCGTCGTCCACGATCAGCAAACGGATGCGAGCATCTTCAGTCACTGTGGCTTCCCCATGGTTTTTTGGACAACATCCAGAAATTGGCGAACCCGAAACGGCTTCTCCACGCAGGGAGCGCCGGTCTTGCGCAAGGCCGTCAACGTCTTTTCGTTGGCCAGATCTCCGGTGATAAACAGGATTCGGGACGCGAGTGTGGGTCGATTTTTCGATACCCAGTTGTAGACATCGGCGCCGTTGAATTCGCCGGGCGTGCGCATGTCGGAGACGATGCCCAGGAATTCTTCCTGGGCCAGGCGATTCAGGCCTTCCGCCGCAGAATTGCAACAGACAACCTGGTAGCCATTGCGCTCAAGCGTAGCGCGGACGAGGGCCATGATGGGGGCCTCATCTTCGATGATCAGCAAGGGCAGACGCGGCGATGCAGTGGTGTGGCTCATGAGGGTGCGACTCCTGCGACAGCTCCCTGCGACGACCCCTCCTGCGCCAAAGGAAGGCGAACGATGAAGGTCGCGCCCGGACTGCCGACATTGTTGTGACAAAGTATTTCGCCGCCGTGTTCGCGGACAATTCCGTAGGAGAGACTGAGACCCAAACCAGTTCCCTCGCCCACTTTCTTGGTGGTGAAGAAGGGATCGAAGACGCGGTCGGGGAACGAGATGCCGCTGCCGTTGTCGCGGAAGATCACCTCGACATGGTTGCGCGAGAGGGCGGTGGCGACTTCGATGCGCGCGGGCCGGCCGGTCTCGCGCACGGCGTCGTAGGCGTTGTTCATGATGTTCAGGAAGACCTGCTGCAACTGGTGGGCGTCGCCGACGATCTCCGGCAGGCTCTCGGCCAAGTGTTCCACCACCTCCACGCCGTGACTGTGCAGGTCGTAAGCGCGCAGTTGCACGGTGCGGCGGAGAATGGCATTCAGCTGCACCAGCTTGCGTTGCGGCGGCATCTGACGCGCGAAACTGAGCAGGTTCTGCACGATCTGCTTGGTGCGCTGGGCTTCCTGCTGAATGACGCGCAGATCTTTTCTGGCGCTTTCGGGGACATCGGGACTTTCCATCAGGAGATCGGCGAAGCCAAGAATGGCGGTCAGCGGGTTGTTGACCTCGTGCGCGACGCCGGAGACGAGCTGGCCGACAGCAGCCATTTTCTCAGTATGCAGCAACTGCGCTTGCAGCATGGCGGCATCGGTTACATCCGACATGACCACGACCACGCTCGCAACCTTGCCCTGTTCGTCGCGCATGGGGCTGAGGTTGGCGGAGAACTGGCCGAAGCGGCCATCTCCGCGCATCACGGGGAGCTCAAAGTTGTCGACGGGCTGCCCTTGCAGCACAGAGCGGAGTGCGCTCTCCAGGCTGGCGCGGCGCTCGCTGGAGACGAGATCGGCAAGATCGCGTCCGAGAAGCTGATTCATGTGGTAGCCGGCTTCGGCCCAGCGGCGGTTGGCGTAGGTGACAAGCCGGGCGGAGTCCACAACGAGAATCAGGTTCTGCGTGTTGTTCAGAATCTTGTTGGTGAAGTCACGTTCGCGCTGCAACTCGGCCTGAAAAGTCTTGAGGCCGGTGATATCGAGCAGCAGACCGCGGTACTGCACCACTTTGCCCTGCGCATCGCGCACCGCGAAGGCGTTCTGCAGGGTGTGAATGGGAGAGCCGTCTTTGCGACGGAGAGTTTCCTCGTAGTTTCGGAGAATGCCTTGCTGTTCCAGCGCCGCAGAGAACTTCTGGCGCTGATCGGGTGAATAGTATGCCTGGCGCGAGATATCGATCTGCAGCAACTCTTCGCGGCTATCGTAGCCAAGCATGTGCACCATGGCGTCATTCACTTCGATGAAGCGACCCTCGGGGGTGGAGAAATACAGGCCTTCCTGGATGTTGTCGAAGAGCTCGCGATGACGGCGTTCGGCTTCGCGGCGATCGGTGACATCTTTCAGAACGTGAATCGTTTGCCATTCCTCATGCTGCGCGGCGTGGACGCTGGAGGTTGAGACCAGATAGCTGCGTTCGTTCAGGACGTGGAGGTGGCCTTCTACTTCAGAAGTGCGGCAGAACGGACACCCGGCATAGGCGGAGGCGCCGGACATGGAGAGCAGGGCACGCATGCTGACGCCGACCAACTCGTGGGGGCGAGCGCCAATGGACTCGGCCAAGGCGCGGTTGATGCGAAGTATGTTTTCTGCGGTGTCATGGACAACAATGAAATCGCCAATAGCGTCGAAGATCTCAATCCAATGCCGGTTGGCGCTCTCCATGCGGCTGAACAGGCGAGCGTTCTGCAAAGCTACCGCGGCGTGGCTCGCGAGCGCCGTAAGAAGATGCTGGTCGGCAGGACGCAACGCGGCGCCGCGGCCGGCGAGAGCCAGCCAACCCAGCAGTTCGCCGTCGGACGTTTGCAGGCGCGCCAGGGTGAGAGCGTCCCAATCCAAAACCGACGCTAAGGATTCGCCAAGCAGGGTTCGGGCAAAGCCCGAGAGCATTGCGTCCGGCCGGTCGCGCCAGGTTTCGGCAATGGCCGTCTGCAACTTGTGTTCGAGAACCTTGTCAGCCGCCGCGGGCTTGCCGTGCCATGCGATGGCCTGCGTTCCGGCGGCAGGCAGCAGAATCAACGCGGCCGAACGGGCGGAGAGCATATCGGCGGCACGCGCGACAAAGTTGCGGGCAAACTCCGGGAGGTGTCGGCGCGAATTCAGATCCAGGGACAGCGCCATGAGATCATCGGCGCGGCGGCGATGCTCTTCAGCCTTATGAAGATTGGCAGTGAGCTCCAAAGCTACGGCAGCCGGGCCGGAAAGAGACTGGGCGCGGCGGACGTCTTCGCGATTGATTTCCTGCTCATCGACTTTTTCGAGTACCCCGAACATCCCGAGAACGCGGCCATCGGTGCCGACGAGCGGCACCTCCAGCACCTGCTCGGCTTCGTAGTGAGCAATCTCCGGATGGAGCACATGGCCATCTTGCGGGACGCAACCATTGGTCCAGAACGTTTCTTTGTGAAGAAGCACGGAAGCGGCGGCCTGAGGAGCAAAACTGAAGCTGGTGCGCTCCGCCTTACCGTCTTCGGCGGCCCAGCGGACTTCGCAGCGCTCGCCTTCCAGCAGAGCGATGAAGGAGCGGCGGAATCCCAGGAAGTCGGCGGCGCGAACGACGAAGCGTTCCAGAAACGTATCGAGATTCGAGACACCACTGAGTTCTCCTGAGATCTCCAACAGGTGATGAAGCTCTTGGGCCTGCGCGGCGGCGGTGGAGTAGAGCTCGGCATTGGCCACGGCCACCGCCCCCAAACCGGTCACGGCGGAGACCAGCGCCTTCTCCTCCGCAGAAAAGGATCCCTGAGCGCGCGGGAAAATAACAACCGCACCGGCGCTGCGCGAGGTTCGCAAGGGAGCGGCGATCAACACGCCGAAGGGCAACAGCTCTTTGAAGTCATGCACATCCGCTGAGATGGCGGCGGCTACCGGTTCGCCGGCGGCAATGGCGCGGGCGGCCAGATCGGAAGCGAATTCCAGCCCAGCGCCCTTCAGACGAGAGCGGATCGCGGCCACTTGCGCGGCGGTTTCCGCGGCCACTGCCTTCAGCGAGAAGCCGGTGGCCTGCCGCAACAGCACGCAAACCACGTGCGCCCCGAGAAGATTGCGCAGGCGATCGGCCAGCGCCTCCTGCACGGAGGAGACGTCAGGCGCGGATGGCAGAGCTCGGGCAAATTCGAGCAGGATGGCCGAGCGCCTATGCTCTTCGCGGGAGATCTGTTCGAGACGGCTGGCTTCGAGCAGACTTCCCATCTGGGCCGCGAGAATGGAGGCTTTGGCCGCCGCATCCGAGCCGAAAAAAGCTGTGTGCTCAACATGGAGCAGGACAAGAATACCCCGGGCCTGACCAAATACCATCAGGGGCACAGCCAAGGCCGATCGGGCACCGGAATGCGATAGGCGGGGATACCGCCGCGGATCTACCTCCGCCACGGACGCGGCCTGACGGCTGGCAACGGCTTCGGCCTCCAAAGCGGTCTCCTGCAAATTCAACTGGAGGCCGCGAAACTCAGCGGCCTGATGGCCGTCGGCCTCGATCGCGAGCAGTTCGTCCCCCGGCTCAATCACCCAGAAATAGGCGCCGCTGGCCTCGAAGAATTCACGCGCTGCCCGGCAACAGAAGCCAAGGAAGGAGTTGGGATCCTGGGCTTGCGCCGCTTGGGCGACGGATAACAGCAAGGCCTGAAACGCTTCTTCCGAGCGTATGTTCACCGCCGGAGGCCTCGCTATCGCTTCGTCACTCTGCATAATCAAGGGCTCGGCCAACGCTGCCAAGCTGAAGAAATCCTTAGGGATACACGCTAACCTAGCGATCTATCTCATTTTGAGTCAAGGCAATTGGGAACGAGTGTGTCTAGATATGAAACAGATCGAGACCAAATATATCTCATTCTGAGACTCGCCCCGGACAAAGGTGCTGCGATGGTGCGCTCACGCAGGATGGCGGTACCAACCATCCCTTTTAGTTTCATCGGGTTGAAGGTCTAGTCACCTCGGTAACTTGTGTTTCGCACCACGGGCAGTCATGGTGCATGAAGGACAGTCAGTGTAGGAGTATGCCTGACATGTGCGACGGATCTGTGAAGACGCGAAATTTGCGGTTCGTGGTTCTGCTTCTGATGTTCGCGAGCGGGATGCTCGGCTATTGCGATCATGGCTTTGCGCAAGACGTGGGCAGCACGCGGGCGCGGCGGGTAAAACATCGAGTGAGCCCGGTGTACCCCGAACTAGCACGGCGGATGAGCATTGACGGTAAGGTCAAGCTGGAAGTTACGGTCGGCGCCAACGGCAAGGTGAAGAGTACGAAAGTTGTGGGCGGCCATCCTCTGCTGATCAACGCTTCGGAAGACGCGGTACGAAAGTGGGCGTTCGAGCCGGCCGCGAGCGCTGCCACTGCCATCATAGAGTTCGAATTCCGCCCGCAGTGACCGGACCAAGTCGGGCAAGGGACAGGAACGAGGAACGAGCAACGCTGAGGATACGACGATGACGATTCGCAAACGGCTTTATCAAAGCTTCGGCGCCATCCTGGCGATGGTGCTGGTGCTGCTGCTGATTAATCTGGCGGCGCTATACCGCGAACGGGCTGCTCGCGACGCCTCGGCGCAAGCGTTGAAGATGGCGGAGACCCTGTCGGCGCTGCGTTTCCAGATGATCCAGAACCGGCTTTTCCTCGGTAACTACCTGCTCAGCGGGGACACCCGTGAAGTCGATCGCTTGATGGACGGAGAGCGGGAAGTCAGCCGGAGCGTCAGTGCGGCCAAGGGACTGGTAACGACGGAGCAGCAGGGAGCGGGCTTGGAGAAAATCGCCAGCACAGAACAGTCCTGGGCCAGCGACCTGGCGCAACCAATGATTTCCAAGCGGCGGGATGTGGACGCAGGAAACGGAACGGTGGCGGAATTGCAGATCTTCTACCTGCAGAAGGATCCGGCCAAATGGGTGAAAGGGTCGGCGGACAGCCTGGACATGGTGGAGCGGGAAAACAGCAAAGTCATCGCCAAGCGGCGTGAATCTGACGAGACCCTAGGCGCCTTGACGATCATCGTCTCCCTGCTCGGCACGCTGCTGGCGGTCGGCCTAGGCAGCCTGATTGCCTACCGCACTGCTACCGCAGTCACGCAGCCGCTGCACGATCTGATGCATGTGGCGCAACAGATTGCCGAAAACGGGGATCTCGACCACAAAATCGCAATTGACCGCCAGGACGAGATGGGAAGACTGGCGCACAGCTTCAACGCGATGGTGTCGTACCTGAAAGAAATGGCCGGTGTATCGGAGGCCATCGCCGGCGGCGACCTGACGGTGGAAGCGGAACCGCGCTCCGGACGGGACGTGCTGGGCAACGCGTTCGTAAGCATGGTGGCAGGATTGCGCAAGTTGGCGCGCAGCGTTCGTGAGGCGGCTTCGCAGGTGGCGAGCGGATCGGCGCAAGTGGCTTCGGCTTCGGAGGAATCCGCCAAGATCGGCCTGCAGGCCTCGGGCGCCATCGATGAAGTGACCAGCACCATGCACGAAATGAGCGTCAACGTGCAGAACATGGTGAAGAGCACGCAGATGCAGAGCTCGAGCGTGAGTGAAACGTCGGCGTCGATTGACGAAATGGTGGCCTCGATTCAGCGCGTGGCGGACACGGCGAAGGTTCTGCTCGACATTTCCAACCGCTCGCGCGAAGAAGTGCTGAGCGGCATCACCACCATGGACAAGGCAACGG
>Ga0075014_100000267_pt1 | contig 14768 bp, 12 predicted proteins | sample AleBraG_ABR_2014_FD_71472 | JGI IMG/M metagenome (GOLD analysis project Ga0075014, IMG submission 71472) | Freshwater sediment microbial communities in response to fracking from Pennsylvania, USA - Alex Branch Run_MetaG_ABR_2014 | ecosystem: Environmental > Aquatic > Freshwater > Creek >... | reverse complement strand
GCATATCCCTTCAAACCCGCAGTGGAAGCAACCGCGACAATGCGGCCGTAGGGTCGCTCGCGCATCGAGGGCAGCGCGGCGGAGATGGTATGGACCACGCCCATGAAATTGACATCCATCATCCGCCTGAACAGCGCAGCATCCGATTTTGCGAACGGCCTCGATTCTGCAATGCCAGCATTGGCGATCAAGATATCTATTTTCTGCCGCGCGCTCGCTTGCGCCATTGCGGCGTCGACCTGGGCCTGGTCGGCCACATCCGCCACCACGGCGAAATCTGCGCTACCTGCGGCAACAACGGCATCGAGCGTTGCGCGATGACGGCCGAGCACGGTGACGGTTGCGCCCGCCCCTTTCAGGACCGACGCAACCTCCCGGCCGATGCCTCGACCGCCGCCAGTGACGAGCGCATGCGGGGAATACGGCAGTCCGACCAAGCGCAGCCTCCTTCCAATGCATTCTCTGCGTATATTTTATACTTCAAGCTTTTGCAACAAATCATGCGAAAGCAAGCAGAAGCCGTGCTTGACAGTGGCGGCTCGCTGGCGTCGAGTTGGCCGGCCAAATTTGAGTTCAACGGTTGGAGGAGCCGATCATGGCTGCGCTTGAGAAGGGCATTACGCGAAATGGAACGGGTTACTCGGGCAAGACCTGGAATATCCTTGGACAGGTCTACTTCCCGAAAGCGGTGACCGACTCCACTTTCGCATTCGAGACCAACAGCGATCCGGGCCAGTTTGTCCCGGTCCACATTCATCCCACCCAGGACGAATTCATACTGGTTCAGGAAGGTGTGCTGGATCTCAAGCTCGACGGCGTTTGGGTAAAGGCCATGGCTGGCGATCTGGTACGAATGCCGCGGGGGATTCCGCACGGTTATTTCAACAAGTCGGACAAACCGACTCGCGCGCTGTTCTGGGTTTCGCCGGCTCAAAAGCTTGAGGCGTTGTTCGACCGGCTTCACAACCTGACAGATGTCGAAGAAGTCGTTCGTCTTTCAGCCGCGCACGAAGTGAACTTCCTGCCGCCGGAGGCGAACGAATAGAGCTGTGAAGTTTTCGAGCGAAGAGTAAGAGGCGAGGTTTGCGCTGCGTCAGGTGTCGCGATTCTGCCGGCCCTCGCCTGCCCTGCCTTCATGCTTTTTCAGAAAGACGATCGCCTTCAAGGTGAGCTGGTCCTGGTTTCGCTCGCCGTCGGCGACCAGCCGGTGGATATAGGTTTCCAACGCAAGCCTGACCCGCTCATCCGGCTTGTCATAGATCATCGAATAGGTGTGGCACGCCGATTCAATGGCGTCGGTCACGCCCAAAGGGCTGGTAAAAAACCGCGGTTTCATCCGCTCTCCTGTCTCTGGGACAAAGCCGCTGACGCAGAATTGTTCCGAACCGAAATCTGCGCTGAGGAACCCGAGCGACGAATCGCGCGAAAGAAGCTCGCTCCGAGCAGGCGTTATCGGGCAAGGCGACGGATAAACGCTTCAGCGTGGGGCGCTTTGGGTCACGGCGGCAAGGCTCGCGGGCGACCAGTACCACTCGTTGACGGCAAGTCTGCCGGCAACGAGAATCAGCGTTGCCGCCAGCAGTAGCCGCAACGCCGTTTCCGGCACGCGCGTCGCGCAGTAGCTGCCGATGACGATGCCGGGAAGCGAGCCGATAAGCAGAACACCCATCAATTGCCAGTCGATCGCGCCCATCGCCCAGTGCCCGATCCCGGCAATCAGCGTCAAAGGCACCGCATGCGCGATGTCGGAACCGACGATCCGCGCCATCGGCATCTGCGGATAGAGCAAGAGCAACGCAGTAACACCGACTGCGCCGGCCCCGACCGATGAGATCGAGACCAGCACGCCCAGACCCGCGCCCACAAGCACCGTCGCCCGCGCAATCGTGACGTCGTCGTGCCGCTCCATCCGCCACCGCAAATTATCGATCACCGCCTTGCGGAAGATCAGCGAAATTGCCGTCAACATCAGCGCAAAGCACAGCACGCTGTTGACCAGACTGCGCGCGCTCTCGGCGGATAAATCAAGCCAGCCGAGCACCAACAGCGTGAAAACGCTTGCAGGAATGCTGCCGCTGGCAAGCCGGAGGACGGCCGGCCAGTGGATGCTCCGCGCCCAGCCATGTACGATGCCCCCTCCTGTCTTGGTGGCGGCGGCGTAGAGCAGATCGGTACCGACCGCGGTCGCCGGATGCACGCCGAACAAGAGGATCAGCAGGGGTGTCATCAAGGAGCCGCCGCCCACGCCCGTCATGCCGACAAGAAGGCCAACGCTGAAGCCGGACGCGACGTAGATCGGATCGATGACGGACATTTATGCCTCGGCACAACACGCGTTCGCACGATCACGGCGTGGCAGGCGGGCAGACATCGTTGAGAGTTCCCCTGACGGATCGGCTCCGGCGGAAAACACCTCCCCCGTAGCCCGCGGCTACAATCAACTAGGATCATATTTCTAACCGCGGCAATAGCACGGCCGAAAAAAGAATGATCGTCCCAATCGTGGGGGTTCGATAGAGATTCATACTCTTGCGTTCGGAGAGCGAGGAAGCTGCGCCCTTCACCTAATTACCACTAAACGCGGTTTGCCCGAATTCGCAACGGAAAGTCCTCAATTTTTCGGGACACCTCGGAGTGCGGTCAGGCCGCGTCGAGATGCGAGCGGAACGTCGGGGGCTGGGCTTCAAGCTCGCCAATCGGCATCGGGCGGCCGAGCAGATACCCTTGCGCGAAATTAACACCCAGCGTCTTCAGGCTTTCGAGTTGCTCGCGCATTTCGACGCCTTCGGCGGTGACCGACATTTCAAGGCCCCGCGCCAGCGTCACGATCGAGGAGATAATCGCAGAGCTCTTGTGGTGCATCGACAAGCTGCCCATGAAGGACTTGTCGATCTTGATCTTGTCGAACGGAAACGTGGTCAGGCAACTTAGCGATGAATAGCCAGTGCCAAAGTCGTCGAGTGCAAGCGAGACCCCGATGCCCTTCAGCCGCTCCATGAAGGCATGGTTTTCGGCAGCTCTTTCCAATAGGACTGATTCGGTGATCTCGATTTCGAGCCGCTCGGGCCGCAGCCCTGATTTCTGCAATGCGGACTCGATAACATCAAACAACTCCGCCTGCTTGAACTGGACTGGCGACAGATTGACCGAAACCTTGGCATCATCCGGCCAGGACGTCGCATCATCGCAGGCCTTCCTGATGATCCATTCACCGAGCGCGACGATGAGGCCGGTTTCCTCTGCCAATGGAATGAACTGGTCGGGCGGGATCAGGCCTCGGGTCGGGTGACGCCAGCGAACCAGCGCTTCCACGCCCCGGCGACGACCGGTCTGGACATCGAAGAACGGCTGATAGTGCAACTCGAACAGACAGCGCGCTATGGCATCCCGCAAGTCCCCTTCAAGCGTGTTTCGCGCCTCAAGTTCGGCGGACATCGCGGCGTCGTAGAGCGTGAAGCAATTGCGTCCTGCAGATTTCGACCGGTAGAGCGCGAGATCGGCCTTCTTCAGCAATTGCTCCTGGTCGTTTCCGTGGTCCGGCGCGATCGCAATACCGATGCTGGTGCCGATTTCGACCCGATGGCCGGGGAGCTGGAACGGCTCGGCGATCAGCCTCGAAATGCGGCTCGCCAAATCGACTGAACTGGCCCGCTGATCGCTGCAACCGGCCTGAATGATCGCGAACTCGTCACCGCCAAGCCGCGCGAGCACGTCGCTGGGCCGCAGCGTCGAACGCAGGCGAAGTGCTACCTGGCGAAGCAAGGCGTCACCGGCTGCATGGCCGAGCGAATCGTTGACATTCTTGAAGCGATCAAGGTCGAGCATCAGGATCGCGAACAGATTCCGCTTTCCGCGTTCATAGGAGCCCACGTCCTTCAACTGCTCCAGAAAGAATGCCCGGTTGGGAAGCCCGGTCAGTATGTCGGTCTGCGCTAACTCCAGTACGCGACGGTTGGCAAGCGCAAGCTGGCGTGAATTGCGGCTCGCCAGACCGAGATAGACGGCCAGGAAGACCGTGATGGCAACGCCCGCGGTCAGAACGATCAACGCGCGGTCGTAGTGCGTGATCAGGCGGCTGCCCTCGGCAGGGATGGCACGTACTTGCCAGGAGGCGTCGCCGATCCTGAGCGTGCCCGACCAGTGTCGCCCGGTTGCCAGGGACTGCGTCATTTGTGGCGTGAGCGGCACCGACGAGAAGTCGGGAACGGGTTCATTTTCCTCAATCGCGCCCCGGTTGGGCGGATAGGTATCGATGATGATGGCGGGAGATGCTGCCGTCGCCATCCGGACCGAGTGCAGGAGGTTTTCAAGATCGAATATGCCGACGACAAAGCCGGTCAGATTACGCCTGCGGTCAGCGACGGTAGTTCGCGACGTTCCCTTCACATAGACGGGTACGCCGACCATTATGCCCTGGGTCTTGCCTTTCACGTCCTTGAACAGTCTGGTGGGCACGACCGCCACCGCATCCGAATCCCGCGCCCGTTCCAGCGTCGCCCATCGGACCGCGTCGGTCGAATAGTCCAGACCATAGACCAACGACGTTTTGGGCTCGCTAGAAAAGAATACCGGAAAATAGAATTCCTTCTCCCGCGCAAGAGAGACGATTCCATTAGCGAGAGTTTTGATCCGATAGCCGGCAACGCCGTCGGCGACTGCCGCCGCCTCGAACTCCTCGCGCTCCTTGCGATAGATCTTGGGCAACCACCCGACGCGGAGAATTCCAGGATGATTTTCGAACAGGCGCCCGCCAAAAACCTCGAATTCACTGCGCGAAATGTCCTCATTCGCCGATTCGAACAGCGTACGCAGCGTGACCAGGCGAGAGAGGTATTCGTTGACACCGTTCTGCATCTCGATCAATTGCGTCGCGGCAACGCTTTCGAATTCGATCCAGGTGGCGTGCTGCTCCCAGCGGCCGACGGCGTAGGCGGCAATTATCGAGAACAGGAGGCCGAAGCCGGCCGCAACCAGCGCCGGGCGATAAAGTCCTGACCACGACGCGGGGCTTTTCCGACGCTCGGTCATGTTTCCCCGGCGATCGTCGCCTGGATCTCGATCGCTCATCTTGGTCCTTCGTTCGAAAACGCCACGGCTGAGACGCGACCGCCAGCGCCGGTCCTTGAATGTTCATGGACGCGGACTCTGGTTAAAAACCCCGAAATGTCGGACTCAAGCGATTCTGGCTTCAGGTGCGTTAGTTAATGATCTTTAGGAGCGCTGAAGTGAAATTTGCACCCGGCGTTCACCGATCGCACAGCCGCGCAATGTAAAAATCGTGCGATTCCCGATGGAACGAGACGCGTTCCGGAAGGATCGGCAGGAACTCTCCGCCGCAGGCCCACATCGTTCCCAAAAGTCGAATCCCTGGATCACGCATAAGTGTTGCAATGAAAATCATACAATCAGTGCTTGGCGCCGGCCTTTCCCTTCTGCTCGTTTGGACTGGCCCGCTTCGCGCAGACGAAGTTGGCGTGAGCAGCAATCGTATCTTGTTTGGTCAGGCCGCCGCCTTGTCGGGACCTTCGTCCGCCCTGGGTCAGGGAATGCGGCAGGGCATTCTCGCCGCTTTTGCCGAAATAAACGCCCGTGGCGGCGTGCACGGCAGAAAACTTGAACTGATTAGCCGGGACGACGGCTACGATCCCGACCGTTCGATCCTGCAAACCGGAAAACTGCTCGACGATGACAAGGTTTTCGCGCTGATCGGTGCGGTCGGAACCCCAACGACGGCGGTGACCGTTCCGATCGCAATAGCCAGAAATGTGCCGTTCGTCGGTCCATTTACCGGCGCGGACTTCCTGCGCGCGCCGGATCTTCACAACGTCGTCAACATCCGCGCCAGCTATGGCGCGGAGGCCGAGGCGTGGATCAAGCATCTGACTGAAGATCTACACATCAAGCGCATTGCAATCTTTTATCAGGATGATTCCTATGGCCGCGACGGATTGGCGGGCGTACAGCGTTCATTGGAAAAGCGTGGCATGGAGCTTGCGGCTGAGAGTACCTATGAGCGCAACACAAAGGCCGTAGGCGCGGCAATGCGCACGCTCAAGCGGGCGGAGCCGGAAGCCGTGGTCATGGTCGGCACATACGCGCCTTGCGCAGAATTCATCAGGCTTGCGCGCCAAAGCGGTTTCAACCCGGTCTTCGTCAATATCTCGTTCGTCGGCGCAAACGCGTTGGCCAGGGAACTTGGCCCGGAGGGTTACGGCGTTATCGTTTCCCAGGTCGTGCCTTTTCCGTGGGATTCGTCGGTCAAGGTCGTGGCTGATTACCAGGCCGCCGAAAAAGTTTTCGATCCAAACTTCAAACCCGATTTTGTTTCGCTGGAGGGATACCTTTCCGGGCGCCTTGTCGCCGCAGCGCTTGAGATGGCCGGACCAAATCCGACTCGAGCCAGGATGCTGCGTATCATCAATGATGTCGGCCGCTTCGATATCAGCGGCGACGTCCTCATAGTGGGACGAAAGGCGCTGGATGCCCCGGCCAAGGTGTTTCTAACCCTCATTCAGCCGGACGGGACGTTCAAGGCCGTAGAGAGGCTCTAGGAACGTCGCCGGCAATGATCACGGCCAATCAAATTCGCCCCAGCGCCGACAGAATGATTTGAGGCGTCAGCGGAATTTCCGTAACGATCGCGCCAAACGGTTTCAGTGCATCGTTCACTGCATTCGCAACCGCAGCCGCTGCGCCTGCTGTTCCGGCCTCGCCGGCGCCCTTGGCACCAAGTTCGCTCTCCGCCGTCGGCGATACGACATGCCCGACATCTATGTCGGGCATCTCGCCGGCCATGGGGACCAGATAATCCGCCATATTTGCATTTGTCAGCTGACCCCGCTCGTCGTAGATGCATTTCTCGAACAGCGCGGCTCCCAGACCTTGCACCACCCCGCCGCGGATCTGCTCGTCGACCAGTTGCGGGTTTATCAGCGTGCCGCAATCCTCGACCACCCAGTGTCCGAGCAATTTGATAAAGCCCGTATCCGTGTCGAGCTCGAGCCAAGAAGCTTGAACGCCATTGGTGAACGCAAAGGGATATTCGCGTGGCACGTAGTGGCGCGTTGCCATCAGTTCCGGCTGGATTCCCTGCGGCAGGGTATCCGGGCGGAAATAGACAATTCTCGCAAGCTCGCGCAATTCGATGCGCGGCGCGCCGTCGGTGGAGTTTACAATAGCGTCGTCGGCGATGTCGAGTTCGGCCGGCAAGGATTGCAGAATTGCTGCAGCGACATCAAGAATGTTCTTGCGAAGGATCTTCGCAGCCTGAAGTGCTGCCTCTCCGCCAATGCCGGCGCCACGCGACGCCCAGGTGCCGCCGCCATAGGGTGTCTGATCGGTATCGCCAAGGATGACACGCACGCGCGACATCGCGACGCCAAGCACGCTGCCAACGATCTGCGCCGTGAGCGATTCCGAGCCTTGCCCCTGCTCCGTAATACTGGTCTGGCAAATCACTGAGCCCTGCGCGTCGAGGCGCACTGCCACGCCGTCTTGCGACGAAATCTTCGCGCCGCCGACACCGTAAAATGCCGCACTTGGGTTGGTGACCTCGATGAAACTGGCGATCCCGATGCCACGATGGATGTTCCTGGTACGAAGCGCGGCCTGCTCGGCCCGCAGCTGATCGTAATTCATCATCTTGACGAGCTTGTTCAAAGCGGCATGGTGCGACAACAGTTCGAAGCGCAGGCCGGAGGGCGACGCGCACGGATAGGCATCGTCGGCAATGAGATTGCGGCGGCGAATCTCCACCGGATCCATTCCGATTTTCGCGGCCGCCAGATCGACCAGGCCTTCGGTCACCGAGCAGGCGATGGGATGGCCGACGGCGCGGTATTGGCACATCACGTTCTTGTTCTGGAACACGACGCGGGCGCGGGCGCGATAGTTCCTCGTGACGTAAGGTCCGCCGACAAGATTCACGACCTGGTTAGCCTCGATCGCGCTGGTGCGCGGGTACATCGAATAGGGACCGATGCCAGTGAGGTCGTCGATCTCAAAGGCCATGATGGTGCCGTCGCGCTTGACGCCGATCCGTCCCCTGCAACGATGGTCGCGGGCGTGAATGTCGCTGTTGAAGCTCTCCACCCTGTCTGCGACGAACTTGATCGGCCGCCGCAACAATTTCGCGAGCGCATAAGTTGCCATTTCGTCGGCGTAGATATGGACTTTGATCCCGAAGGAACCGCCGACGTCCTTGCAAACCACCCGGACTTGCGCTTCCTCCAGCCCAAGGTGAAGTGCCGCGATGTTCTGCACCATATGCGGTGCCTGAGTGCCCTGATAGATCATCAGCCGTGCCTCGGCCGCGTTCCAGTCCGCGACCACTGCGCGAGGTTCGAGCGTTACGCCGGTATGGCGTCCAAAGACGAATTCCACTTCGACGATCTCGTCCGAACCGCTGAAGGCCGCATCCACCGCACCGGCATCAAGGACACGTTCGAAGGCGAGGTTGTCGCCGAGCGATGCATGAATCACCGGCGTCTTCGGATCGAGCGCGGCGCGCATATCCGTGACCGCCTCCAGCGGCTCATATTCCACCGCGACCATTTCGGCGGCATCCTCCGCAATGGCGCGGCTGGCGGCAACGACGGCAGCGGCCGCCTCCCCTTGCCAGCAGACGCGACCGATCGCGATCGCCCGTTGTGGCGCGGATTTGAGGCCCTTCAGGTGTGAAAGCACGCCGACCCATGGCGTGATGACGGAAGCGAGCTCCTCGCCGGTGACGATAGCGATTACGCCGGAAAGGCGTTTGGCCGCACTGGTGTCGATCGCGACGATTTTCGCATGCGCGTGCGGCGAGCGTACGAAAACCACGTGCGCCATTCGTGGCAGTTCCATGTCGCTGACGTAGAGGCCGCGGCCCTGAAGCAGACGATCGAGGTTGGGGCGCGGGACGACCTTGCCGATATAGGAATTGGGCCGGTCGAGTTCGGATAGCGCTGTCTTGTTTGCCCGTGGCGAGCTCATGGCATGCGCTCCCGACGTCGGCGCGCCGTGGCTTCCACCGCGTCGACAATCGCGTGATAGCCGGTGCAGCGGCAGTAATTGCCGGAAAGATGCTCACGGATGCGCGCACGATCCGGCTCCGCCTCCTGCGTCAACAGATCCTGCGCGGTGATCAGCATCCCGGGCGTACAAAAACCGCATTGCAGCGCATTGCGATCGCGAAACGCCGCCTGCAGATCGGCGATCTCGCCGCTGTCGGAAAGTCCTTCAATCGTCTCGACCGATGCGCCGTCGGACTGCGCCGCCAGCGTCAGGCAGGCGCGCACGATGTCGCCGTTGATGCGCACCGTGCAAGCGCCGCAAACCCCGTGCTCGCAACCGACATGCGTGCCGGTAAGCTTGAGGTGCTCACGCAGGAAATCGGCAAGGTTCAGGCGTGGCAAAACGATCGCATCGACGCGCTCGCCATTGACAAGAAGGGAAATGGAAAGTGAAGCCGTCATACCGATCCTCCGGCGTTCAGATCGGGACGGTTGAGAAGTTTCGATACACACCGCGCCAGCAAGACCTTCGCCAGATGTCGGCGCATCGAGGCACTTGCAGCTTGATCCTCGGGCGGATCGAGCTCTTCGCCGAGCGCTTGCAGCGCTTGTGACAATTGCGCGGGCGAAACGGCAACGTTGACGAGACTTGCAGCTGCTCTGATCAGCTGCGGCCGATCCCCGACCGAAAACAAAACGGGCCTGAAATCGATCAGCCTGCCATTCTCCACTACCGCCTGCGCGGCGAGGCCGACGATGGCATAGTCGCCGTGGCGCCTCGCAAATTCGTCGAAGTAGTGGGCCGAGTTGTCAGGCGCAGTCGCCCATTCGACCGCGACTAGCAAATCCTGCGGTGACAGTACCGTCTCATAAATCCCCTTGAAGAAATCAGCCGCCGCGATTCGTCGTTCACCGGCCACACTGCGGACAATGATGGTTGCGTTCAGCGCCACCATGCAGGCCGGCAGTTCAGCGGCCGGATCGGCGTGCGCGAGACTGCCCCCGATCGTTCCGCGGTTGCGAATCGCTGGATGCGCCACATGGGCAATCGCTTCCGCCACCAGTGGCGCATGAACAGTGATTGCGCCAGACTTGAGGAGTTCGCAATGGCGCGTCAATGCGCCCACCCGCATGAGACCACCGCCGACCGTGATGCCTCGCAGTTCAGCCAGCGCACCGATATCGACGATCAGTTGCGGAGCCAAAAGGCGGAGATTCATCGCAGGCATCAGGCTTTGCCCGCCTGACAGCACTTTCGCTCCGTCACCGTACGCTGCGAGCAACTCGATCGCGTTGTCAATGCTGTTTGCGCGGGCGTAGCTGAAAGCCGAGGCTTTCATCGAGCGACCTCCCCGGCCGGATTGTGCTTGCGGCGGATTAGACGGCGGCGCTCGTCAAAGGTCAAGTTTGTTTATCGAACGATTATTTCTAGTGACGGCGCGTTCGGAAACGTCATAATGGAGTTGCGTGCACACAAGCTCCGGGGAGGAGCAGGTGATGAAACTGGGCTACTTTACCATGCCAATCCATCCTCTGGAGAAGGATTGGCGGCTCTCGCTCCAGGAAGATCGCGAGGCTTTCGTTTTAGCCGACGAACTTGGCTTCACCGAAGCCTATGTCGGCGAGCACGTTACCGATCAGGCGGAGAACATCACTTCATGCACCGCCTTCCTTGCCTGGATTGCGGCTGCTACCAGGAGGATCAGGCTTGGCACCGGAACCGTCAACATGCCGAATACCCATCCGGCGACGGTGGCTGCCACGATGGCCATGCTGGATCACATGCTTGATGGGCGCCTGATCTTTGGCATCAGTCCGGGCGGGCTTTTGTCCGACGCGGAGCTGTTCGGCAATCTCGATGCAAATCGCAACGAGATGTTCCTGGAATCGATCAACCAGGTTCTCGAGATCTGGGCCAGCGAGCCACCCTATAATATCACGGGTAAATACTGGAACATCACGACCGAACGAACGCTGATGAAGGATATCGGTCAAGGGTTTATTGCAAAACCCCTGCAGCGTCCGCATCCGCCGATCGTCGTGACCGCGGTCGCTCCATTCTCCAAAGGCGTGACGGAGGCTGCCGCGCGCGGCTGGGAGCCGATTTCGGCGAACTTCCTGATGCCGGCCTGGGTGAAGAGCCATTGGCCGAAATATGTCGAGGGCTGCGAACGCGGCGGCCGCCCTGCGGATCCTGCGAACTGGCGCGTTGCCAAGAGCGTGTTCGTCGCAAAGGACGCCGCAACCGCAAAGGCCTATGCGACCGATCCGAACGGCCCTTACGTCTATTATTACCGCTCGCTGTTCACCAAGCTGAAAAGGAACGGCCGCATCGAACTGTTCAAGACCCGCCGCGACCAGCCCGACGACGAGGTGACACTCGAGACGATCTGCGACAAGCTGATCATCCACGGCACGCCCGACAGCGTCGCCGATCAGTTGCTTGCTTTCCAGCAGGAAGTCGGAACCTTCGGCACGCTGCTCTACGCCGGTAAGGACTGGAAGGACCGCGAGCTTGGACGACAGTCCATGATCCTGATGGCCGAGAAGGTCATGCCGCAGGTGAACGTCGGCACAACTTCGCGACAATCCACGGCCGCCGAATAGTTTTGCGAGGCCGAGGCTGGCCGCGTTCCGAAAGGCAGGCGAGCCCCGTTTACACCACCTCCCTTACTACCGTAAGGGGAACGCCTGCGGTTCCAAACACCTGCCGGAAGCCTTCGAGAAAGGCATCGACGGCGTCGTTGATCATTTGCTGCTTGTCTTCGAGCACGGGCGACTCGTAGATGTATTTGCGGACCCCGTAATAAAAGATTCCGCTGTGAAACACCCAGGCCAGCTCCAGTTCGGCAGCTGTCGGTTTGTTTTGCACAGGTAATCCGGCCTCATGCCGACATTCCCTGATGATGCGTGAGAGAATCTTTTCTCTTACCACGCCAACATACCATCGGTTGATATCGAGCCCCTTCAGTCCGGAATAGAGGTAGATGCGCAGCCATTTGCGCGTGAAGATCACGCTGGTATAGGCGCTATAGAACTCCCGGAGCCGCTCCCGCATCGGCCGCGAGCGGTCGGCGAGGAGCTTCTCCCACCCTGGGTCGAGCGGTTCAAGATAGACCGTGCGGTAGACCTCCTTGATCAGGTCGTCCTTGCTCGGAAAGTATCGGTACAGCAGCGGCTGTGTGACGCCCAGCCTGCGCGCGAGCGCTCGCGTGCCGCCGCCAAAACCTTCGTCCGAGAAAAACTCGGTCGCCTTCGCAACGAATTCGTTGCGCCGATCGTCCGGCGACAATCGTTTCTGTTTGGCGTGCGCTCGCCTGGGTGGGGCCTTCTTGTTCATGACCCCGTAACCAGCGGAACATCGTCTGCGCCGAGAAACCGCCCATAGCCGCCTCGGGCAAACAGTAGCGGCTCTCGTCCATTGTAGGCGTAGGCTTCGACGGCGCCGAGGAAAATAACATGGTCGCCGCCGTAATAGCGATTGGCGGCACGGCATTGAAAACAGGCGACGCTGTCGGCAAGAACCGGTGCGTCGCCCAGTCCCGGCGCCCAGTTGACGCCCGCAAATTTGTCCGCTGCGGCCTTTGCGAATTGGGTCGCCAGTGCCTGCTGAGATACGCCAAGTATGTTGACTGCGAAGTGAGTGGCATTCTGGAAGATCGCCAAGCCTTGCGAGTACATCCCCAGACTCCAAAGCACGAGCGGAGGATTGAGCGAGACCGAAGCGAATGAATTGCAGGTCAACCCGTAGGGCTTGCCATCGCTCGACATGGCCGTGATGATGGTGACGCCGGTTGCGTAGGTACCGAGCGCTTTGCGGAAATCCCGCGGGTCGATGGACGAACTGCCGCTCGCCAATTCGTTGGCCGGGTCCGGCTCGGTCAGGTATTTGGGCGCGTCGTTCATCCTCTCGCCTCAGAGCGTCAGGTTTTCGGAGGGCAAGCCAAGTGCCACGCGCCCGTAATTGGTGCCGGCGGCATCGAAATTGAATGCGATATGCGAATTGATCGCGTGGGCGTCGCGGAATTGCCGCTGCAGGACACCCGACGTATACAACCCGCGCGCGCCGCTCGCCGCAAACAACAGCGAAACGGCCTCCGTGCAGAGATTGACGGAGAAGGCGCCGTCCCGCCGCATCCTGGTTTTCGCTGCAGTATCCGGGGTATGCCCGCGTCGCGCCTCGGCCATCGCCTCGATACAGCTTGAGCGCATGATGAGGCGCGCAGCGTCGATCTTGGAAGAGGCCTCGGCAATCTTGATCTGCGTGGTCTGAAGATCGCCGAGCTTGGCGCGGTTGTAGGTCGATGCGCGGTGCCGCGCAATTTCGACATAATCGTCAAGGCAGGCCTGCGCGTTGCCGAGGGCTACGCCGGACAGTACATAGGGGAACAGCGAGAACACCGGCAGCGTGTAGAGCGGGTTCGGATTGACCGCGCTCCCCGGCGTCGGTCCGCCTGCGAGGTCGTTAACTGCGATCGTCATCGGCTCGGGCACAAAGGCGTCGTTGACCTCGACGTCGTTTGATCCCGTTCCCCGTAGCCCGGTCGCGTCCCAGGTATCCTTGATGCGATAGTTACTGCGGTTGAGCAGAAAGATCCGATACTCGATGCCGTCAGCCTCGTCGTCCGACGACACCACGCTTGCCAGCATGTTCCATTCGCTGGAATCCACACCTGAGGAGAACGGCCAGCTGCCGCGCAAAACATATCCGCCTTCCACCTTCCTGGCGCGGCCGGCAGGAAATATGAAGGAAGACGCGATCAAGGCGTCGGGATCCTTGCTCCAGACCTCATCCTGCGCGCGGCTGTCGAACATCGCCAGCATCCAGTGGTGGCTTGCGAGGTTGGCGAAGTTCCAGGCCGCCGAGGCGTCGGCCTGCCCGATCGGTTCGGCACAATCGACCAACGCGACGTAATCGAGTTCGGAGCCGCCGACGCGCCCGGGTTGGACGATACGGAAAAGGCCGGACTCGTGCAGCTCGCGTTCTGTCTCCGGCGGCAGGCGGCGCAGCTGCTCGGCCTTCGACGCGCGATCGCGCAAGCGCGGGACCAAAGCCCTGGCGCGGGCGACCATAGTCGCATATCGGTCACCGGTGTTCGCCTCCGGTGGCGAGCCTGCATTCGATTTCAGACCGATGCCTGTCATGTCACGGCCCTCGTCATCGCGCCCGGGCAGGCGGTTGAAACCGGTAACTTTCATCCTCACTTTCCTTGCGGAAACATCCGCACGGGAAACGACGAAAGCTGCTTGACCGGCGAACCGTTTGACGGTTGTTTATCGCCCGATCACTAATTAAGGCGCGCCCCGCGTTGCCCGTCAATCAAATTCGACAGGGAGAAAACGACTCACATGGACAAGACTGTTGGAATCGTGGGCCTTGGCATCATGGGTGGCGCTATTGCCCACAACCTGAGCGAACGCGGCTGGCACGTGATCGGGTTCGATATCGACGTCGCCAAGGGAACCGAACTCGCATCAGCCGGAATCGTCATGGCGAACAGCGTGGAAGCACTCGCGCAGCAGGCGCCTGTGATCATGACGAGCCTGCCCACGCCAGGTGCTGTCGAGAGCGTAGCCAAGGCGATCGCCGGCTCTGCCGTGCCGCCGCGAATCGTAATCGAACTCTCTACGCTCACGCTCGCCGACAAGCTCGCCTTCGAAGCCATCCTGAAAAAAGCCGGGCACACCCCGCTCGACTGCCCGCTGAGCGGGACCGGAGCTCAGGCCAGGATGCGCGACCTGATCGTTTATGCCAGCGGCGACAGCGAGGCGATT
>Ga0075014_100000265_pt1 | contig 14854 bp, 10 predicted proteins | sample AleBraG_ABR_2014_FD_71472 | JGI IMG/M metagenome (GOLD analysis project Ga0075014, IMG submission 71472) | Freshwater sediment microbial communities in response to fracking from Pennsylvania, USA - Alex Branch Run_MetaG_ABR_2014 | ecosystem: Environmental > Aquatic > Freshwater > Creek >... | reverse complement strand
GCTACCTTTCGCGAAAAGTAACCGCCAGGAACCGAGGCAAACCTAACAGCTGTGCCGAGAATATCGCCCAGCAAAGCGCAGCTATCCTTCCACTCTCTCTCCAGTTCGATGCTGTTGAGGCGCGACATGCGCTCAGGATGAGAACAGGAGTGACTCCCCACGACGTGGCCGCGATCGTGCAGTTCGCGGATTTGCCGGCGATCCATGTAGCCGGGCTGACCGATCCAGTCAGTGGTTATGAAAAAATGACCGCGCATCTGGCGCTGCTCGAGAGCAGGAGCGCAGCACGAGTATCCCCCAAGCGTGCCGTCATCGAAGGTGAGGAATACCGGAACCTCGGTTTCCCATTCGTGGAATTGCGCAATGGTTCGTACACCAACATGGCGGCGCTCGATCGCCACCAGATGGTTCACAAAGTCTCCCCGGTCGAGAGTATAGATCGCTTTGTAGACGGCTCCTGGTGCTGTACGGCGATCTTCGAGGACATCATGGTAGCCGATGGTGATTGCTCTCAAGTCGAGATCTCCAAGAATCGTAACGTGGCACGCAAGAGGGGGGCTGGTTGTTGTGTGTCCATCAGACTTCAGAGTGTGGAAGGAAGAAGGCGGTTCGGGGCATAGGCCATTAATTGTGGATCTTTCAAAGTGAGTGGCGCCGCGGGCTCGCGACTGAATCGGTCAGCACAATCATCCTATGGTGAAACACCAAATCATCAACGCATCTTGCCTTTAGAGAAGCCAACCTCGATCTTCTTGTGACCAAAGTATGGCGGCGTTGTTATCACGCCGTACATGACTGTGGAGGGCACAGATGCTCGTCCTTTGCGCTGGACATCGGCGGCTAAACCCTCCGATGTCTCGTTGGTTGCAATCTCCACGCACCGATCATCGATCTTTGAAGGCAATTCGATCAACGCTGTCTTTCTCTTGTCCAGTCAGTGTTGGACGCAGCCGGCAACACGCGCGTTTCATCTCAGCAGCGCTCAAACTGAATGGAATTTGCCTGAATCTTCTCTATTGAACTAACGGTTTTGCGTTCCCGCTGACTAGCTGTCGCCCGCATCACGGGATTGTTCCTGTTGCTTCGTTGGAGTAGTCGCTCTGCACGTGGTTCGAGTCTTCCGCGGTGACGACATAGAAGTAGGTGACACCACTTTGGACCGTGGAATCTGTGAAAGTCGCGTTCGACTGTGGAGACGAATTCAGTTTTACTGGATATGGTCCGGAGTGTTGGGTTCCGCGATAGATGTCGTATCCGACCACGCTAGACGTACTGGCCGTCCAGGACAGCGTGACACTGTGCTTAGCCGGTTGAGTGTGATCGTTGCCACCTCCGGACCCACAGGCGGAGCAACTCGCCAGCACCACCGCAAGGATGGCCATGCCGAGACTCCAAAATATCCTCTGTAAAGTGATTGAACCAGACACAACTCACCTCGCTAATTCTTGAATCAGAACGGGAGCCTCGCGTAGGTAGAGTGCCACTTTGCGCTTGGACTCGATCATTTGGTAAATGCGCCTGACCTGCTTTTCGGTGAATCCGGTGCTTAAGGCGAGTTCAGACGGCGGGATTCCATGATCTTTGCCGTACAAACACAGATCCATCTTGGTCAAGGGCATGGAAAAGTAGAACTCCTCTTGGGATTGCTCCAATGAGTATGTGTCAGTGGTGGGCCGGCGCCGCTGGATCTCTTCCGGCACATTGAGGTAGGCCGCGAGTTGATAAACCTGCGACTTATAAAGATGCGCAATCGGCTTGAAGTCGGCTGACCCATCGCCATTCTTCACGAAGAAGCCCTGGTCATACTCGAGCCGATTTGGCGTTCCCGCAACTGCATAGTGATACCGGTCCGCGTAGTAGTACTCCATCATTTTGCGAGTGCGCTGCTTGAAGTTGCTGGCGGCCACGATGCCGAGGTAAGCGTCGAGCGGTAGCCGTACCTTCTTGCTTTCGCCTGACGGGGACTGAACAACAAGGGAAAAGACGGCATAGGTCTCACTGTGCAGAAGGTTCGGCAATACGATTTTGCTTTTGTAGCCCGGACCGTATTCGGGAATGACGCTGCGAATGGCTTCATCCCGCCTCCGATAACAGCCAGCAGCCTCCAGGATCGCACTGATGTCTTCCACAAAGGTTCGTACGCCTAGCCGGTCTGCTAGCATTTTGCCCAGCCGCAGGCTGTCGTTTGAGGAATCGGACTCCGGGAGAAATAAGACGGTCACTCTCTCGGGGCCCAGCGCGTGGACGCAAAGAGCTGCAACCACGCTGCTATCAATGCCACCCGATACGGCGACCACCGCCCCTTTTCGTCGAAACCGTGTGAGGACGATCTCTCGGATCTCGGGGCCGATCTTTTCGATCTCAGCGGCGGCATCAATGCGAAGCAACTCGGCGGCGGCGATAGAAGAAGTAGTCATTAACTGATCTCCAGGAAAAATCTAGTCTGTCCTGCGCAAATTCACGCAGGGTGCGACGAACAGCAGACATCGTATTGGCACTCCTTGCCGGTGGGTCGAGGCAAAGGAGATGGTAAGCCAGCATTAGGTGTCTCGGGGGAACGGCCTTCAATGGCCTGATCTTTCAGCAGAGGTTTTAGCACTTTCCCCGAGCTGTTCTTGGGGAGGGAATTGACCAGGACAAAGACTTTGGGCACGAATTGGGGCGACATGTTCTGACGACAATACAATTGCAGTTGCTCCGACGTCGTGCCAGACTTGGGATCGCGCAGGACTATGTAGGCAACCGCGGCTTCGCCCAGCACTTCGTCCGGAACGCCGACAACTGCTGCTTCGAGCAACTCTTCGTAGCCCAGAAGCACGTTTTCGATGTAACGGCAACTGACGCGCTTGCCGCCACACTTCAGGAAGTCCTTGGCTCGGTCTACGATGAAAATGAAGCCATCTTCATCGACAGTTGCGAGATCTCCCGTACACAGCTTACCGTTGCGGAATGAGCGGGAAGTCTCTTCTTCATCGTGCCAATAGCCGAGGCCGACATTGCGTCCCTCTGCGACGATTTCTCCCGTCTCTCCCAGCCTGACGGGCCCGCCGTTTTCATCAAGGACCGCTAGCCTGACTCCAGGAATGCCCCTGCCCACCGAACCAAGCTTCGTGTCGATCATCTCCGGGGGAAGATAGGACAGCCGTGCCGTGGCCTCGGTTTGCCCGTACATAATGAAGATCTGTTTGTCCGGCAGGGCGTTGCGGAGTTCTTTGATGAAAATCGGCGGCAGTTGCCCACCTGCTTGCTGCACATAGCGCAGTTTGGGAAAACTCATCCTCGCCAGCTTCGATTTGCGTAGCAGTATCTGAAAGTGGCTTGGTACGCCGGCAAAACCTGTGCAGCCGGTTGCTTGCATCCTTTGCAACACAACCTCCGGGTACATGAATCGCGGATCCACGACCACGCTTCCGCCGACTCGCAAGTGAGTGTGCAGCAAGGACGTCCCAAAACAATAGTGAAAAGGCAATACCGCCATGATCCGGTCGGATGAAGTTAGAGAGAGATACTCGATGATGGAATCTGTATTGGCAATGATGTTCCCGTGCGAAATCATGACTCCGCGCGGCTTCCCGGTCGAACCCGAGGTAAACATCAATGCCGCCAGGTCATCCTGGCCGACATCGGGAAGAGCAATCGATTCGGGGTTCTCCTTCTCTATCTCTGCGAGACTGGTCACACACGAATAAATCGACACCTTCGTGGGAGTGTCCGTTACGATCTGTATTTGCTTCGACTGGACCGGAAGCTTGACTATTCGTCTGGAGTCTGCAAATGCGCATGCCGGTTCGGTGATCTCAAGGATGTACCTCAACTCTTCTGTTGCTGATCCCGGCGCAATCGGGACGCATACGAGTCCTGCACGAAGAATCCCGAGGTAGGCTGCTACCCAGAAAAATGTACCGTCGGCCACAAGAATGGCGCGATCGCCTTTCTTGAAGCCCGACCTCACGAGGAACGTTGCAATCCTGCCAGCCTCTTGCTGTAACTGCCCATACGTGTGCTCCCCTTGCAAGGTGAGAAGCGCCGGGGCTGTCGTTGGACTTGTTTCGAGAAGATAATCGCAAACGTTCATAGCGATGCGGACGGTCGACAGGTGGGTGAGATGGGTGATAAGTCTAGCTGCTGGTCATTGTCCTCAGGCATTGTAGATGGGAGAGAGGCTACTGTGCGGGAACAACCATATTCGGCGTTTCCGGATCGCGTGCACAGGAGCGAAGTTTTCTTGTGAGATATGCGCTGATTTTGTCGATAGAGTCGAGGTTGTCGGGGTTAAGCTCGTCATCTGTAACTTCAATCATGTAGGTCGCTTCGAGATGGGAGATCAGCTCCAGAATGCCTGTCGAGTCAATGATGCCCTGTTCCAGGAATGAATCGTCATTTTTGAACCCGTCCTCCCGGCCTAAAAGGTAATTGGCAACTACAAAACGGCGCACTTCTTCAACATAGTTGGATTGCATAGTGAAGTCCCTCGTGAATGGTTTACGAACTGCTGGAGGAGGAGTTGAGTCGACAGAAGTCCTACCAGAGCCATGTTATCCTTCGTTCCTGTTGCCTGCCCTGATTGGAATTTGGTCACAAGCGCAGATACAGCTCGACAATCGAAGATTCCATCCCGCTTAATCTGCTCGGTTGAGAGCAAGTCGAGGAGATAACTCGCGGATTCAAAAAAGCTCTTTCCATCCGGCGCGCGATAAGGTTGCTTGTAACGCTGCTGGATCGAGGATGGAATCATGCCATTGAACGTTTGCTTCAAAATGTATTTCTGATTGAGAACTTTCATCTTCAATCGGCTTGGCAGTTTTGTGGCAAACTCCACCACCCGAAAGTCAAGAAACGGATACCGGCCTTCGACAGCATTGGCCATCGCCATGCGATCGCCTTGCGAGGACAGAATGTATCCCGGCAGTAGATATCGCCCCTCAAGAAATTCCGCGCGATTGAAGATCGTCCACGACATGTAGTTTACCGGCAATTCATTTTGCATTGAATGGATGGCATTCGAGCCATCAAGTCGCGCTCGCACATTCTCTGAAAAGAAGCTCTTCAGTTTCGCAGTCAGCGCCCAACGTGGGAGATGAGAGAAAAAGGGACTGGAAAGATTGTCGAAATTCACATGGAAAAACGCTTTGAGATATGTGGGAGATTGACGCTGCATGCCGTCCATATAGGGATAGAGACGTTTCAGCAGCAGCGGCCGCCAATGTGAGTCGAGGTTCTTCCCCCAAAACTGACGGATCTTGGTTTCCTTGAAGATGTCATAGCCCCCAAAGACTTCGTCGGCACCCTCACCCGTGAGTACCACCTTGAAGCCATTTTGCCTGACCAATTTCGAGAGCAATAACATTGGAGCCGGTGCGGTCCGAAGTACCGGTTGCTCCGCGTGCCAGACCACGTCGGGGAAGGATTCCGCGACGTCTTTATACGAACATGTCACATTGCTATGCTGCGTGTGCAGAAAGCGGCTCGCTTCATGCTGGTAAGGGCTCTCATCAAACTCCTTGTCCTCGAAACTCACGGAGAACGTGCGAAGACGGTCCCCTACCAACCGGTGGGTAAGGGCCGTAATCACTGTGGAGTCTAGTCCACCACTCAGGTAAGCCCCCACGGGTACGTCTGACCGCAGGCGGATATTCGTGGCATCCAGCAACAGGTTGAGCAGATCCTCGGTAAGTTGCTTTTCGCGGTTTTCCTGTAGCGAACCTTCCACGTATTCGAGATTCCAATACCCGCAGTCTCGGACGGTCCCGTTTTCAAAGACCAATGAATGCCCGGGCGCCAGCTGGGAGATATTTCGAAAGGCCGTGTGAGGCGGCAGAGTCACCCAAAATGTGAAGATCTGATCCAGTGCATCGAGATCGAGTTCTCTCGGAATTTCAGAATGTGCAAAGATCGCTTTGATCTCGGACGCAAACACAAAGCTGTTGGCGGTCCGGGTGTAGAACAACGGCCGAACGCCCATCCGATCGCGAGAGAGAAACAGCTTTTGCCGACTCGAATCCCAGATCGCGAATGCCCACTGGCCATTGAGACGGTAGACACAGTCTTCGCCTTCCTCTTGATAGAGGTGGAGGATTACTTCCGTATCCGAACGGGTCGCAAATTTGTGGCCCTTCTTGATTAATTCGTCTCTGAGTTCGATGTAATTGAAAATCTCGCCGTTGAACGTGATCCAGAGGGCTCCATCCGCGATAGACATCGGCTGGCTGCCGCCTTCGAGGTCAATAATGCTCAATCGTGCGTGAGCCAGACCAACTGCGCCATCGCAATAGAGCCCCGAAGCGTCCGGCCCTCGATGTGCGATGGCGGCAATCATCGCGCTCAGTATTGCCCGGTCTGGTTGTCGCCCATCCGTCTTAACGATTCCGGCTATTCCGCACATGGAAGTGAACTAGAAAAAAGGGTTCGTAGCTAAGTCGTGAGTTCTCCATCCGATCAGGAGGCTTCATGGTGCAACTGCTATCGGCGAAGAATGGATTTCGCTTGGACCAGTCATGTCGGCGAGGAGCTTTCGCAGAACTTCGTCGAGTACCGCATAGGCCGCCGCATTCAAATGCGAACCGTCTGCGGTCGCGAACTCGTCTTGCAAGTATTTGTCAGTCCCTCCGTCCTGAAGAGCCGTCCCCAGGTCTAGGATGCGGAGGTTATGCTGCTCCGCGTATTGCTGAACCCATTCGTTGTACCTGAGGAGGCTTTCTTGCTTGCCCGGGTTCTGCTCCGCACGCGCATGGGTTACCGGGACGACCGTGGCCAACACCACCTTAATTCCGCGAATCTGCAATCGGCCAACCCAATCCTGAATACTGCGTTGGTACACCGCCAGATCACCGGGAAAATAAGAGGAACATTCCTTGAGAATGACGATTTCGGGTTTTCGAGGCGGCGGTTGAAACAGCGATTTCAGGTAACTCCGGGTAGGGTGGAATTTCCTGGTCGGCCGCATCAATACCTCGTCGAGTACCTCGCTTTTGTCAAACTGCCAGGCCGGAATGGATTCCGCTGTGAAGCCCTCAGTATGGACCCGCGCGGGCCACTCGGCCAGGTGCCAGCCCTGTCCGATAGACGCTCCAATCAACACAATGTGGGTGGCATGGGCTCCTTGGATTTCAGGATGCTTAATCTTTCTCATAATCAGGATCGCAGCCATGATCGCGAACAGACCCGCAAGAAGCAACCATTTCAGCGTTCGCATGTCAATTCCATCGATTTGTCGGAATACAGCTGATCTCGAAACACCTCAAGGAGGTGAGTTCGTAATTTGGCTCGGTTTGCTGCCGAATGCGGCGAGTTCCACCAGGACCTGCCGTCGCCAGAGACGACATCAGAGGGGCGTTGCTGTGCCCAGCGCTGCAGGCACTTTTCCCGGTACTTCTCCATGGAACCGAAAGCGCGACCTGGAACACCCATTACTACGGAGTTGGGAGGCACGTCGTTGATCACGAGTGAACCGGCCGCGACAACAGAATTTCGGCCGATCCTTACGTTGGGGAAGATGATTGCACGAAAGCCAATAATGCAGTTGTCCTCGATCACGATCGGACCAAATACCTGCAAGTCCGGAAACTCGTCCCGAAATACCCAGACTGCACCGTCGTGAGTCGCGAACGCGACCTCTGCAGCTATGGCAACATGGTTGCCAATTTTGACGAGGTAGGGTTCTGTCCCGAGGTCGGTCGGCACAATGAAGCAGTCCTCTCCAATCTGTGCACCCATCTTCCGGAAGTGCTCAGCGATCGTGTACGGAGTGTATTTTCTCAGTTGCAGAGACCGCCGTACGCGATGGTATATACCTCGAACTGATTTAAGAAGGCTCATAGTTCAGTGGGATAAACTGAGGGAATGGACCTTGACAGATTGGGAAAACAAATTACTGACTCGTCTTCTTGGCCTGCAGAACCGCCTGGATCTCATCAATCCCGCCCAGTACGTAGGCGAGGTGGCGTTCACAAAACGTCGGATGCCAGTCGATCAGACATTGCACTGCTTTGGCGAGCATCTTCCGAAAAGGCCCCAATCGCTCTTGAATGCTCGAGTAACAAAGTCGGACCGAGACAACGTCGAAGCGTGCTTGGGTGTAAAACGAGTATTCATTCTCCCCGAAATAGCCAAAGGATTCGGAGGTAAAACTGCGCCGGTGTGTCGGATCCTTCCACGCCAGTATTCCGGTGAAATGTGGAACGCGGATGTGAATCTTCGCGCCGGGCTTGGCTATGCGCCAAAGCTCTTCCATGGTTGCGACAACGTCGGGCAGATGTTCGAGCACGTGATTCATGTGGATCTCGTCCACAGATGATGTGGCGAACGGGTAGGGGAATGAAGTGAGATCATGAATCACGTCCACGCCCGGTAGAGCCAGACAATCAACCCCCACCGCGCCCTCTACCTTCTTCTTTCCGCATCCCACATCAACTATGAGATATGGCGCTATTGGTTGAGAGAGAGTCATGGACGGAATCTCGGACGCACATGCACTGGTTGAGTGCGCCGGCAAAATCGACATCGTTTGGCTACAGGAGCTCATGTTGCAGGCACCAGGGTCGAAGGAGTGAACCGACAGATCGTTGGGCTGTGGCGTACGGAACGCCACAGCCCTGCCGATCTACTCGGGGGAGCGCCAGCGTACTGCAGGCATCAATTCACTTGCTGAGTCAGTGGAGCAGATGTGCTTGATAGATAGCCCGTAACACCCACATAAGTGGATGTGATGGTGTGTGTTCCTCGGGATAACCCTGCAGTGCTGAGGCTTGCCTGCCCGGACAAGTTCAACCTGACGGATCCCAGACTTGAAGATCCATTGCGGAACGTTACCGTTCCGGTTGGTGTTCCCGCCGAAGCAGTGACAGTTGCGGTGAACGTCACAGTCTGGCCTCTTGTCGAAGGATTAACTGAAGAACTGAGTGAAGTCGTGGTGGTGGCGTTGATGATCTGCGCTAGCGATGACGACGTGCTGGACAAGAATCGTGTGTCTCCATTGTAGACAGCACGCATGGTGTGGCTTCCGGGCGAAAGCGCCGATGTTGTGAATGTTGCTTGGCCAGTGAAGTCAAGCGTCAGCGTCGCCAAGGTGATCGATCCGTCACGAAACTGAATCGTGCCCGTCGCGACGGTGCCGTTGGTGGCCACCCGTGCGGTGAAGGTTACGGCCTGGCCCGCCCCGGAAGGATTCAAGGACGACGTCAGTGTAGTTGTACTCGAAGCTCGATTGACAGTTTGGGTCCGTGTAGCCGAGGTGCTGCCGAGCCAATTCGAACCGCCGCCATAGGTTGTAGTCAGGGTATGGCTACCGACAGAGAATGTGGTCACAGTCAGGGTAGCAACGCCCGACCCATTGGTTTGTGTCGATCCCAGAGCCGCGCTTCCGTCGTAGAAGGTGACGGTGCCGGAGGGCGTGGAGTTTGTGGCGGTCACCGTTGCCGTCAACGTAACCGTCTGCGCGAATACTGACGGATTAGGTGACGAAGTTAGAGCAGTCCGCGTTGTTGCATGGTTCACCGTCTGAGAGACAGCGGTGGATGTACTGCCCTGGAACTTCGTGCTACCGCCGAAGCTCGCCGTGATCGCGTGTGTAGCTGCAGACAAGGACGGTGTAGACAAAGATGCCACGCCGTTGCTTAGAGCGACTGTCCCAACGACAGTAGCTCCATCATAAAAGCTTACGTTTCCAGTTGGCGTTCCTCCCGCACTGGTTACTGTCGCAGTGAAGGTTACTGACTGTCCATAGGTTGATGGATTTCGGGAAGAAGCGAGCGCCACTGCAGTTGCAGCCGAACTGATGACCAGCGTTCCGGTCGCACTGCCTTGGTAGTTGTTATCGTTAATCGCGGCGACAACTGCATAGCTACCGGCATTGACCGGTGCAGTGGTAGATCCGTTGTAGGTGATGCTCACACCCAGCCCGGCGGGACTAGTTGCGGCTGTCACCGACTTTGCAGTGCCGTCGTAAACAGCATTCAGGCCAGACACCTGCACCGTCGCAGCGGCCTTGGCAATCGTGAACATCTGAGGAACGGCCGGCGCCGGATTATAGCTGCTGTTCCCGGATTGGTGCGCGGTCACCGTGCAGGTGCCTGCGCCGGTGATCGTGACCACTACAGCGGCAATCGAGCAGTTATCCGTAGTTCCAACCGTGAAAGTAACTGCTAGACCCGAGGATGCAGTTGCGGAAACCGTAAACGCTGGGTCTCCGTAGGTTCGGTTGGGCAGAGGGGCAAACGTTATCGTTTGATCTTGCATCACAACAGGCTGTACCGCGAGCTGTTCCGTGAGTGTTGTCCCTTGATAAGCTGCGGAGATAGTGACGTTGGTGTTGGAAGAGACGGTATTCGTCGTCACCGAAAAGCCAGCAGTGGTACTGCCAGCCGGTATTGTGACTGTTGCGGGTACCGCTGCCACAGCAGTATTCCCGCTGCTTAGAGCAATCTGGATGCCGCCGGATGGTGCGGCGCTCGACACCGAAACCGTTCCGGTTGATGTGTTTCCTCCCGTTACTGAGTTCGGCGTCAAGACCAATCCAATTAAATTCCAGGTGGTAGTCGGAATCCACTGCACCAATGGATTCAGAATCACCGCCATGTCCGTGGCCAAGATAGCTCTCTGCAAATACGAATGCTGACGGTTCGGGGTCTGAGACCAAATACTGCGTCCCGGGGTGGCCGTTGAGCTGTCCCACACCACGGTCGACCCGTCCAGGCCCCCAGCCATGAAGTTAGTGCCGAATCCTCCCCTTATTGCGTACAACAGCGCGATCTGTGTCCAAGCTGGTGCGTTATTGGCGCAGTAAGTACCGTTCTGACACTGGAGGTTGTACGCCAAGGCTACGGGATTTGTCGTCGGACTCGTGGTACTGGCCGGACCAGTGATCACGTTCCAGCCTTCGTCGTAGCCCAACCATACGATCTCGGTTGGCCAATTTGCCACTACATAATTAGCCGAATCCGGATCACTGGCCAGATTGCCCTCCGGGGAACTGCCAGAATCCGGGAAACGACCGGCAGACAAGACTGCACGCCGCACTTTCAGTGTCACCAATTGCAGCCCGGTCAACTGAGATATCGCGTCAGGTCCGCTTTGCAAGAGGTCGCACATCGGGCGATAGTAACCGCCGTTCACAATGTAAACGCTGTTGTCGGATGCGTTAACCAGTGCTTGACGGTAAGCCGTCACTGCATCAGGGTAATTGGCCCGCGTATCTCCAGACGTTCCGAATTGATTCGTGCACTGTTGAGTGTAGGAACTGTTACTCGCGCCATAGGTATTCGGAATGGTAACTTTATTTGCCCCAACGAGCACATTCGGATGGCCGTAGTAACTGGCGATTGCATGGGCGCAAGGTGCGCTGTAGTCGTTTGTCGAGGAGATGATGAGCGCCAATATGTTGACTTCGCCTCGCGCGGCCAAAGCCCAAAGTAAGGCATGATCACCGACATCGTCTGCACTCTGGGACATATCGGAGTCCATGATGAGATTCACAGGTTCCACGGGTTCCTGCAGCGCAGGAGTTTGCGTCACCGTGATACTCACGGTGGCGATATTGCTATTCACAAACCCATTATTCGCTATGAAGGTGAAGCTGTCGATCCCGCTGTAACCAGGCGTTGGAGTATAGGTGACGGTGGGAGGTGTGCCTGTGAGAGTCCCGTGTGCAAGCTGTGTCACGATCGAGTACGTCAGCGGATTATTGTTCGGATCCGTGGCGGTCAGGGTGATATTGATTGCCATCCCATTGTTACTCGTGACGTTTTGTGAGTTTGCCGTCGGTGCCTGAACGGCTGTTACGGTAATAGACACCGTGGCTACATTACTGGTGTATACGGGGTTGCTTGCGGTAAACGTGAAACTGTCTGTCCCAGCGTACCCTGCATTTACAGTATAAGTGAGGTTAGTAGCTGCGCCACTCAGGACGCCATGCGCCGGTCCACTCACAACTTGATAGGTCAGCTGCGCCCCTTGAGGGTCTGTGGCGGTCAGCGTGATCGGGGAGGAGGCGCCGCTGACCGTGACTGACTGTGAATTTGCTACAGGAGGTTGTGTGATTGGGCCCGTATCGGGAATCCACTGGATCAGTGGATCGATGACGTTGACCAGATCAGCGCCGGGAACGTTTCTGAGGAGATAAGACTGATTCCGATTCGGACTTTGCGACCAGATGATACGGCCGGGTTCTGACGTTGAACTGTTCCATACCACGGTCGAACCGTTTAGTCCGCCTACAATGAAGCTAGTGGCCAAACCCCGCATGGCATACAGTAACCCCAACTGTGTCCACGCAGGAGTGCTATTGGCACAATAGGTTCCATCGGGAGCTGTTCCTCCTGCACTGCACTGTAGGTGATAGGCCATGGACACTGGATTGGTGTTCGGATCGGCGTTCGCTGCCGGCCCGGTCACCACGTCCCACGCTTGATCGTCTGGCATCCAAATCAGCTGGCCAGGCCAATTCGCCACAACATAGCTGCCAGAATCTGGATCGATCAACATGTCCCCACGGTCAGTAGTGCCAGAATCCGGGAAGCTGCCGGCTACGATGATGAGCCTTACGACCTTCCGCGTTATCAACTGCAGGCCCGAAAGCGGCGATATCCCGTCCGGACCACTCTGCAGCAGATCGACCAACGGACGATAATAACCGCCGGACACGATGTAAACACTGTGGTCGGCGACGCCGGCTAACGCCTGGCGATACACAGTGACTGCATCAGGATAGCTAAACCGAGTTTCAGTTGAATCCCCAAAGTGTGCCGCAACCTGCTGTGTGTAGTAACTGGAATACGCTGCGTAACTGTCTGGAATGTTAGTCTTATTAGCACCAATGGGTACATTTGGGTGCCCATAATAGCGAGCTACTGCGCGCGCACAAGGTGCACTGTAGTCATTGGTGGATGAAATGATCAAGGCAAGGATATTCGCCTCTCCACGTGCAGCCATCGCCCACAACATTGCATGGTCGCCAACATCGTCAGAATTAACGGCCATATCAGAATCAAGGATGATGTTGACGGGCTGCACCGGGTCTTGCAGTGTCTGAGCGCTCAGTAGTGCCGCAAAAGGGATGCCCACTAGGAAACTGAGCAGAAAACATGCAACGGCGTTACGGCACGAAGATGCACGGAAGCTTGAGAGCCACATTGTATAACCCCTGGGTGAATTGTCGAGCTTGAAGAAATCAGCTGCAATTGCGCGGACAACGTAAGGATATGTCCGACTCAACTCTTTCATTGACCACGGTGCCGATTCCTAGAGAGGGTCTAGTGTTTGTCAGCCCGTCGTTTCAGTGCCGAAGCACCTCGATCGCACTGATTGTTGGATACTGGCTGTAAGGCGCCTGCAGAGTGATAGTGAGAGTGCCATTCGTCACGGTCGTGGTGGTGGAGCGAACAATCCCAACATTGCCGCCGCCTGCAGTTGCATAAACGTCGAAGTTCGACAGGAATGTGTTTCCTTGAACCAGGACGTTGAAGACCCGGCAGCCGGCGATAAAACAGCCGCTATAGATTTCAGCGAAGTACAAATTCACTGAGTAGGTACCATTGGGCACATTTGTAAAGGAGTACGCCAAATTGCCCGAATTGTAGTGCTCAGTCTGGAATAGCCGTGGGTCCCCTGTACTGGCACTGATCGCCGCCGCAGTTGAGTAGACGTACCCACCGCCATAACCCATATCGGCTTGCCAAACACTGCCGTTCGCGTCAGTCAGCGCTGGCCCCCCCGCATTCACACGCAGAGCGTAGTTGTTGGCCACAAGACTGAAGTTTGCGGTCGTCGTTCCACCTGAACCCACGGCAACCGTCTGAGTTGCATTCTGATAACCCGAGTCAGATGCGGTCAGAGTATAAGTGCCGGGTTGGACATTTGCGAATGAATAGCCCCCGCTGCTATTGGTTTGAGCAGATAAGCTATTAAGGGACACAGTGGCATTCGCCAGGGGAGTCGCATTGGCTGCATCCGTAACTGTGCCAGAAACCGTACCTACTTGGTTCGTGTTAGAACCTGGCAAGATCTCAATAGCACTAATCGTCGGATACTGGGTAGCGGGCGCTTGGAACGTAACCGTAAGAGTTCCATTGGTCACCACGGCCGATGTAGAACGGACGATACCAACGTTGCCTCCGCCAGCTGCCGCATAGACGTCGAAGGTTGGCAGGACATTATTTCCCTGAACCAGGACATCGAACACTCGGCACCCACTGTTGAAGCATCCACTATAGATTTCGGCGAAATACAGATTGACCGTGTAAGTGCCATTGGGCACATTTGTGAAGCTGTATTGCAGGTTACCTGAGTTGTAGCGCTCCGTTTGATACAGGCGTGGATCGCCAGCTTGGGCCGTTATGGTGGCAGCCGTGGAATAAGCAGAGCCGCCGTTGTACCCGATGTCAGCCTGCCAGACGTTCCCACTCGTGTCGGTGAGCGATGGGCCGCCGGCCTTTACACGTAGAGTGTAGGTTAGTGTCGTCAAACTAAAGGTCGCCGTCGTGGTTGCGCCGGACGTTACGGTAACGATCTGGCTAGCGATTTGGTCGCCGGGATAGGAAACCGTAACCGTGTATGAACCCACTTGAACATTGGAGAATGAGAAGTGTCCGTTGCTGTCGGTTATGACCGATGTGGTGCCCAATGTGACTGTCGCGCCGACAAGCGGAGTTGAGCCCCCCGCCTGCATAACGGTCCCGGAGAATGTACCTACGCCACCACCACTACCGCCTCCCTGTACAGGGGGCACCCACTGGATCAGTGGATCAATGACGTTGACCAGATCAGCGCCGGGAACGTTTCTGAGGAGATAAGACTGATTCCGATTCGGACTTTGCGACCAGATGATACGGCCGGGTTCTGACGTTGAACTGTTCCATACCAC
>Ga0075014_100000263_pt1 | contig 14878 bp, 14 predicted proteins | sample AleBraG_ABR_2014_FD_71472 | JGI IMG/M metagenome (GOLD analysis project Ga0075014, IMG submission 71472) | Freshwater sediment microbial communities in response to fracking from Pennsylvania, USA - Alex Branch Run_MetaG_ABR_2014 | ecosystem: Environmental > Aquatic > Freshwater > Creek >... | reverse complement strand
TTATATACACTGACGGTTTCACGGTCACTGCGAAACCGTTTATCTGAGAAGCCAGATATATGGAAAATCATATCTAGTTGAGGGTGTTTATTTACGTTTTCGTACATATACTTTGCCCACTTGGATTTTGTACGAGATATTGTATGCACAAAAGAGGAGCGATAAATGGTCGTACACGATTCTGATGAAATTGGCGTGATCAAGTCAAACTTGGTTGGTGAGCGAACCGCTTTCACTATCAAAGCCAATAAGCACTCGTTCCGCATCTTGTCCAGCAAGATGTACAAACACAAGATTCGTGCGGTTGTCCGTGAGTTGGCTTGCAACGCTGTTGACGCTCACACAGAAGCAGGAACAACTGAACCTATTCAGGTTCACCTCCCCACCTCATTCGAGCCCTGGTTTGCTGTCATTGACAAGGGTATTGGAATGGATCGTCAAACCATTCACTCGCTGTATACTGAATACTTCGGGTCCACCAAGATGAACTCCAACAGCCTGATCGGTGGTCTTGGTCTTGGGTCCAAGAGCCCCTTCGCCTACACCGACGCCTTTACCATCAAGTCGATCAAGGATGGAATGCAATCCACCTACACCGCCGTAATCAACGACGCTACAGGTATGCCAGACATTCTGGATATCGACCACAGACCCACTACCGAGGGTAATGGCGTGGAGGTTTCCTTTCCCGTCTCTGAGTCGGACTTCACCGCTTTCCGCGAAGCTGCCTCTGTCGTGTTCTGGGCATTCAGCCAGAAGCCCACAATCACTGGAGCGGTCAAGGGGTACTCCGATCTGGTCGACACGTTGGATGCAGGGATGAAATCCTCGTGGTCGGGCACCGACTGGAGTCTCTACCAGGTTGGGTGGAACGCTTCTTCGATCTTCGCTGACGGATTCGTTCACATCAAGATGGGCAACGTTGTCTACCCCTTCGACTACGAAAAGTACGGTGACGATCCTGTCATCACATCGACCCTCAGGCAAGGGTCGCACCTCCTGATCTCGATGCCAATTGGATCGTGTGATGTGGCTCCCTCGAGAGAGGAACTCGACTACGACAAGCAGACAATCGCCAACGTTTGCAACGCCTGTAACCGAGTCTTCGCCGAGGTCTTGGCTGTGTTCAACAAGGATCTGTCCACCAAGACTCCATGGGAGGCCGTGGCATTCTTGACTGCCATGCAATCAAAGATGAACCACCCAGTGATCAAAACGTTGCTGGAGAGTCCAGCTTACAAAGACTTCAACTGGATGTCCAACAGCAAGCTACTGGCTCAGTTTCATATGCAGTTTGAGGTTACTCAGCGGAAACGTGTTCCGGCTGTGAGAAAGTCGATCAACAGTATTCGCCCGGCACAAACGATCGTTCTCAGTCTTCCCAAAAGCTCTTTGACCACAAAGAGCCAGCTGACCACCAAGCTGAAGACCCAGATTGGTAGCCTGCTGCTGAGCGCCCATCAAGCCAACACCGACATTATCAACCTACTTGTTTTGATCGACCCCACCCCAGCTACGTTTGACATTCTAGGTCAGCCCCCTATTTTGATAGAGGCCGATCTTCCGGTTTACACGCGACCTGCTAGGACTCCTAGGTCCACACCAGTTCGAAATCGAAAGGGTGTATTCGACGTCCAGGGAGTGGAAACGTTTTCTACCAAGCCCAAGGTCGTCCTCGAGTGGGACGTTGCAGGCCAGTCCTTGAAGTACTTCGACGAGGTCATTCCAAAAAGAGAGTTGCCCGAGTTTGTTGCCCACACACTTGATCCGCTCCTGGCCATCACTGGCGGTACTGTGACCGTGATCAGGATGACTACCAAGGAGCTCGAAAAGAATCCGAACGTCGTGACCTTCAAGGACTGGATCATCTCAGTGACTCCCGCGTTGACTGCCTACATGGACCAATCGTTCGTTCATGACTTTCGGGTTCGCATGAACAACTCCGATCTGTCTAGGATGCTCGAGCGGTGGCCGGAGTTGGCCGCTCATCCCATTCTGACGGCGATTGCCGATATGCGAAAAACCTCTTCGCATCTGGAACATACGAACGTAGTTCACAGAGCACTCTCTTTTGCTGGCCAAGATATTCCAAGCCCAAAACTCGAAGCTGAAACTGCTCTGACAAAGATCAGGGAAGCTGCTCCGCTGATCTCCCTGATCGACCACTACAGCTTCGGCACTCAACATCTTGCTGACATGGTTTCCTACATCAAGGATCGCAGCCTTGAGCTGGACAAGGTTTCTCTTTTCTAGTACCCATCTGATACTACAGTGAGATATTGTACGCACAAGGAGCAATAAATGATTCCATATATTCAAACACGAGACGGTATGACCGTCTTTATCAACGGCGCATCGGTCGTCGTACCCAAAGACGCCCCCAACTTCCAAGACATTCTGGACGCCATCTTCGAAGACGCAAGTACTGAGACCATCTTGGCCCTCACGTCCGTGTCCAGGAAGCTGTTTGCGTGGTCTGAGGGCAGTCTGACGGTTACGGGCGAAACGGTGTCCATCGACGGCCGCGAATTGAGCCCCAGGCTCAACAACCGCATCCTCACGTTGGTGAAATCTGAAGTTCCCAACAAGAAGGCCATCGCCGCCCTCCAGGCCTTCGCTACCAATCTCCTCGAGAACCCCTCCCGTACGGCCGTCAACGAGCTGTACGACTTCCTGGATGCCTGCAACCTGCCCATCACCCCTGACGGACACTTCCTGGCATACAAGAAAGTTCGTGGAACGTTTTTCGATTGCCACTCCAACTCGTTCGACAACACGCCTGGGAACACGTTGAGCGTTCCCCGCAACACGGTCGACGAGGACCGCAACCGAACCTGCTCCAGTGGCTTGCATGTGTGCTCGTACGGGTACCTGAGCCACTTCGGATCCAGCGACGAGGACGACAGGGTTGTGATCTGCAAGATCAACCCCAAAGACGTCGTGGCTGTTCCCGCTGACTACGACAACATGAAGATGCGTGTCAGTCAGTACACTGTCGTGGACGAAGTTCCCAACCGTGAAGGTGAAACTCTCACCTCTTGGGTGACTGGCAACAAGCCGGTCAACTGGATCCACGATACGATCAACGATCTCAAGGCTCTCGTGACCCAAGAGCTTGGGGTCGTCGACCCCAAGGTTAGCAGCGAAGTCTTCTACAACACAACCGAGCTGACCAAGAACAAGTTCCTCCTCAAGGTTGCTACCTTGTTCGCTCTCACCAACGGCCTGGCATCATCTTCGGCCGACAGCATCGTCGAGAAGTTCGATGGCTACACGATCCGCGACATTCTGGTCTGGGTCTCCAACTACACCGAATAAACCGACCTCGAGTCGGCTGCCTCGTGGGAAACAGTTAACCAGACACCCATGAGGATTTTTTCACAAAGGAGTGAACATGCGAACACTGATGACCTTGCTGGCCCTGATTGTCTTGACATCCTGCGGAGTGCAGACTCAGTACGTTTCTGACCAAACGTACTACCCCGCCGACTACCAGTACTCGTCCGCTGCCTACCAATCGTACCTGGTTGGGCATCCTGGGATCACCTTCAACGCCTTTTACGCAGGTGTGTGGGCAACTCCCATGTACCGATCCTCGTACTACAGTACCAACCGCATTGTGGGTGTTGGTTACGATCCTGTCTTCCGCACCATGCCGAGCTACCGCACGACCAGCTTCCAGAGCACAAGGATTCCATCGTATACTCGATCAACCTACTACAGCTCTTCTGGCTCCTCTGGCTCATCGTACCGGCCGACCACTTACTCATCCAGCAGCTCGTACTCGTCTTCGAGGCCCTCAACCAGCTTCACGTCCACTCGCAGGTAAGGAGAACACCATGCAAACTCTCATCTTGTTGATTGCCCTTGGCTTGGGCCACTTTTCTCAGACCGTTGTCTTTTCTGACCATACTGAGGTGGGTCAGGTGTACATGACCCAAGAAACAATCACCGCCGACTTGGGCCACAACAGCGTTCAGTCTTGGTACGCTGTTCACGGTGATACTCTCGTGGCTGGTGATGTGTCCTTCGTGGTCGAAAACCATGCCGACGCTGTGTGGTTGATCCCCACGAGCGAATCTGTGTACAAGCGGATCGAGCTGAGGAAGAATCCCGTCCAGTACCAGATTGGGTTGAAGTGATGTTTGGTCGGTGGAAATCGTTGTGGATTGAAGGCGGGGCAATCTTCGCTGCGATCGCGATTACGCTAGCGCTGGGAATGCTCGGAGCTACTCTTACGGAGCAACGCGTCGAGGTCCTAGACGAAGTCACTCCGGTGTTCAGCTACTACTTGGCTACTCCGGACGTCAACCCAACGAAGTTCAACCTTCTTCCTCCGGAGCTGCCCCAGTCGAACACTGTGTTGCAGATTCGTGAACTGGAGAGGGATTATCCAGGACGACTACTCGACAACGAGGCTGTCTCCGACTTGCTTCACAAATAAGAAAAGCCCTCCTAGGAGGGCTTTTCTTTTTAGCGGGCAAACTGGATTGGAACGTTTGTGGCTCCAACTGTACCATCTTTTGTGGTGAGCCTGAGTCCCTCTTCCAGAAGCATAAACAACTGGCGCTCAGAGTCAATCTCATGCCCTAGTGAGTCCTGCACCATCTGCAAGCACCTGCTGAGTTGGTCGACTACGAGATCCTTCTGGTGGCGAAGTTCTTGGATGGAAGGCCCAAGCTGCTCGAGTGTGGCTGTATCAGTTCGCATGCCGTTCATATCAATCTGAGGTGTGAACGAAATCCCCGGTAGTCCCAGATGAGCTGTACCAACAGCAGGTGCCTTTGTATACTTGTACGTCAACTCGGCATACTGAGTTTCACTATCAGCGAGGTCCTGCACGGTTTCAGCGTAGAGAGGGAACAGCTTGTACACCAGCGCTAGGTTCTGCATCGCGGTAGCGTGGTGCTGCGAGAACTCGTCCTTCAGCTGGGCGAGTAGGTCTTTTGCGTTGATCGTCACTTTGGTCTCCTGGTTTGTTCGTACACACGAGTTCCAGCTGGGAACTCGATACCCTCAATCAGTGTTGGCTGCTCTAGCACCAACGTAGGCTCAACCAGCTGGGGTGCAACCATAGAAGGCTGGGCGCGGTAGTGCTTTGGAAAGCCCTGAATGGACCGTCCCCAATCTGGAACTCCCACATCACTTGCGGACTCGAGGTCTTTGAGATTCTTTTTTGGGTAGGCGATGTTCAACTGCCTCGAGTAGTCGGTGACCGGAGGATTACCATCTGGACGACCACTCGTATTGAAGGCGAAGTACTCTGCCCAAAACGACGGGTCAAGGGCTTCGATACCACGACCTGGTAGCTGATCGGGTTGAAGACTATCGGCTGAGTCGAACTGCTCTCCAGCTGAGGTGACACCGCTTCGCTCGCTTTGGTCAGCACTTTGCTCTGGTTGAAGATCATTGAAGACTCTAGCTACAAAATCGGTTAGAGTTCCGCCGCCAGGCACAATGAAGTTGACGTCTTGGAGGAAGTCTTCTAGAGTGGCTTCGTTAAATCCTGTCACGTTATTTGTGCGTACTCGTTCTGCCATGCCAATCTCCTGGTAGGCAATTAGTGGACTTTTCACTTATACTATCGATCACGACCAATCGACTAAAGCCGATTTTTGGTCAACTCTAAGTTTCTCACCTACTAATTATTCCCGCTGCGGCAGGGAAGGAGTTTTCCTAATGGCATTGCAATTTGCATCGCTTTCGTCTATCGCACCCACATCAGCTACTCTTGAGGTCAACCACGATCTCATGGCACGAGAGATTCTATCAGACATCACAGTTTTCATGAAGTATGCCAAGTTTAGGGAAGACCTTGGTCGTCGAGAAACTTGGGCCGAGCTCACTGATCGTAACGTGGCCATGCATGTGGCTAAGTACCCCGAGCTCGAGACCGAGATTCGCACCGTATACACCGACTTCGTCAAGACCAAGAAAGTTTTGCCCTCCATGCGCAGCCTACAATTTGCAGGCCCTGCCATCGAGAAAAATCCCACTAGGATTTACAATTGTTTTCGACAATCGACACGCTTTGTTACAAGGGGAGGAGTTAAGTCCTTCGAAGATTTCAGCGACGGAGATACAACCGTTGTTCAAACACACACAGGGCAGTGGAAACCAGCCGTAGTCAGATGCTATGGTGAGCAGCCTCTCAACAAAATCACTATCAACAGAGGAGTTAACAGAACAACTGAATATGCTACTGCAGAGCATAGGTGGCTTCTGGTAGACGGAAGTGAGACTGTCGCCCTGAAGAAGGGCGATAAATTGATGGCAGCTCCAAACACCTTCACTCCTAGCGCGACCCCCCCAGCAGAGAGTTTTTACGTCTCCGACATCCAACCATTTGCGATCGAACCTGTTTGGTGCCTAGAAGTAGAGGATGATCACAGCTTTGTTCTTGCCTCCGGCATCTCGACAGGTAACTGCTCGTACGCACCAATCGACCACATCGATGGCTTCTCCGAAACGATCTTTCTCCTTCTTGGAGGCACAGGCGTTGGTGTATCCGTACAAAAACACCATATTGAGCAGCTCCCTCCCCTCGTTGGTACAACTCAGTTGCAGGGAAAAGAACGCCCTCGCCGCTATCTGGTAGGAGACTCGATTGAAGGCTGGGCAGACGCTGTGAAGGTGCTGATCGAGTCGTGGTTCAAAGGCAAGAAACCGGTGGAGTTCGACTACCGAGATATTCGCCAGAAGGGCGAACGCCTCATTACAGCTGGTGGGAAGGCGCCTGGTCCTGGGCCTCTCCGTGAATGCATTACACAGGTCACCAACGTACTAGAACGAGCAGTTGCAGATCGAGGACGAGGAACACACCTACTACCTATTGAGGCCCACGACATCATCTGCCATCTTGCAGACGCTGTCCTCGCTGGTGGTATTCGCCGTGCAGCCCTCATTTCCCTTTTTAGCTTCGACGATGATCAAATGCTTACTTGTAAGTTTGGTTCTTGGTGGGAAATGAATCCTCAGAGAGGACGGGCAAACAACAGTGTTGTTCTTGATCGATCTAAGATCGTGAAACAAGATTTCCTTGATTTGTGGAAAAAGGTCGAAGCGTCTAACGCTGGAGAGCCTGGCTTTTACTTCACAAACGATCCTGATTGGGGTACCAACCCTTGCTGCTTCGTTGCTGAAACTACAATCGAGACCTCGCATGGGAGCAAAGCCATTTGGCAGATTGTCGAGGATGTAAACAGGGGAAAGGAGGTTCTCGTTCCCACTATCAACGAAGCAACTCATCAGCATGAGCTCAAAAAGGTTGTCGCTGGTAGTCTAACAAAAAAAGAAGCTGAGGTCGTCACGCTCAAGATTCTTTTAGAGGATGGAAAAACCTTTAAAAAAATCACCTGCACCCCAGACCACAGGATTCTCACCAAAAATCGGGGCTGGGTAGAAGCGAAGGACCTCACCAAAGACGATGACATCGTTGAGAGGCTGTTGCTCAACTGAAAACTTCAGGAACTATCCCCAAAAACTTCTCCTTGAACCCTCCGGTTCTAGAGAAGTACGGCTTTGCTAAACAAGGAGTAATTCAATGGCAAAACTTGTAGAAGTTATTTTCGAATCGAAGCTCAGAGATGTCTATGACATCGAAGTGGAAGACAACCATAATTTTTTTGCAGAAGGCATTGCGGTTCATAACTGCGAGATCGCCTTGCGACCATTTCAAATGTGTAACCTCACAGAGATCAACGCTGCAACGATTGAGGACGAGCGAGACCTCTTCGATCGCACCCGAGCAGCAACGTTCATTGGTACCCTACAAGCAGGGTACACCGACTTCCACTACCTGCGAGAGATTTGGCGAAAGACAGTTGAGAAAGACGCTCTCTTAGGTGTGTCGATGACAGGCATTGCTTCACCTGCTCTGCTCTCCCTCGGTGGGGACGTGCTTGAAGCTGCAGCCAAGATCGTTAAAGAAGAAAACAAGCGAGTGGCTGATCTGATAGGTATCAATCCTGCGGCTCGAACCACAGCAGTAAAGCCAAGTGGAACAACAAGCCTGGTTCTTGGTACATCCTCTGGAATCCATGCGTGGCATAACGACTACTACCTACGTCGTATTCGGGTAGGTAAGGCTGAGGCTATGTATAAGTACCTTAGCGTGTTTCACCCTGAGCTGGTAGAGGATGAATTTTTTAGGCCCAAGGAAATGGCTGTCATCGGTATTCCTCAGCGGGCTCCTGAGGGTTCGATTCTACGAACGGAATCTCCCCTCGAGACCCTTGCTCGCGTCAAGCTCTTCTCTGAGCGCTGGGTAAAGCCAGGACACAGGAAGGGTAAGAACACTCACAACGTCTCGTGCACTATCAGCCTCAGACCCGAAGAATGGCCTGAGGTTGGTGAGTGGATGTGGGAGAATAGGGACGTGTACAACGGTATCTCCGTCCTACCTCACGACACGGGAAGCTATCAGCAGACACCATTTGAGGACATCACGAAGGAGCGGTACGCTGAACTGTTGAGCACGCTTACAAGTGTTGACCTAACGCAAATCCGCGAAACAGACGACAACACCGATCTTGCTGGTGAAGCTGCATGTGCAGGTGGCGCCTGCGTTGTGGTATAAGTTTTCAAACTTTTAGTTGTGTTTTCATGGGTCTGCCTGCATACTAAAGGTAGGAGATACCATGAAAACCGACTACGCAAAGATTCTCGATGTGTTTGAGACTGTGTGCCAGCTGTATGAGTACAGCGTTCGCAAGACATTCGCCGCTGGAGCACTGGTGGGCCTGGAGATTGCTCGGGATGGTCAACGATTGGCCTTCAACCCTAAAACGGGTGAGCTCCTGGGTGTCTTGTAGAGGAGGTGCTTATGCACGCGTGTGATTGTGACACCTGTGGCTGCGGCCGCAAGTAATTAACAGTTAGTCGGCCGCTGATTCGTCAAGCCGACTAACTCTTTATGGAGGTCATATTGAATATGGCTGTAGAGGTTCAAAGCCCCCGAGTACAGGATGATGTACTCCATTCCATTCACATGGACTATGTAAAGAACGTAAGCGGAGCGCGGTGTACTGCAACAGAAAAAGAGTTGATCATCTCCCACCCAGATGTCCATAGACATAGCTGGGGGGAGACGATTCAGTCTCTGTTCTTCAAGTCCTGAGGCCCATCTGAGCAAGTAGGCTGGAGGTGCTCACCTTCGCTCCAGCTGCTGTTTTTTCTACGATCTTCTCCGCCTCATACACTTCGTAGGCTACAAACTCGTACTTACGCAATAGCTCGCAATTGGCCGCCAACGCATCCGTGGTATCTTTGGCGTTGACACCGATCATGGACGTCTCCCACCGCTCATCCCCCTCGTAAACCAAATCTCCTAGAATGTGGTCAACCTTTGGAGCACCTGTGCGGTGACCCTGAGCGTCCTTCCTCTTGGTTATTTGTAAGCTCTTGAGGTTGTTCTTGACGTGAATGTTTGGTCCACACTTGAACCGCCCAGACTCAATTAGACCAACAAAAGACAAGTACGGATCCATCACCTTATCCACAGACAACTTCTCGATTTCGAGACCTCGACGAATAAGCCCCTGTATTGCAGGCTCTGATTGAAAGTTGTCAAATGACACCTTAGCGATGGTCATTTGCCCTTCGTCGATAAGATCGAGGATAAAGCATCGTACTGAGTCGAGGTTGATCCTGCCTCCCGCTGGTGTGATAACAATCACCATGTCTGCAACATATCCAACATCGTACGCCGACTCACCAGCAGCAGCCTCAGCCTTGCGAATACGCTCAACGTGGGAGACTGCAATCGACGTCACGTCACCAGAGATCGACTGGTCAACAGATACAACTCTGGGAAGATGAGGGTGACGCCAGAACCTGTAGCTGTTGAGACTCTTCACAAAGAAAATATCACGAATTTGGTTCCATATCAGCTTCTCAGGCGCGTCGAGGGAAGGTGCTGTGATGTGCTTGTATAGGCTCTTGAGCTTAGGCTCGAACACAGCTTCCACCACAGAAGCATCGTAGAAGATTTTGTCAGATGCACCCGCTGGAATACCAGCCTGGTCCTTCAGAGCCTCAAACAGATTCTCTTCAAACAATGCCTGGTAACTTTTGACAACACCATCCCCCTGCTGCTCTAGCTTAGGAACTGCAATGACATCAGGGAGGTAGGCAGGAACAGACTCTTTGTCGATGATTAGCGGAGGCTTGCCCTTTCCACCCACGAAGACAAAGAACGCCTTGTCCTCACGAACTTTCCCTTGGGCGTCGAAGGTATCCGCAGGGAAAGATCCCTTGTTGATCGCCCACCGTGAGCCCTTGATAATATAATTTTCAGGATTTTTTGGTGCATCGTTTACGATCCAATCGTCGATAACTGACTCCATGGAGTTGGGAGATGAGTCGAGGATAAATCGTCCAAAGTAGTTACCAAACATACGGCTGTTGATACGACCTCTGAGCTTGGTGAAGAACTTAAAAACAAAGTCACGACTTTTGCCGGCATCCTCAAAGAATGCGATTTCTGTCATCGTTCCGGTTACAATTGTCTGTCCCAACAACCCATTGGGATTGGAGATGAGCTTGAAGTTGGCAGCGCCAGAGAATTGGACGGCAGATGTGGGCACAGCCGTTGTCCAGTAAATCTTGTCGATGTTCCCCTGCCTAGCGAAGTCCCTATCCTTTCGCTGCATGATTTCCTTACTGTGGACGCGCTCGAAGAACTCACTGGCCTCTAGCATGTTCAACATTGGCTCAAACAGTAACTCAGATCCCTTCTTCAACGACGCAGCACAAAAAACTTGGGTGTAAACTGTAGCAGGTGACTGGCCAAAGAACTTCCAAGGAGCTTTCATCATGGATAGGTTGAGCCCGATATAGATATTGGCCAAAACGGCGGCATACGATTTGCCAAACCCAATGTAGGGGTACAACACCATTGTGCGGTAGGGGCTAGCTGGGTTGAAATACTCTAGGAAGGCAGTCTTGACCCAAGGATAGATAGTTCCCGCTGTGGCTCCCAGATACTTTTCTGTTAGAAACTCCTCTGGAGTGGGTGGTCGATCTCTAAAGTTGACTCTCCACGTGTTGGAGAGTAAATCTGTTTTCTGGGCATCAGATAGGTCTTTATCGTTCAAGACAAAGTCAAGAGCTGCTCGAACCTGGGGTAAGCTGATACCCTTGAACTCTGGCCGCTCCGACGCTGCTGAATCCCCGGCAAGAAGGTCTTTGAGAATGAACTCTAGTTCGCTAAGAACTCTCGGATCAATGGTAGCTAGATCGGCAACTGGTAGTGTGTCAAACAGTGTTGGATGTTTGTTTTCAATCATTTTTGGTGACTCCCACTAATTTAGTAGTTGGCTCAGGCTGTCAACTCTTTTAAGACCAAAAGGCCTTAATTGCGGGGAATATGCTGTAAATGCGAATCTATATGTAGAGGCTACCGTGCTAGCCAAACGACCTGGTCTACAAATGGCAGGCAAAATCCAAGCACCTCGTTGAGGTTGCCGCACATCTTAAGCGTAGCTACGGCTACAAGAAAAGGGAAACCATAATGAGTTTCAACACAGAAGAATTTCGAGCACGCGCACGTGCAAGGGCTCTCAAGGAACGCGCACGACGCGAGGGCGTTGACCCCACCAGAGAGCAGCGTATCGCCAAGATCAAGGAAAGCATTCGAGCAAAGAGAGGCGAAGCAGCAAAGAGCAAGCCTTCTGGCAACACCGCACTACGCGAAGCTGTTCGCGCACGCTTTGCTGAGAAAGCTGCTCAAACCACTCGAGCTGCTCGTATTGCGAAGCTCAAAGAAAAGCTGCAGAATAGGATTGATCCCAAGAGACCCTCTCGCGTAGCTGAGGGATCTGTAGCCACCAAGGCTCGTGTTCTCAAGGAACGCGTAAAGAACCTGCGCAGGTGGTTCAAAGAAAACGAAGAAGCTCTCGGCCAATTTGGCGCCCCAGGTGCTGCTCCCCTCCCAGGCCAAGAAGCAATTCCAGGACAAGAAGGTCAAGCTCCTGCTGTCCAACTCCCACCCGAAGTAGTGTCCGAGATTCAGAGCATCGCCACGGCAGCTCAGGCCTTGGCTCAGATGGCAGGAATTCAGCCTGCTACCGACCTTGGTGCAGCTCCCGAAGCTGGTATTCCAGGAGTGACCGCAGACGCACAGGGTGGAGCAGCTCCTGGTACTCAGCCCGTTCTTGAATCCACTCGCCGCAGGGCAATTGTGAAAGCAATTAAGGAAAAGCTAGCTCAGCGCAAGGCAGCTCGTGTCAGAGAAGACGCAGTGGATGAAGATCCCGCACCAGAGGAAAAGGATGAAGTAGATGCACTCAAGGAGCGAATTGCACAGCGCCGCCAGGCACTAGCAACTCTTCGTAACACGATGGCTGAGTCGTACGAAGAGCTTGGCAACCCTCACGATGTATCTGCCAAGGCTCTCGAGTTGACTGGAATCGCTGACGCCAACTACACCCAGACTGGCAAGGTCCTTCAGCAGGCTGGTGTCAAGAAAGGTGGAGATTCTGCCTTCATGCCTGGCAAGAACTCTCTCAAGGCAGCAAAAGTTTGGCAGCCCCAGAACCTGAAATACGGTGGCAAGGCCCCAGAAGGCACAGGAGCACCAAAGGGCCCAGGCTCCGCACCTGCCCAGAACCTGAAGTACGGTGGTAAGGCGCTGACCGAAAGCGCTCAACCCCTGGACGAGACCTCCTCGTTGGACCCTGACAACTGGGCTGACCGCCATATCAGCAAGTTCACTGAAGCCAAGATGGACTTCCAGGCGCTGCTTCGCAACGGAATGCTCGGATAACATCGCACTAAAATAGAGAAACCCTCGTCAACTGGCGAGGGTTTTTTTATGTTCACTAATTTGGTAGGAGCGAAAACTGCTATGGAAATTCTGCACGATCTACTTAAAAATTCAGCTTTCTGGGTAGCTGTCACTGCCTTTCTTGGTCTTGTGGGTACGACTTTTACCTTGACCATCCTTCGTAAGAAGGACTTCAAAGCCGAAGCTATAGAGCTTCCTGGTTGGGGTGGCAAGCCAATCAAGATTAGATTTAACAACCCCGTTGAGGATGCTGAGCTCTTCAAGAAAAGCTACACTACTCACCAGAAGCAAGCTGAGTTAATTGCCTTAGTGAGTCTAGAAAAGGATGCTGCTGTTGCGCGAAGAGAGGCCTTTTTCGATAAGGCTCTTCGAGACGCCGAGGGTAGGGTGACCAATCTCATCTCGGAAATTCACACAGCTATTGAGGCCAACTTTACTCTCGCTCTCGACTTTCTCTATTCGTTCGACGCATTTGTTCAAACGGAGTTGTTCAAGAAAATTAGGGCAACACTAAAAGACAATCACCTCACATCAAGAGCTCCCTCATCCAAAGAGTATTCAGATTTTATGCACGAACGCTCGCTGACATTGACTAACATCGTCATCAAGCTCTACGCCGATCAGTGGCCAAACCCTCCCAACGGATCACCAGTAGAAGCATCTACCACTGGACACCCTACTGGGTATCAGGTGCGAAAACTATTGATGGTAGAGAAGCTAAAGGACCAGGTTGAGATGCATTTTCAGGCGATTCTCGCTGGGTTCGTCGACCTATCGTTCAAGCGAGAGGCAGAAGAACGCGATCGCTTGAACGACATGCGCGTAGCCCTAATCGAACAATTTGGGCTCGAAGAGCAAGGAGCTCGCTCGATCTTGGAGACAATTGTTCCTGGCCTTCGATACTCCACACTAGCAGAAAAAGACTAATGGCGATCAAGCGCACTAACTATTGTAGAGGAGCGAATTAAATAAATGGGACTTCAAAGATTCAGAGAATCATTCGCGATGGGACCAGGACAGTTCGTCTTTAATAAAATTCCTGTCACCGCCGCTCTCCAAGAGAAGTACAACCTTCCTTCGGTTCTACTTCCAATGAGAGAGTCAGCTTCTAACGAAAACCACTTACTAGAGAAGGCACTGTCCGAACTTGCAGACAGCGGAATGGTTGCATCCTCGCTGATCACAAAGATTCGAGAGGCAATTAAAGTCAAGCTTCCCGAAGGGAAAAACCTTTACGAATTTCCTGTTTCCAAATTCAACAACATCAACATCAACAGAAGGCGCTACCCAGAGAAGCTTTGGGAGCGAGTAATCAATGACCAGCAGGCTGCTTGGAAGGGTCTTTCTGGCCTTGCTGACCACCCCGCTGATGATTCCGATGGTGAGTTTAAGAACTCCACAATCGTTTGGCTTGACATGCGCATCGACCGAGCTACCAACCTTGTGTGGGCAACCGGTGTGTTTGTAGGCCCCTACGGGCGTCTCGCTCAAGAGATTATTGACGTAGGTGGTCGCGTAGGCTTTAGTTCCTCAGGTTTTGGTGAGCTGCAGTCCGATGGTGAAACTGTCGACCCCGACTCATATGTGATTGAACGTACAGCGGACGTTGTTCTCAATCCATCGCAGGGCGTCTTCGGCGAAGTGTCCCATGCCGTCGGCCTGAATACAGAATACACAACAAAACAGCCTGTAAAGGAAGGTCGCACTAATTCGGTAGCGACTGAAAGCAAGTTGGAGGAGAATACTCGTATGTCCACGGAAACTAAACCCGTTGTAAGCAAGATTGAAGAGAAAAAGTTCCGAAGAGACATCGAGAAGTTCTTGGAAGAAGCATCTGGGATCCAGAATCCCCAAGCTCGGCTAACCGAACTGACAGACATCCTGTCTTACTTCGAGCACACAGATGTGGCTACCGACCTTCGCGAGCTGGTTGAGGCTCAGATTCTCGAAGAGAAGCTCAGAATCGAAAGTCTACTAAGCGAAGCATCATCTACGCTTGCCACCTTTGGCACAGCAGACACCGACGTGCTGAAAGCTGGAATGGCTCTCTTGGCTGAGGAAGTCAAGTTGGTAGAGAGCGAAGCCCATAAC
>Ga0075014_100000262_pt1 | contig 14923 bp, 15 predicted proteins | sample AleBraG_ABR_2014_FD_71472 | JGI IMG/M metagenome (GOLD analysis project Ga0075014, IMG submission 71472) | Freshwater sediment microbial communities in response to fracking from Pennsylvania, USA - Alex Branch Run_MetaG_ABR_2014 | ecosystem: Environmental > Aquatic > Freshwater > Creek >... | reverse complement strand
AGCACACCTAGTGGGGCCATCGCTGCCATGAACAGCGTTAGGCCACCAATAACTAGGAGCATGCTCCCAAGGACAGGAAGTGCTTGGCCAACAACTGGTCCTGACTGGGCTACCTTGTCAAGCATAAACGAGAATAGGAGTAGTCCACCCGAAAGTAGGATGGTAGAGGCTGCAAAAGCTAGGAGGAGGGGAGCTGTGGTGGACATTAGGGTTGCGATGACAGCTATGCCCCCAATGAAAAGCCCATAGAGTGCTAGTGTAGGAATAGCCGCCATAGCATACTTGGATGCGTCTGCGGCGGCGATGAGTGCCAAGGAGAAGATCGCAAGACCTCCTGCAAGTAGAAGGGAGCCAACAGCAAACTCGATGAAGCCCACCATGTTGGATTGAATCAGCTTCGAGAGCTCAACTGCGCTGAGGATAAAGATGCCAAAAAGGGCAAGAGTGGGGATGGCCAAGAGTGCAGTGAGGCCGATGTGAGCAGCTAGCTCCATTGCAGCACCAAAGACGAGGAACGCAGCAGAGAGAACTACAACACCAAGGGTGAATTCAAGAAAGTCTTTCACGTGATCTTTTACCATCTTGGCGACTTCTATGGCACCAAGAACGAAGAGGGCAAACATGGTCATGCCAACAAGAGCGTTGGCCCACTGACCAAGACCCATACCACCAAAGATGACTAGTGCACCAGCGAAGATAATCAACCCTGCCCCAAGCAAGGCTATGCCTGCAGCACCCTCAAGAAGACCTTTGAAGAAGTTTCCAAGACCTTTAGACTTTTTAGCCTCTGGATCGTTCTGACCATGGAGGAGTGTTCTGATCTGCATTAGCTCTTGGTAGAGGAGAAGAAAACCCATCGAGTTCTCGGGCGCCAGCTTGAGCATATCCTGTACGGTTGGTTTTTCTTTTGGGGTTACTTTGAGATTTTTAGCTGCGTTTTGGTCCAACTGTGCTCGCAGCTGATCGTCGGCTCCTAGTCCTTTGTTGGCACCCAAGCCCCCTACCAGACCTGTGAGCGATTCGGTTTGAACGCTCACAGCGGCTTGGAACTCGTCGGGAAAGGCACCAAAGGCATCGAGGAGTTGCTTGAGCAGCCTATTCTCTTCGTCCTGCTTATCCTCTAGTGGGGTAAGACCATCCTTGAACCCAGCTTCGATGATCTGAGCGTTTTGGCCTAGCGCAGCTTGAAGCTGAGACATCTCAGAAGACACAGACGCGGCGCTAGCAGGAACTCCGCCAACACCGCTATCTGGTGAGTAGTAAACATGCGACAAATTAAAGAAGCTCATGCCACAATTAGTCTAAACTGTGGTATGTGCTCAAACTAGTTCATCGACTACCTGGAGGGTCTCGATGGCTTTGTTCTTCTGGAAGGTCAATAACACATCGTTGAGACAATGGATGCAGTAGACAAACAGCTGCGGCTGTTCAGCCTCGATTCGAGGGTGAAGCGTGAGTGACAGTACTTGAGTTGTCACTTCACCATGCTTGGGGCAAATGTACTTGCGCACAGTCTTCGGCGTGGGGGCTAGCATCGAAAGTGCTGCGTCTGGATTAGCGGGCGTGTCGGACAATGGAAATCTCCTTTCTGGGCTGCGAGCGAACAAGGGTGAACCCCTGTGCTGTGTAATGTCGATCCAGTACAGTCAGAACCTCCCACCGGGAGGCCTGAATTGTTCCTGCTGTCTGTCCCTCAAGGTTGATCATGAGGTATGTCTGCTTGCCAAACCAGCCAGGCATGATGGGCCCTAGACTAGAGCAGGAAACACTTGCTTCCTGACATTGATGGCTGAGTGGGTCTGGACCCTAATACCAGACTTGAACGCCTCTTCGACAGCAGCCGCAACTACGGCGGGGTCGGAGGCGCTACCGAGAGCTAGGTAGACCCTGATGGTGGGGAAGAGCTTCGAGATCATTTCCACATGAGCTGGGACGACGCCTGCTGCACAAGGGAGAAGTGCCACAGAGAAGGGGTGGCGGGCGATCTCAACCGCACTGAACTCGGATCCTTGTTCGCCGACGATCAGCTGGACCTGGTTGAAGTTGTCATAATACAGAGCGTTGTCGGCCAGTACGGCAGAGCCGTAGGTGACGAGCACGTAGTACGGAGGCTTCAACTGATTAGGCTTGCGACCTTGGGTGTGGACCTGAAAGTCCAAGGCTGGGCGGCTGATGGCCTCCATGATGTCCTGGACGAGAACCATAGACTCTTCGTCCAAAAGATCCTTGCCTGAGCTCAGGTCACCTGAGAACACCAAGGGGAGGTTACCTACCAGAGCGAGGTTCTTCAACTCAGGGTTGATGCCTTCGAGGGTAGCTAGAAGGGTGTCTGTGAATTCCTTGGGATCGATTTCCTTGGGATTGAGCAGCTCCATCTCGACTACTCGCATACCGTAAGAGGGTCCTACGGATGAGATGGTCAAGTTAATTCGATAATTCATGGTTTCTCCTTGAAAAGTGTCAATTGCTTGTCTATACATTTACCACACCGGCAGCAAGGCTCGGTCACCTCGTACCTGATGCGATTACCAGATGCATCCCACGTAACCTTTTGGACTACAGTGGGATTGTCGCATACTGGGTCAGGGGTTGATGACGGGAGGGTCATCAGGTGCCTTCTTCGAAGGCTTATCAACCTTCTTCTTGCTCTCGGCCTTAGCCTTCCGCTCCTCGGCCTTTTTTTCCTCGGCTTTCACCCTGGCTTCCAACCTTTTGGCTACCAAGTCAGCAGTCATAAACAGGTCCTTGCCGTTGGTGATGGCCAAGATTTCGTCTTCCGTAAGGAAGCCCTTGTACTCGGTTCGAATCAGATGGTCACCCCAGGCTTTGGCAGCTGTGATACCGTCGTGAAGTTCTGACGACTTGCCAGCCATGCCTGTAGAGAACGTGTGGAACATGAATTGAGAGTGTTCGCTAATCTGGTAGACATCGCCTTTGAGGAATACCATCGTAGCTGCTGACATGCAATCGCCTTCAACGCTGACCACAATGTTGGCCTGACACTCTTCCATTACACGAAGGAATTGGATCGCAGTCGAGCCATCGCCACCAACGCTGTTGATGTGGATCAACACAACGTCGTTTGCTCCTGCATTGCGAATGATGTTGAACCACTCGATGTAGTTGGAAGGTGGGCCAATCTCACCACAGAGATAAAACTCATGCTGCTGAGCCATGGTGTTGCCGAAGTAAACGTTACCCGATGCGACAACATCCTCGTCCTGGTCTTTCTTCTTTTTACTCAAAAAAAGTTTAGTATTTTTGCCTGACACGGTGTAGATCACGATTATTTACTTCCTTCGAGGAGTTTGATGTGGTCATAGAATTCGCGGCGAAGGTCCGAGGATGCCATGAAGAGGCCACCAAGTTCGGTGGAGCTGGAGTGACCATCGTGGAGCTGTCTTGTACTCATGTTATTCCTTTTTTGGGGTTCCATAATACCATCCACTAGGAAGTGGATCGTCAGCTGGTATCATTCTACTAGAACTCCCATCTGTGATCTTTCTAAACTTCTTACCCTTACACCGAGCAACGATCTTCGCCACTTTTCTAGCTCTATAGTCTGGATCGTCCCAGAGTTTCTTTGTTGCTGCTGAGAGCTTTTGTTTTCGCACCTCAGCTTTGTCAGGGTCTTTCCACGAGACCCTAATCGCTTCGTGAAGCTGCTCCGCATTACTCCAATACCTACTTGCAGCGGCCTCACCTATCTTCGCTTTAGTTTCTTCTGTCATCTCAAAGGTGGTTGACCCACCCTTAGTTCTATTATACCCACACTCTGGGTTACACGAGTTGTGTTGCTCGATCTGAGCTCGCTCAAAGTCGTCTAACAGATCGCGCTCGCACAAAACCAAAGCCTCAAAAGTAAAAACGCTCTCACCGTAGAGAGACCAATCCAACTGGAGTTTATCGTTCTTATGGCGATTGTTGCGTAACGCCCAAAGATGATCTTTCAACCGCTGATCGATTCCCCTATGGGTTTGACCAATATAAACCTTACCTGTTACGGTGTTTGTGATGATGTAGATTCCAGATTCACTCATGAGCAATTAGTGTCGTGAGTGAATCTGGACCAATTAGCCCTTTCTCGACCTACGATCCTCAAGCATTGTTACGTGCTTGTAGAACTCGTCGCGAAGCTCTGAGCTAGCCAGAAACAACCCACCCAATTCAGCCGAGCTTGTGTACGAATTGATCGAATGCACACCCCTACACTGCATGCACCCATGGGTAGAGATATTCATCACAGCTACATCCCGGGTTTTAGCCGCTTTCTGGATAGCTTTCAGAATATCCTCAGTGAGCTGCTCCTGGAGAGTTCCTCTCTGAGCCTGGTGTTGAGCTATGCGGACGTACTTTGAGAGGCCAATAACATCGTTACCAGGAATGATACCGATGTAAGCAACCCCTGTGACTGTAGCCATGTGGTGGCTACATACTGAGATCAAATCTACGGGGACTACTAGGAGGCCACTAAAAGTGTAGTCGGGACGACTACTATCTCCATTCGGTCCTTGGGGGTTGAGCTTCTCGTTGGGGAAGCTCGTGACCTTGGGCGATGGAGTAAACCGGCCAGCGTACGTTTCATTGATGTACATCTTGGCAAATCGGCGACCAGTATCGCGGCTATTGGGATCACTGTCGGTGTCAATAAGTAGGGCTCGAAGTACGGTATCAAACTTATCGGCAACCTCATCGATCAAAGCACTCTTCTCTTCCTCGGAGAGGAAATCAGCGATGTTGTCGTTTGCGTGGTATCGTTTGTGAGCGTCCTTGAGACGCTGAGTAATCACTTGGGAAATTGGAAGGCTTGGTGAATCATTTTTGTTGGGCATAGTCTCTCCTGTGTGCCTAGTATAACGCTTACTTTACGTCTTTCGACCCAGCCCACTGACCATCGTACAGAGCAGCCTCATCGTTATCGAACACAAGGATCTGCGCCACTCGAGCGTGCTCCTCAATAAAAATTGGAGCCGATACAAAAAGCATAGCTCCCATCTCCGGCGTTCCAAATCCAGGGTCAAACACCGAACTTCTGATCTCAACACCGTTGCGACCAAGGGATGATCGCTGCCAGATAAGAGCGGTGTTGGTAGCCCCAAGGGGGTGAAGACCCTGATCAAAGGCGATAGCGTATACTCCAGGCTCCAGCTGCCACCCAACAGGTTCGGGCGCATCACCATGTTTGTAGGGAATACGGGACACCGCCGTCCTCGCTGCGAGGACGTTACCTTTGCCGATAATCGCTGCGGTTTTGTCGGCAAACACTGCACCACCGTCGCCATACCCACTGGTTTCGAGGCGGAAAATAGCTTTGGCAGTCAAGTCCACTCCTACTTGAGCTTGCTTGGCAAGACCCAGTGGATCGATGACTAGACTGTAAATGAAGTTGGCATTTTTCATGAGTTAAACTCCTTGTAATATCTTTGCGTTTAGGAATTGCTGGAGCTTAATCTCGATTTCCAGCTTCTTTGCCAAGACATCGGAGGCGTAGCCAGAGACAGAAGAGGACCATGCACGCTGGGGACCTCCGTTGTATGCAGCAAGAGCTTGGTGTTCATTTGCAAACGATTTTGCCTCATTTGCAAAGTGCGCGATCCCCATACGAACATTCTTATCTATGTTGTAAAAATCAGCAATTGGTACATCAGTATAAACGTGAGAGTTCAACTGAAACAAACCTCTGTCCGCGCTACCATTTGTGTTCGCGTTGTATGCCCTAGGGTTGAAGCTCGACTCCTCCCACATAAGAGCGTAGATCAAACACTTGTCTACTCGAGTGGGATTGTAGGCGTTCACGGCAGCGACGATTCTTGGATCAGATACCAAGTTGGTGAAGAATTGATTCTCCCACATGTGAACTCGTTCGGGAGTAACAGATTGGATGGACGCTCGAGTTGTTTGTGCTGCGGTGGTTAAACTGGCCAGTCTAGTGAGCTCGGGAAAAGCTGGCATGCCAGCTACGTACTGCCACCCTATGACAATGACTGCGGTGAAGCACAAAAAGAGTGCCATCGCTTCTAGGCCCGCTCGGGGCTTAATAAGTAACTTGAAAATCTTCGATTGCGTCGGCTTCTGTGTATTCGAATATGCGTTTCCATTCATTTTTGGTTAGAAACTCCTTGCTTAATAGCTTGGTATTAAGTAAATCCTTCGTCTCCAGATTTACATCTAGTGCACAATCAATTGTTGATTCCGCAATAGGGATGTATGTCCAAGTTTCCTGGTCTTGGCCAATGCGCGATATCCGTCCTGTACTCTGGATGTACTGAGAGTAGCTGTACACTCTTTCAACGTACACCTGAAACTTAGCTTCTACCAAGGTGATAGACGTGTTGAGGATCTTGATAGACGCGATCAATAACTTATTAGCCGGCGATTGTCTAAATTGCTCGAGAATACCTTGACGATCGTCACTAGCTGTTTCACCAATGACCACCAAAGGATTGTATCGTGCGTACTTGTCTGCTAGTAGCTTGGCAGACGCAGGGTGCCAGATCCATAGTATACCCTTTTCGTGCCTAAGGTCAACATGGTCGCCAAGGATAGCATCAACAGCTTCTACTTTTACATGATCCTCATTGTAGTCAAAAGACTTGATCATCTTGGTGAGTTTTGGGGTCAAAAGGTCTGCGTGCTTTGTCAACAGCTCTTCAGGGTTATCGATGGCCATTTGGAGGTAGGGAAATGTGTTAACCACATCTCGAGTCAACAGTGAGCCATTTCGCTCCTGGAGATGCTCTAATGTCGAGACTACAAACGCTTTGTAGACTTCCTTATGGAGAGGAGACAGTTCTACATACAATTTTTTTGTATTGTTTGCGGGTATGACCAATACATCTTCACGCTTACGGAGAATTCCTCCATACCCAGCTCGCACCTTCTCGTTCAACTCCTTGACCTTGTCGTACCTCCACGAGGCTATGGCATGAGGAGAAAACGCTGTTCCTAGTACAGCGTAGTTGGCAAGCCACTCTGTATAGCTGAGACGAAGGACGAGGGCTGGGTCGAGGATCTTGAGCTGAGCGTATAGCTTTTCATTCTTGTCAAAGGGAGTGCCTGAGAATAGGTAGCGATACTCGAAGACTGGAGCATGAGCTAGAAACCATTTTGTTTGCTCGGACTGAGGGTTGGACACATTGTGGCACTCGTCGAGTATGAGGATACCAGGTTGGTCTCCAAACCAGTCAAGAAGTGGCAAAACCTGAGGGTTGGTTTTGGACTTCTTGACTTTTGCTCCCAACTCCTTTGCTACAGATGCTGCTTTTGCTTTCGCTGCAACTTTTTTTGGGTTCTTGAGCTTATTGTAGTGCTGACATATAACACGAAAAGTGTTGTAATTTGTAACAACAATAGATGTATTCGGCTTAAAAACTTCACGATCCTTCCCTGCCTTTGTTACACTGACAATCTCACCCTCTTTGAGGTGAAGAAACTTGTTGAGCTCATGAACCATGTTCATGCTTCCAATTCCAGAGCTCACCAGCAAAACCTTGTGTGCCCGCTTTTGTGCTCGTAGGTGGGCGATGATGGCCGCTTGAGCATAAGACTTTCCCAACCCCATATCCCAAAAAATAGCATAGCGATTTCGATTGAGGGCCTTCGATATGTCATCCACTTGATAGTTTTCAAATGGCGGCTTCCCGAGCTTTGGTGGAAGTTTGAGGAGGGAGGCGTCAAATATCTGCCTCACAGGCGAGAGCTTCAACTCAGGTCGACCTTGTAGGAGGTCCTCGAGAACTTGGGGGTTGTACCCAGAAGTGTCAACAATGTCAATCTCTTGAAGATCGTCAAGAACTTCTTGGTATCGCTGATGAGGTATTTGCCACTGTTTTGTATCAGGATCGAAGACACACCTATGACGCTTGAGTATTCCAAGGATTGTATCGAAATCGTCTTTCGAGAAGAACTTGCACAGGATCTTGTTCTGGTCTGTTCGGATAGCAATACTCATACTTCAAGTATAACCCGTAAGCATAGGAACCTAAAGCCTTCGAACCTCAGATTTTCTCTGAAGAGCGTCAGCTCGTAAGTATTTTATGTTTTTGTAATATAGAGTGTTCTTATATACACACACCGAAACACGGTCACTGCGAAACCGTTTATCTGACAAGCCATGTATATGGAAAATCATATCTAGTTGAGGGTGTTTGTTCGCTTTATACTACAAGGCCAGCTACGTATGAGGCAACGTCTCCCTCCCTAGGGAGGTAGTCGCCGTATAGCGCAAGCCATTTATCTTCGTTGACCAACGTCTTCTTGGCAGCTACCAGCCTTGTTGCCAACGCTTCTACGGTCTGGTGGCATTGGCTGCAGAGAAGCTTGAATCGATCGATCTCCAATAAGTCATACTTAGAGGGCCAGAGGTGGTGAACTTGAAGTTGTTTCTTACGCGCACCGAGGTATCGAACACCACAGCAATCGCAACGACCATCTCTGAGCTTCACAACTTTAAGCCTAAAAGTTTTCCATTGCTTCCGGCCTCGGTAGAGCGTTTTAGCTTCCGAGGTCCATTCTTGTATTTGTTCCATGATCACTAATTAGTCACAAGGGAGCGTCACGCCATGAAAGTCGACTTTAAATGTCCTACCTGCGAGTCTGTACAAGAGGTCGTATTCCCGATCGCAGCTGGACCGCCGAAAGAGGTTCTCTGCACATGTGGAAAGCACATGACGAGAATCTACGGAAAGCCCACAGTTCAGATTCCCGACTACTTTGTAGACCAGGACTTCAACGCTCTTCGCTCCCACATGGCAAATGCCCCACGACCCTCTGGCAAGACCCAACTGTATTACTAAAGGATTTTTGAATGGCAAAAGTTAGACTCTCAGAAGCGGGTCAGCCCACAACATACCTCACCGGCAAAGGTAGCCAGTCAGCGATCGCTCGCACCGGCTTTTTGAACCGCCTTACCTCCTGGTGGGGATGGCGACCGTCTCCTAGCAGAGGCAAGGATGTATCTACTGTAGCAGGTAGGTTTGGCATCGATATGGTTCGTGTCGACATCGACAACATGAGCCATCGAGCTGCCGATACGAGAGCAGGTGAGCTTTTCTCCAAGACCCCATTCTCTGATCGCCTAGGCAAGCTGTTTGATGCCTGGCTCCGAGACAGCACAAATGGATACGACGATCTTCGCGATCGCCAGAAACGTATCAACGAATTGAAGTTCATGTACTACAATGATCCCTTCATCTCTCGTGTTGTCCAATTAGCTCCCGATGAGGCAACACAGATTACGGTTCAGGATCGACTCATCGCCATTGAGTCACCAAACCCACTATTCGTCGAACGAGTCTACGAGTTGTTTGATATCTGGGGCATTACCCAGCAGAGGGTTCACGGTGCGTTCTTTGACCTCGAACTCTTTGGTGAAGCCTTTTGGTCAAACAAGATCACATCCAAGGGAGTTGAGAAGATCATCCCTCTTCAGGTCAACCAGATACTCGAGCGCCTCGAGTTTAACCCAACCAAGGTTGCCGAGATCATTCGAAACAGGCAAGGCTCTGTGATGGCTGCCATTAACAGAGACCAAAAAATGGGGCTTCTCCTCGATCAGTTTGAAAGCCTCAACAATGCCGAAGACTTTGCTGAAATGTTTGAGACCAAGCTATTTGGGTATGTGATCGACAACGACACGATCGTTCCTCCCTGGGCCATCACCCACTTCAGAAACGATGCGGACCACTCAGAGTTCTTCCCCTACGGACGACCCCACCTTCTCGCATGTCTCTCCCCCTTCAAGCAGGCTGCGTCGACTATGACGCTGCAATCGATTGCAAGGGTCCTGTCATTCCCTGTCACGCTCTACAAGGTCAAGACTGCCGTTGGGCAGTCGGAGACAGAGGTGTGGACACAGGTTAATAAAGCTCGCGAGCAGTACGATAACATCGGAGTCAGTCCTACCGGAGGATCCGGTGAAGCGTTCTCCGTCAACACCAAGATGTGGATTCCTGACGGTCTCCTCGAAGTAACTGTTCAGGAGTCGAAAGCAGATATTGACTTTGTAGCTGACCTGGAGATCTACATCGACCGCATCGCCATCGCATCAGGTATTCCCAAGGGCTACCTTGTGCAGGAGTGGGGTGGGTTTGGTAACTCTGCTGTGTCCCTAGTTGAGCAGTGGAAGCCTTTCGCTACCCACGTTCACAACCTACAGAGTAACTTCCTAGAGGGCCTAGGAAGTCTGATCAGACTTCACATGGCAATCACAGGTGAGTTTGACTTCACCACACCATTTACTATGGCTATGAGGTTTCCTTCCGAAGAGGCCTCAGATGCTAAGCAGCAGGCCAGGTCTGCAACCCTAGATATGGCAACCAAGATCATTGACGTGATCAGCACAGCCATGGGAGTAGAGGAGGGCGAACCTCTTCCTCCAGACGTCGTCAAGGACATTCTAGCCAAGTACACTTTCCTCAACCCAACCGATGTGCTCAAGTGGACCCAGAAGGTCTCTCTGGACACCATATCCAAGAAAGGCAAAGAAGAGGAAGAGGGTGGTGAGGAAGGTGGTAGGGGTGGAGGCGGTGGTGGCATCGACTTCGGCGGCTTTGGGGATACTGGGGGCGGCGAAGGTGAAGAGGCCCCAGCTGAAGGCGAAGAAGCTGCTCCAGAAGAGGGGGCTGCTGAGGCTCCTCCTGCCGAAGGCGAGCCTGCTGTGGCCGAAGAGTCTGCACGACTTGTAGGCCAGCAACACGCAAATCGTTTAGCTGAACGTAAGGCCTACCTTGAAAGCGTACGTTTAAAACGAATGCAAGAACTCACTCGTAGATACTCGGAGATCAAAGAGGACATCTACTTCAAGACTCTGGCCACAAACCGGATTCACGAGTACACTTCTCCTGGTAAAAACGGCATGCATCACAAGCTGATCACACCAAAGATCAGCCCATCTGACGAATTGACCTACCAGACGCTCATTCAGTGGAGAGAAGCTGGCGCTGCAGGAAGGAGTCCGTTTGAGAAGCGCGTGTCCCTTCGAGAGACACTGCAGAGCATGAAAGATGATGCGAAGTTCTCCACTTCGGAGCTAGACTTCGAATCTGTTCGTGATGGTATTGAGTTTGGGCCAAAGGTGGATGACAAGGAGTAATCCACTAATTGGCTACGAGAGGTAGCCATGTCATCCACGTTTACAGCTGATATTATCAACTTTGGAGCCGTACCTTCTGCAGCAATTGGCTTCGATGGTACGGCCTTCAACATTACTGCTCTAGGCGGAACGCCTCCCAACATCAACATCTCGGCTCCTCAAGTCAACTTCTTAGCCAACATTGTGGTTGGTGCTGGCAAAACACTTACCCTAGACGCCGCAGCCCAACTCTCTGCTGGTAACGTCATCGCCCAGGTCAGCGTCCAGACAAACACCCTGCAAGCACGAACAGGAACCGTGATCAACATTTCCTCCAGCTTGCAAGGTGGAACATCCACTCCTGTTGCGTTTAGTCAAGGCGTTTCACTCGCTGCTGGTGGGGTGACGCTTGCTGCGGGTGGATCAAACGGTATCAAATTCACAGGTGTGGCCATCAACGTCGTGCAGGCGGCGATCAACCTTGGCAGCAACTCTGTTCTCGAGGTTGTCGACCAGAGCGCAACATCAGACTCTTGGCTCCGCATTGCTCGTCAGGTTGGATCTGTGGCCCTTCTCGCAGAAGGGGCTGCCAATGCTGGAATCAAGTTGACCCCGAATGGTACAGGCCAGGTCACATCAAGTGCGCAAGTCAACGCTCCTACATTCAATGCCACTAGTGCTCGTGCGGCGAAGACCCAGATCAAGGACTTTTGCGAATCAGCTGTGGCATACATCAAGGCCATCAATGTTGTGGAATACAAGTTTATCCACGAAGGCGAAGCTGCAAAACGAATGGTGGGTTTCATCGCCGACGACACGGATCCTCTCCTCTCTGGTCCACAGCAAAACTCGATGGACATCAACACATCAATTGGTTTGCTCTTCAAGGCCGTTCAGGAGTTGGCAGCCAAGGTAGGACTCTAAGTGTCTAGTAACTTCCTCAAAGGAGGTGTAGACACCTCTACTCTATTTCGTACAGGCGCAGTTCACCCAGCGTCGAGTGGCCCAAAGTTTATCGATGGTGCGAACGAATGGCAAGCATACTATCTAGCTGCTAACACCATCGCAGGCTCACTGGGACAAAACGTTCCTCAGGTGACAGGCTTTTTAATCAACGGCGTTGATGCCGGATCGATCTTTCAGAACGCTGCTGTTGCTGTCGTACAGCATACAGCAACTCCAACCATTACCGTAAGCGTAGTTGGTGGCTTCCTGACGTACACAGAGGTTGTCCCCAACGTACTAGGATACACGGTAGAGTACAAGGTTGAGTACCTGGGTGTAGACCAGGTTACGTGGGTGTCGATGGGGAACGTTGCATCGGGATCCCTAACACAGTCTGGATCCTACGTTGCTGGTCATACAGGCCAGTACACGTGGAGAGTGTCTGCAAGGTACGCAGCGGACGACTACCGAACAGCAAAGGCAGTGTTCACAACTCCAATCGTGATCGCTACTACTGATAGCGTCCAAAGTAAGACTCCTGTTCCAGGGCCATGGACAGCTCAGATTCAAGGTGCATTGACCTCTCCTGTTTATGGAACAGTGGGAACGTACAACACTGGCCCGACGGCAGCACAGCCTTCAAACCCAACAGTGTCTACCCTTGCACATGGATACGTTCAAAGTGGAGTGCTCTATGATTCTGGAGCTATTGTATCGAACAACCCTGCATACTGGGCCTCGCCAGCTACACCTATCACGGTGACCTGCACAGCCCTGCAAAAGCCTATTACTTACACCACCAGTGGTGTGAGCGCGCAGTGGGGACAAATGCCCATTTTGGCGCTGATGTATGGCCTCGACTACCATGGAAACCAGATTGTCTTCACGTCCAGCACCATAACATGGAAGACATATAATCCATCAAACATAGTACAATACACTGGAACAGGCCCAGCTCTTGTGTCTGGTGGGAATACCAACGCTCCTGTATCCATACTCTCACCCTCCTGGTACTATCAGAATTACTACACGCTCTGGACTTTCACAGTTGCAGGCTCTGTCGACTATGCGCCACTAAGCGCTTCTGTGTCAAGCGCTCTCCTCCCAATTCCAACAGGGCTAGCCATAGACGTTCGCTTCGACATGTCTAGCAACTACACAACAGACACAAGTCCCACAGGAACCCCTGCTAGCTTCTTCTACACCGACACAAGTAGCGCAACAGTACTATGGGGAATTATTGCTGCCATAGACGTATTCTCCCTCACAAGATTTAATACCTTACTAGCTGCGGGTGTTCAGCCTTTCGCTAGCCTTATCCTTAGCCCCTACCCCGCCTACGCTCTCCTACCCATCACGGCTTTTTCAGCTACGCCTGGGTTGCTAGTGAGGCAATTTGGAGCCACTACGTTTATCTATGTTCAGTTTTCAAGCACTTCCTCTACGAACGTGAGCATAAGCTTGAGCCTTCCATACACTGGCGCAGTGGGTACTCTTGTGGGCGGTGGTGCTATCTCTGGGGTAGGGTACAACTTTGGGTTTGACAGACTAGCACTCGCCTACAGCAATTCAGCTGGCCAGTCTACATGGGGAAACGATTTCACCAATTTTACGGGTCCAGGCTGGGATATGACACTTAACGCATCAGCAAACCTCTACTAATAAGGAAATCCCAATGCAGATAACACTGGCTAACCCAAGGCAGCTTCACAAGACAGCCGCCCCAGACACACTGAATATAACCGTTCCTGATTTTTCCCCTCACTCTAGGTATTCATCATTTGCACAACTTGTGCGATCTGCGTGGAGGATCTTAGATGTCCAAGCGTCTGATGAGGACCTCCGCGTATTCGCTTTCCTTGAGACTAAGAAGCACTTCAACGACTTCTTGCCTATGGTGGGCAACCATGTGGTGTCCAACACCAACGGCCATGTACTACTAGTAGGCTCTCAGGCTATTGATGTTCCCGTAGGCGGCCAGTTAGTTGCAACCGAACTACGATCGACCGTTCAAGAAGAGCTGGCTGCCCTGGCACCTATCAACGTTGCTACTTCGCTAGCCGCCTTGTGTCTACAACCATATGGCCTGCCCCAAAACGTATGGCTCAACAAGTATTTCAACCCTCACATGCAGCAAGAAGAGGTGCGAGTATTCACTCAGGCCGTTGCCCTCGACTTTGTGTTTGAGGACCTATTTGTGGTCCAGAATGCCACCGACGTACCCCCTTTGGTCGCTCAGGATAGAGCAAAGGCTATTGTTTCTCTTGCCTACGCGCTTGGACAGCACGAGCAGTTAGCTAATCCAGGAATCAACCCAGATGTTATCGCAGACTGCTTGTGCCTTCCTCGTTTATTTGCCTTCAGTCTTGGAGGCTAATACGTGAAAGCGTATTTTTTGGTTGACGATAGCAGGTGGCATCAAGACAACCTTCTTGAGTTTGCTACTCGCCTAACTGCCTTGGGCATTGGCTGCACCACGGTCTTTGTAGGGCAAGGGCCTAGTCCTGAGCTTCCAGGCGCAATCTTGAGCCTCGACGACTTTTGCCATCAACTCACTGCCAAAGGCTTTGGTACCAGAGCACAACTCCAGGCAGTGCTTGATGAGAGTGCGGCCCGAAACGGAGACGCTCACTACACTGGGATTCCAGTGATCAAGCTGTTTTTCCCCCTAGTATTCGATGGCCCATTTTGGGTACTAGACACAGACTTGTACTTGTTACCAGCTACAGATGCAACTCTGTTTGCAGTTGACGCCGGGTTCGCTGCCGTAATCGAAGACTCACCCCCTCATGAGCTAGTAGCTGGGGCCGAGAAGTTGTTTGTAAATGCTGGAGTGCTTTACTGGCACCCCGACCGACTTGACCAGGATGTTTGGCAGCTACTCAAGCAAGGTCTGGTGTCTATGAT
>Ga0075014_100000261_pt1 | contig 14943 bp, 22 predicted proteins | sample AleBraG_ABR_2014_FD_71472 | JGI IMG/M metagenome (GOLD analysis project Ga0075014, IMG submission 71472) | Freshwater sediment microbial communities in response to fracking from Pennsylvania, USA - Alex Branch Run_MetaG_ABR_2014 | ecosystem: Environmental > Aquatic > Freshwater > Creek >... | reverse complement strand
CCTAAGTCCGGGGATACCTCCTCCCCAGAGGTATCCCCGTTTTGTGATTTGCCTACAAGAACCTACAGTTGCCGGCGAATAAAAAAAGGCCCCGGAGTATTTTCCAGGGCCTGAGGGGATTATTTTATTCGGCAGGTATTATTTCTCGACTGAATATTTTCTGACCCAAATGATTTTCCCCTCCCTCTTTTTCTTTTCCCAGCCCAACGACTTGAGCACTTGAGAGACGCGCATCATTTCTTTGGACCCCGCTTTGGCCAGACCTTGGATATCTGTCGGGATGATGGCGGACTTGTAAACCTCTTCTGCCGTCACCTTGGACTTCTGGTTTTTGAGGAGCCACTCCTCAATGAGGACCTCCCAGGCATCGCGGCGAATAAATCGGGACTGTTGTTCGAGCAATTCTTTTTCCTGTTCAGTGGACAGGTAGTGGGGCTCGCGCGCATCGTAGAGTGCCAGGGCGGCGCGCCAGATGTTGTCTCTGTTCCCCTCTACCCAGTCCGTGTCAATGACGCGGTGGACGGCGATCGGCCAAAAGCGGCGCTCCCCCTCCGGGTCACGGATGAAGTCATCGTCGTTGGTCGTGCCGATGAAGCAGCACCTCCGTGGCTGTTCCACAACGAAGCGCCCATAGGCCGGGCGATACTTGTCTACACGTCGGGAGAGGTAGTCCTTTACCGTACTCAGCTCTGTGCGTAGCAGCCGGTCCAGTTCTCCAATCTCGACACCCCATGCGCCCTGGAGTTGAGCGCTCGAGTCAACCTTGGCGAGGTCAGGTAGTTGGTTGACCGTGTGCTGAGGGCTGAACAGAGAGATGACGAACTGTGTCTTCTTGTATCCTTTCGGCCCTTGCAGGATGAGCATGGTGTCCATCTGAACGCCTGGACGAAGAGCCCTGGCTACGCCCCCAATCAGGAACTTGCGGAGGTACACGTTTTCGATGCTCTCCTCTGCCCCGAATAGCTGGGTAGCCAGCCCTTTGAGGAAAGCATCGGCCTCGTCCACCGGCATGGGTTCGAGGTCTCGCAGGTACTCTTCCACCGGATGGTAGCTGTTCTCGCGCGCGACCGCCTCTACCGCCTTGAGGCACATGTCCCAAGAAACGAGGCGGTCCTCCACAACCTCAAACCAAGAGCAGATGGCGGTAATGTCGGTATCGCTGATACCCACGGTCTCTGCGTCCATTCGAAAAGGGCAGTCGACAGCACGTACCTGTTGCTTGGAAATGTCGAACTGGAGCACGCCCTCCCAGAACTTGCTATCTCGCAAGGTCGTAATTACGTACGCCAGGCTAGCCTTTGCAGCATCCCCGTTGCGGCGGTCTCCGAGTGTGAAGGTGTAGGGGCCAGTGCGGGCTTTCTTGCGCGGCGTAGGCTCGACGCGCTCGATGTGCTTCGACGCAGCCGTCAGCTTGTCGATTGTCGCCGGACTGAGCACACCGCACGGCATAGAGGAGTGCGTGCGCGCATCTTCCAACTTGTGAAAGACCTCCTTGGCGGACCACGGAGGATCACATCGGTCGTTGTAGTGGGTTTCGATGAGTTCCGCTGCCACATCTACGGGAAGCTCCCACGTGCGCACGAGACGTAGGGCGACTGCCCACAACTTCTCACTCCCACCCTCACCCTCAATCGCCGGCTCTGCTTCCTTGGCCAGCCACTCTTCTGCCAGCGCGATGCGTCGCTTACCTTCCGGCACCGATACGTCGATGGCAGTAGGCTCAAAGAATTGATCTTGTGTCTGCAACGGACGAGAAGGACGAAGTTTCTCGAGAAGCCAATCAGGCAGACGAGCCAGGGGAACGTCCTCTACCACTTCATACGTAGCCCCATTAGCGTGAGGACTTCCCGGTCCCACAACGAATCCCCCATCTCCACGCACGTCCACACCAGGGACCAGCCGAGACGCAGAGTTGGACACATAGAAGCCAGGGTGTTGGAAGTACATGTGCCATCCCCTACCCGTGGCGACTGTAAAAGTAGGTGGGAGGTCTCCAAGCGCTTCAAGTTCTTCGTTGGCTTTTTCGTTGTCGATATCGACCACGACACAATCAGACCTGAGTCCTGTTTGGATTCCATACCCGGCCCCTCGCAGCGTGGCCAATGGTTCACTGAGATCAGCCCAACCGAACACGCGCGGGTGCTTCCCGGCTTTCTTACATGCGGCTCCTTTGTCGCATCCACACTTACCATCAACCACTGGAAAAAGAGGAAAGGTGATACAATCTTCTAGCTGTTGGTGCATCCGTTCAGTTTGCGTATTATCATAGGCGCATGCAAGTGAGACTTGAAGCAATAACCGGGCCAGTCGCAGAAAGTACCGCACTTGACCCTATACTCAGTCCGTCCCAGATCAACACCTTTCGAGAGTGCCAGCGGAAGTGGGGGTATGAGCAGATCCTAAAAAAGGAGAAAACATCCAACCGGAGCGCGATGCTCGGTACGGATTGCCACGCGCTACTGGAAGACTACATGGAGACGGGGGAGCTTGACCAGACTAGGACTTTTCGTCAAGACGATAAGCTCTACCTGGCAGAGATTGTGGCGCCGGGTCTAGTACATCTACCGAAGCCAGGTACGCCAGGTCTCGAGTTGGAGCAGCACTTCGTTGCTAGGTCTACTGCCACAGGTATCAGATACCAGGGATTGAAGGACCTATGCTTACCCTCGCAAGCCCTGGTACTTGACCATAAGACCACCTCGGACATAGGTAAGTGGGCAAAGACAGAGGGGGCTCTGGCTACGGACGTACAGGCTCAGATTTATGCGAAACAGACATTGGACCTATTGCGCGTTCACGATGTTGAGTTACGGTGGGTCTACTATCAAACAAAGCGTCCCTACCAGAGCAAGAGAGTCTCGCTGCGTGTCGTACAAGCACATGCGGACGAACAGTTTTCGCTCATCGAAGAGACGTCGAAGGAGATGGTCGAACTACGAAGGAACGTACTGGGACCTAGTATTGACGGGCTCCCTGCGAACGAGCGTATGTGCCACGCTTACGGCGGTTGCCCGTTTATCTCTATTTGTAGTCGGTCGTCTTCATCACGTAAACCGTTTGCGTCGCTTTTTCAGAGCCAGGAGAGACAGGAGAACACGCCCATGAGTTTTCGCAAGAACGCAGCACCCGAACAGGAGCCCCGAGTGACGACAACCATTGTTGTAGACCCCATCAACCCGCCCGAAGGCAGTGCGGCACTTCCAGCGGAACCCCCGGCGCCAGCGGAAGAAACCCCCAAGCGCCGTGGCAGACCGAGCGGCGCAAAAAACAAGAAAGCGGACGTCGTTGTCGAGCCTGAGCAGAGGTCAGCCGAGCCATCACTGACAGTCAACCCGCACGTCAGTGACAAGAAGATCGGTCTTCTCCTCATCGATGCAATGCCCATCCACTCTGGGTCGGAAGATACGCCTTGCTTCTTTGAGCGAGACATTCTCCCTCAGGCTGAGAAGGTCGTGGAAGAGCAGTTCGAAGTCTCGGACTACCGCTTTCTCGATTTCGGCAAAGGAGGCGGTGCACTGCTTCAAGCCGTCAACAAGGTTCTGGACGACGGGGAGGCCACAAGCTACCCCATTCTCGTCGTCAGTACCACTACGCCACAGGGCCAGGTTGCTCTGACGGCACTCATCCAAAACGCGGAGTTCGTCATTCGAGGTGTCCGATGAAGTCTTTTCAGGTTCGGGGTATCGCGACCGTGGCAGTGACTCAAACCATCTACGCCTCCTCCGAGGACGAGGCAATGGAGATCGCGGAGGACTTCGAGTTCCGTGATTGGGACGTCGACTACGACGAGGCTGCGGATGTGAAGATCGACACATGCGAGCCCGGCGAGGACTCTGACGATGATGACGATTGAGGAACTTTCGGAGTTCATCTGGAAGTGCGCCGTGACGCGTCTTCGGGCGGATGATCAGTTCATTCGCCCGGAGGAAGAAGAGCGCACGATCAAACTCGCACTATCGGGTGCGATAGACACTTGCACTGACCACTATTCGTGTGTACACAAGAGGGACGATGGGATTCCGAAGCGTGCGCAAGGAGATCGTGGAGACGGCGGAGCTGCAAAGAATCCGTGCTTTGGTACGCCGATCGTACACACAGGCAGAGGTGACGGAACTTATCCGTACCTTGACGATCAAGTACCGGACACCCACAGGTAAGGGGACTCTCCGCGAGGTTCAAGCGATCGGTCTCAAAGAGGTGGTGGAGCAGGGCGGGCTGTTTGGGCCTCAGCGGGTTGGAGCCGGGAAGACCTTGTTTAGTCTTCTCTGCGCGCTCGCGCTGGGGGCCAAGCGGCCTGTTCTCCTTTTGCCAGCGAGCCTGATCGAGAAGACGAAGCGAGACCTTCGCCGGCTCGCCGCGGACTGGCAGATTCCGCGCAACATCAAGATGATTTCATATCAGAGTCTCGGCTTAGTCAAGTGCGCCGAAGAGCTGGACATCTGGCAACCGGACGTCATCATTGCCGACGAGTGCCATCGCCTGAAGAACAAGAAGGCGGGGGTGACTCGCCGCGTGTCCAGGTACATGGACAAAAACCCAGGGACGAAATTCGTGGCCTTGAGTGGCACGATGATTGCCGGCAGCATCAAAGACTTTGCGCACATCCTTCGCTGGTGCCTCAAAGGTAACGCGCCCATCCCCCGGCATGCGGGCGAGGTGGATGAGTGGGCGGATGCATTGGACAACGGCATCCCCTTTACCAAGCGCAAGCGACCAGGGCCTCTGCTCACATTGGGGGATGCAGATGGCGAGGACGAGCTACAGTGCGCGCGTCGGGCTTTCCAGTCTCGGTTGCGTGAAACCCCAGGGGTGGTTGCGACGGGCACTACGAACGATCCCGAGCTGGCGGATTGCTCTCTGTACTTGGAGGCGCTTGAATATAGCGTCAACAATGCCACGGAGACGAACTTCCATACGTTGCGGTCCAAGTGGGAGACACCGGACGGTTGGGCCTTTGACCAGGCGACGGAGCTTTGGCAGTATGCTCAGGAGCTTGCTTTGGGATTTCATTACGTTTGGTCACCAAGGCCCCCGACAGAGTGGTTGGACGCGCGCCGCAACTGGTCCAAGTTCGTGAGGGAGACCTTGAAACTGTCTAGGACACTAGACACGGAGAAGCAAGTCGCGTTGGCCGTAGATGCCGGCGAGTTGGATACGTCCACTCTCGACGCATGGCGCAAAGAGTTTCCGAAGTACCAGGGCAAGCGTGTCATCGTCTGGCATGACGACTCCGTGATTGACCTCTGCGCCAAGTGGATGGAGAAGGGTCCCGGCATTGTGTGGTGCCAGTACACCTTCTTTGCGCGCGAGTTGTCCAAACGTACGGGCGTTCCCTATTATGGGGAAGGAGGGCTGGACGCGGAAGGCAACTTCATCGAAGCCCATGACCCTACGAAGCCTATGATTGTTTCCCTGTTTGCGAACAAGGAAGGGCAGAATCTTCAAGCGTGGAACAGGAACCTGTTCACGACCGTTCCCAACGCCACGATTTTGGAACAGGCGCTCGGGCGAACGCATCGCAGCGGCCAGATGGCGGATGAGGTCACGGCGGAGTTTCTCTTCGGGTGCTACGAGCATTGGAAGTGCTGGCAGGATGCGCGCGAGACGGCCAAGATGATTGCTGACGTCCAGGGGCACGACCAGAAGATTCTTGTGTGCGATTCGACGTTTCCCGAGGACATTACCGGGCGCCACGCCGACCGCTGGCAACGTACCGTGCAACGAGAAGTCGGAAGTTTGCCCTGGGACTCTTGACGCTAGCAAGACTCATGCCGATACTGTTTTCTATGAGACGGGCACGGAGCCCGTTACACAGGAGCAGGAAACATGGCAACGAGCAAGAACCATTTCAAAGGCGTGAATGCGGCCAAGCCGAACGAACGCGGAGTTTACTTCGAGCCGGGTAAGTACAAGGTCAAGGTGAGCAAGTGCCAGGTCATCACATCGCGTGATGGCAAGGACCTTTTCATCGCGGACTTGGACGTTCTGGAGAGCAACAATCCGAAGCACCCCGTAGGAGCGAAGCGGAACTGGTGCCAGAACATCCGAGTGGATGGCGCGCAAAGTGCCCTCCAAGAGTTCGTGGTCGCTACTCTCGGGTACGACTACTCCACTGACCGAGAGAAGATTGAGAAGGAGATCGCGCCGCATTGCGAAGAGCTTCTCGAGGCGGCGTGCGAGGGCAAAGGAGACGATCTTATCGGTCAAGACGTCAACCTTGAAGTGGTCCTCATCCAGACGAAGGCGAAGAAGGACTTTCACCGACATCGCTGGTTTCCGGCCGCAGCTTGAATTTACTCAGCAATCGGGCTGAGTAGCAAGCCGGTACGTGAGAGGTTTCACGGATGGTTCCGCCAGTATCTACCGGAGACTGGCCCATTTCTATGTTCTTCTCCCTCCTCTTCATGCTAGGCGCGTTGTGCGTCTATTACGGGACCTATGCAAGTTCTGGTATTCGATACCGAGACAGCTTTGTTTCGGCCTGGGAAGATGGCGCCGAAGCTGGCATGTGTGACGTGGAAGAGCCCTGGGCTGCCTACGGGGATTGCCCACGGTAACGACGCGTACCTGTATCTGTACACGTGGTTGAACGACCCGGATACCATTCTGGCTGGTCACAACATCGCGTATGACATGGCCGTAGTGGCGGCCAATTACCCAGACCTCATTCCTGCCATCTTCAAGGCGTATGACGAGGACCGTGTAACCGACACGATGATTCGTCAGAAGCTGCTGGACATTGCTCAGGGCACGTACCGGGGCGGTCCCGACGATGACGGATACTGGAGGAAGTGGGGCTATTCGTTGACTGAGATCAACTCTCAGAACTTCGGAGCCCCTCGGATGGATAAGGACACTTGGCGTCTTGGGTACGGGGACTTGATCCCTCTCCCACTGAGCCAGTGGCCTCAAGGAGCTATCGACTATGCGAAACTCGATGCAGATGTCACTTTGGCGAACTTTGAGTTCCAAGAGGAGTACGCGCAAGCGTTGCCGGATCAGTACCACCAGGCGCGGTCGGCGTTTACCCTTCATCTATGCGAAGTCTGGGGCCTTCGTACGCGTGCATCTGAAGTCCAGAAGTTGCGCGCACGCACCGAGGAAGCCTACGAAGCGCTAAGAACGGGGCTTGTCGAGGCAGGCCTCGTCCGTAAGAGCGGCGTGAGAGACACCAAGGCGGCAAAGGCCCGGATGGTTCAGGCTATGGCGACCCTTAGGGAGAAGACGCGCCTGACCAAGAAGGGCGGCATCTGTCTTGACGAGGACGCATGCGAGGCGAGCGAGGACGACCTGCTCATCGACTACGGACACCTGACCAAGCTCAAGACCGTGTTGTCGAAAGACATCCCGGCTCTGCTCAAGGGTTGTCTGGAACCCATTCACACGTCGTTCAATCTCGCAACCACTGGCCGTACAACCAGCTCCAAGCCGAACGTTCAAAACTGGGGGCGCGATGGAGACGCCAGGGCTTGCTTCGTGCCGCGTCAGGGAATGGTGTACGCTCAGGCAGACTTCGACCAGCTCGAGTTGCATACGCTTGCGCAGCGCTGTCTTGACCTGTTCGGGGAGTCCCGACTGGCGGAGGTGCTCAACACGAAACGCCCAGATGGTAAGCCTAGGGACCCTCACACGGAGTTCGCCGCTGAGATTCTTGGTATTTCTCTGGACGAGGCATATACCCGAAAGAAGGACAAGTCCGACAAGGAGTTCGAGGATGCTCGTGCGTGTGCGAAAGCTGCCAACTTCGCTTTGCCGGGGGGTCTCGGGATTGCCAAGTTCGTGCTCTTCGCTCGGAAGACGTACAACGTCGTTCTGACACCGGAGAAGGCTACAGACCTGAAGAGGCTCTGGCTGCAAATGTGGCCCGAGATGAAGCGCTACTTTAGTTACGTGTCGAACATGTGCGCCAACGAGGACGGGCTGGCGCGAGTGGTACACCCCAATGGACGCATTCAAGGAGGTTGTAAGTACACTGCCGCGTGCAACACGGGGTTCCAAGGATTGGGGTCAGATTGCGCCAAGCGCGCTCTCTGGTACGTTGTACGGGCCTGTTACGTAGACCAGGCCTCTCCTCTCTTTGGGTCCCGTGTTGTGAACTTCATCCACGACGAGATTATCGCGGAGACGCCGGATAACGGCAACGCCCACAATGCCGCACAAGAGTTGGCTCGTTTGATGCTAAAGGGTTGCAATGAGTTCCTGCCGAACGTACCTTGCAAAACCGAGCCGGTACTCATGCGCTTTTGGAGTAAGAAGGCCGTACCGCTGTTCAAGGACGGTAAGCTGATTCCCTGGGAGGGTGACGAGGCTGCGTAATGTTCTCGAGAGTGGAAGTGCTGGAGGAGTTCGCGGCTGTCCAGAAATTATGGACATGGCGCGGGGAGTTCAGAGGCTGGGACGGACTGAGGTTTTACCGGCTCCGAGAACGAGATGCAAAGTCGAAAGAGTCGACAAGGAAAGCGAGTAGGAAATGGAAGGCCGCAAACAGGAAAAATCGCAAGCCATCTATCACGACCCCTTCGATACGGGCCCAGGCGAAGTCGCTGGGTGTCCCATATCAGACGTTGTACGATCGTATAAAGAGGCAAAGGCTAACGCCAGAGTCAGCGTTGGGTACCCTCCGATCGCCAAGGAAGAAGTCCACCACCCATCCCACTACACCACCCACCCAAGCGGGATTGAGTGCATTCAAATCACCGAGCACATGAACTTCTGTTGCGGCAACGCAATCAAGTACGTCTGGCGTGCCGGTCTCAAGTCTAAGGATGCGATCAAGGACCTGGAGAAGGCCAAGTGGTACATCCAGCGCGAGATTGAAAGGCTGGGAGGGTAATGGGCATTCTTGCAAACAGACCTCCCCCAGGACCTCTGGTGCCCGCACCGCAAGAGGTCTACGTAGCTGTGAGGGATACGGATGCCGCTCTGTCCGGTGCGGTTAGAGCCCCGCAGATGGCCATCCAAGCTCCGGGTTGGACCTTGTATCGGTACGTTCTTGTGCCGTGGAAGAAGGACGAATGATTGCCCAACACAGCAGTAAAAGCGTGGAACATTACACCCCTGACGCAATCATCGAGGCTGCAAGGGCAACTATGGGCGGCATCGACTTGGACCCCGCCAGTTGCGAGGAGGCCAACAAGTACGTCAAGGCCAAGGGTATCTACACCAAGGAGATGGACGGGTTACAGCAACCTTGGTTCGGGCGCGTGTTTCTCAACCCCCCCGGCGGCAAGGTCAAAGGGGAGTCCCTGTCCGCCATGTTTTGGGATAAGCTCTCGACCGAATACATGAACGGCAATATCCAAGAGGCCATCTTCGTAGGCTTCTCGCTGGAGTGTCTTCGCACTACTCAGGGATATAATTGGCCTGTGGCGGATTTCCCCCTCTGCGTTCCTAAACAGAGGTTGCGCTTTCGACTGCCGGGGGGAGCGTTGGGCACGAAGCCGACGAATGCCAACGTGATCGTTTTTCTGCCGGAGAAGACTCGGTACACTCTGTCGGTCCGAGACTTCGCTCTAAACTTCAGACCTATCGGGATGTGTTTCAATGCGTAAGCTCCGAGTGGTTCAGATTGGCAGTCTCGACGTTTCCATCTTCTTGGTGACGCGCAAAGAACTGGAAGCGCTAGTTCCGACGAAGAAAGACGAGTGCCTGTACGGCTACTCCGACCCGCTCAACGGGAAGATATACCTCGTAGATGAAGGGCACATCACATCCCTGGAGGATACCTACCTCCATGAGATCATCCATGTGCTTATGGAAGTCTCGGGGCTCAGAGGCGTCTTCCGAGCCCTGGCAAAGTCGGAGAGTGATGCCGAGACGTTGGAGGAGTCCGTAGTCCGGGGACTAGCGCCAGTGCTGTTGCGTACGTTGAAGAACGCAGGTTTCAAGACACCTTCATTGAGAGGTCGGAAATGAGCTACAAGAGGTTTCTACCCGAGGGCGCGGATGCGTACGCAGCCTACGTCAACGCTTTTGGATTGGACGATGCGGAGTTTTTCACGGACCTGCCGCCTGAAACCCAGAGAGCTTGGGAGAAGATCGCTTTCGACATCATCAAACCCTGGTCCCCCTACATCCTGCCCAATCCCCATGAGGACACATGAGCCCCAGACTAGTCGTCATCGAGACCCCTTACGGAGGGGAAAACATCGGCGACAACATCGAGTACGCGCAGAAGTGCATGGAAGACTCCTTGCGTCGTGGGGAGGCGCCCATGCTCTCACATCTGCTCTACACGCAGGTGTTGGATGACTCGGACCCCATGCAGCGCGTGTTGGGGATGGAGGCCGGCTGGGCTTGGATTGCCGTGGCTGACGTCGTGGTCTACCGTGACCGGGGTATCAGCGGCGGGATGTATCGAGGCATCCGCAAGGCAGTGGAGTTGGGCAAACAGATCGAGTACCGTCTACTGGAGAAGTCGAATGCGTAAGCACTACATGATTCTGCCAGACATCCATAGCCCCTACGACGATCATAAGGCGTTGGGCCTGGCAGAGAAAACGTTCGTGGACGGGAAGTTCGACGGGCTGATTTGTTTGGGCGACGCAGTTGACTTTTACTGTATCAGCCAGCACGATAAGGACCCGGCGCGCAAGAACGATCTCCAATGGGAAGTGGACGAGGGGCGTCGGATGTTTCGACGCTGGGAGAAGTTGATTGCGAAGGTCTGTCCAGGCCAACGTATCAAGTACACGCTGGGCAATCACGAGTACCGGCTAGAGCGTTTCATCAACGACAAGGCTCCACAAATGTTTCGGATGCACAAGTACGAAACGTTGATGGGCCTTGACAAGACGAAGTGGGAGGTTATTCCTTACCGCAAGACGCTTCGGGTTGGCAAGTTGAACATCACGCACGACGCGAAGTATGCAGGCTCGGACGCACACAAGCGTACCAGGGCGAAGTATGGTGGAAACATCGTCATCGGACATACGCACAGAATGTCCATTGACTACCTTGGCAACTTGCAGCGGAAGTCCCATGTTGGGGCGATGTTTGGTTGGCTCGGTAACTACCGAGAGATCGATTACGACCACGAAGTGAGTGCAGCGGAGTGGGTGCTGGGTTTCGGGACGGGATGGCATGACGATAGGACTGACATCGTTAGGCTGCACTGTCACCCAATCATTGGGTACGAAGTTGAGGTGGATGGTCAGTTTTACAAGGGAGCATGAACATGAGCCGTGAGCGAATTGACGCAACCGTTTTGAAGACGAAGCTGGAAAACATCCGTGACAACGTGAACTGGGACGAGGACGGCCAGAGTCGGCCCAGTCGCCTCGATGCGCCTCGCCCGATGAAGTCGATGTTGATCACTAACCCCAAGGGCGACCTTATCTTCGCGATGTCGATCCAAGTCGTGAACTGGCAGTTCACCGGGAAGACGACGTACAATACCGCGGTGCAAATCGGGCCGTACGATGTTTCGTACGCGAACGCGTTCTGGACGGAGCAGGAGGCGCTTGCGGACCTCTACGCCTACGGCACTCGCATTCTCGAGTTGTCGGAGCAGGAGACCGAGGCCAAGTCCAAGGCGTATGACGCCAAGGTTGCAACCGATGACGTCGCGGGGGCAGGCATCTTCCCCGTCGATGACCAAGACACGGACGAGGAAGAGCCGCTCATCGCGAACGGCTGACAAGCTGGGTCTGTCGCTCATCCCGCACTGCGCAAAAGAGCGGCTGGCAAGCCTGGTATTGGAGGGACTGAAGCCTGACTCAAAATCAGGTGGACGTCCGTGGGGTTCGAGTCCCCTCCCAGGCCCTGAAAAGTTTCGATAACGAGGAGAAGAACATGAGCTGCGCAGAAGACACGAAAGCGTGCATGGAACGAGACATCGAAGCCATCCGCACGACGGATGGAAAGACGCAGACCGAGGGAGTCCAACGCTGGGACGTTCACGGACAAGACGAGCATGATCTCGTCACGGTGTTCACCATCCAGACGATCAAGTTTCCGTACACAGACAAGTCCGTGTACGTTGCAGAGGTCATCAACCCGTCGTGTGGGGACCGGGTGTACATGAACGCCCACTACGACCTTCAAGAGGCGAAGAACCTCGGAGCGGACTTCCTGTCTCGGCACTGTCAGATGGCTTTCGACGTCGCGATCTCGATGATTGAGAAGGCCAAGAAGGCGCTTCAACCGGAGGCAGATCGGAGTCTCTCGTGAAGGAGCCTGATCGGGAGCAGGTGCGGGCGGTCATCTTGATCGCTCGCAGCCTGTTTAGAGAGCAGAAGATTTCCCAGGCTGCGTACGAAGGCATCGTCGCATACCTGACCCCCTTGCTGTCTGTGAGGTAGACATGTTCAACGAAGAGTTCAAGACCGAGATTCGAAACGCCTGCATCGCGATGGAGCAAAAGGGCTGGCGTATTACACCCATCAAGACGTTCAACCCCTATCTCAGGTGCTGTTGCCCCCTGGCGGCTCTGACTATCCAGCGACTGAGGGGGACCATCCCAGCCGTGTTGGACTTTTTCACGGTGGAGGCTTTCCTAAGCTTGAACGAGTCAGAGGCCGGCGCTTTCGTCAACGCGTTCGATTACGGAGCACACAACTACCACGCGGATGGGGCAGTGCATGAGGCGTACGCCTTCGGGCTGGAGCTTCGTGCGGAGTTCGTTGATCAGGTGCGGGAATGATCTCCATCGAAGAGCTTCGTATGGCGTGTCGAGAAGCCGTCGCGGCCGGTTGGAAGATCCGAGGGCGGGTGTACCTCGCAGAGTCCCACCGTTGTTGCTGTCCTCTGGGTGCGCTGTACGTTCAGAAGTACGGCACGCGTAAGCATGCTTCCGTGATTGACGAGGTGACACACATGTCCGGTATGGATTGGGACGAGCGGATGCTGTTCACGCACTCCTTCGATACTGGGTACGTTCAGATGGACTGTCCCCCATCCGTCATGGGCGCCACTCTCCGAAAGGAGTTCATCGATGCCGGTGCATAACACCAAGCGTTACTACTGCGGAGGATGTGGGTGCTCCGTCCCGATGCCGGGGTTTTGCTCCGATGACTGCACCCAGAAGACGCGCGCATCTTTAGGAGCCGGCAGAGAGCGTTCCAGGTATGACTACTGGAAAGTGCAGGTGGTGTCGGCGGGGGACGCGCACGACCAGATGGTGAAAGACATACAGAGGCTCCAAGAGTACGTAGGCAAACCCTACGTGCCACCGGAGGCGGCGTAAACGCAGGTATTTCCGCCCTTGACGGAAGGCAAAAGATGTGCCAAGTTGTAGGATATGGCGCACCCCGTATCCAAAAAGAAGACCTTTGACCTTGAGCTTTTCGCGAAGTACAAAGCAGCACACACGGCAGGCGACGTAAAGAAGGCGGACTACTACCGCAATCTCATCATCGTCGACAACATGAAGCTGGTTTACCGAATGAGCAATCGGTACTTCCGCTCTAGTTCTCTGCCGTGCGGCCAGGAGGATCTTGAACAGGCTGGGATGATTGGGATGGCCAAGTGCTTACCGACCTTCGACCCATCCAAGGGGAGGTTCAGCACGTACGCCGTACATTACATCCGCCAAGAGATCCTCCTGGCCGTGGAGGGGCACATGCTCCTCAAGCGTCCGTCTGGGGCGTCCGTGCCTTACAAGGTTTGGCGCGCTCAGGAAGCCTTTTACGCGAAGCATGGGCGTGAGGCAGAGGCAGCCGACCTGGGCGTTACGGAAAAGCAGATGGCCGGCTGGAAGGGCAAGCTGGTCTTTCTGTCTCTCGAGTCTCCCAAGAGCATCGCTGGCACGCATGAGTACAGGCTCGGGGCGTTCGTCAATGCTCGGGACAACTTGGAGAACCAACTCGGAGACGCTGCACCCAGCGCCGAAGACATCATGGTGGAGGATGCCACGAAGAACGAAGCCCTGGCAGCCTTTTCTCGCTTGCACGGAGTCCAGAGAGCGGTTATCTATGAGACTGTGGTGCGAGGACGCCAGGATAACATCGTCGCCAAAGAACTGAAACTGTCGATTGGTGAAGTGGCAGACATTCGAGCCGACGCGCTGGCCAAGATGCGCAAGGAGATTGAGGATGAAGAAGCGTGAACTCAAGGCCGAAACAGCCAGGCTGCGCGAGGAGCTTGCAGATGAAAAGAGCGTGAGCGAGGACCTCTGGCGAAGACTGAACGAATTCCGTCAGAAGATTTTCGATCTAGAAAAAGGCGGGGACAGAAATGGCGTGCAAGGTCTCAAGTGGAAGGTTGAGATGCTGGAACGCGATAATGCGGAGCTGCGACGACAGAACGCAGAGCTGACACGTCTAAAAACGGAGACAGATGCTCGTGAAGAAGCGTGAACTCAAGGCCGAGATCGAATCTCTGAAAGAAAGCCTGGCTGCAAAGCACGACGCTTGGCTGGCTCTATGGGAGCAGCGTCACGAGCATACGAGCATGATTGAACAGTATCGGGTCACTGTCGACAAATGCACTAGCCGCATCTCTGACATCTGTGAGGCCAATCGCGTTCTCAAACGGTACAAGGAGGATGCTGAGGCGGAGGCTACGGACCTCGGTAGACGTTTGATTGAGATGCAGGACGTCCTGTACGAACGCAACGCCAAGCTCAATCAGGCTGAGAGTGATTGCCAGACATTGGCGCGCATTGCGACGGACCAGCAGTGGAGCCTTCAAAATCAGCAGTTCCACATAGACATCGGGTTTCAAGCTGTGACCATCCTGCGCCGTCGCCTGCGTAAGCTGCGAATTGCCTACAGTGGATGGAAGACCATCGCAAGAAAGTACATGCGTTTAGCCCGACACTGAGGGTATGCGCAAGAGCCAAGTAAAAGCACTTTCCATTCAAGTAGACAGGGAGCTAGGACTCCGGGGCAGCTTCTACGACTTCGTAAAGGTGGCGTGGAATCAAGTGGAGCCGGGGGTGGTCTTCTACCCCAACTGGCACATTGAGGCCATCTGCAACGAGCTGGAACAGGTCTTCCTTTC
>Ga0075014_100000260_pt1 | contig 14946 bp, 6 predicted proteins | sample AleBraG_ABR_2014_FD_71472 | JGI IMG/M metagenome (GOLD analysis project Ga0075014, IMG submission 71472) | Freshwater sediment microbial communities in response to fracking from Pennsylvania, USA - Alex Branch Run_MetaG_ABR_2014 | ecosystem: Environmental > Aquatic > Freshwater > Creek >... | reverse complement strand
ACGGGGGCGATGGACTCGGCGACTTCCGTGACGACGGGGAACTCCAGCGTCGGAGGGACGTTCGCGGTGACCGGGGCGACGACGCTTTCGAGCACGCTTTCCGCCGGCGCGACGACTGTGACGTCCCTGAACGCGGGTTCTGGGACGATCCAGACCACGGGGGCGATGGACTCGGCGACTTCCGTGACGACGGGGAACTCCAGCGTCGGAGGGACGTTCGCGGTGACCGGGGCGACGACGCTTTCGAGCACCCTGTCCGCAGGCGCGACGACAGTCGCGTCCCTGAACGCGGGTTCGGGCACGATCCAGACGACGGGCGCGATGGACTCCGCGACGATCGTGACAACAGGCAATGTGACCGTCGGCGGGGCCCTCGGGGTGACGGGCGCCGCGACCGTAGCTTCCCTGAACGCGGGGTCGGGCACGATCCAGACGACGGGCGCGATGGACTCGGCGACTTCCGTCACTACGGGCAGCTCCAGCGTCGGAGGCACTTTCGCTGTCACCGGCGCGACTACGCTGTCGAGCACCCTTTCAGCTGGCGCCACGACCGTCACGTCCCTGAACGCGGGATCGGGCACCATCCAGACCACCGGTGCGATGGACTCTGGCAGCGCCGTCGTGACAGGGAATACGAGTGTGGGCGGGACGCTCGGAGTTACGGGCGCTGCGACGCTGTCGAGCACCCTGTCGGCCGGTGCCACGACGGTCGCGTCCCTGGCCGCGACCGGCGCGGTCTCGTCGGCTACGCTGACGACGACAGGAAACGCGACGGTGGGCGGCACTCTCGGGGTCACCGGAGCCGCGACGGTCGCCAGCCTGAACGCGGGGTCGGGCACGATCCAGACGACGGGCGCAGTCGACGGAGGAAGCGCCGTCGTGACAGGAAACGCGACGGTGGGCGGCACTCTCGGGGTCACCGGAGCCGCGACGGTCGCCAGCCTGAACGCGGGCTCGGGCACGATCCAGACGACGGGCGCTGTAGACGGAGGTAGCGCAGTCGTCACAGGAAACGCGACGGTGGGCGGGACGCTCGGAGTGACGGGGGCAACGACGCTGTCAAGCACGCTATCGGCCGGCGCGACGACAGTCGCTTCACTCGCCGCAACTGGCGCGGTCTCTTCCGCGACGCTGACGACTACAGGGAATGCTACGGTGGACGGCACTCTCGGGGTCACCGGCGCCGCGACCGTCGCCAGCCTGAACGCAGGGTCGGGGACGATCCAGACGACGGGCGCTGTAGACGGAGGCAGCGCAGTCGTCACAGGAAACGCGACTGTCGGCGGCACTCTGGGGGTCACGGGAGCCGCGACGGTCGCCAGCCTGAACGCGGGGTCGGGGACGATCCAGACGACGGGCGCTGTCAACTCGGGGAGTCTGGCGACTACGAGCAACGCGACAGTCGGCGGGACCCTTGGTGTCGCGGGCGCCACGACCTTGTCGTCCTCGCTGTCGGCGGGCTCGACCACTGTGGCCAGTCTGAACGCGGGATCGGGGACCATCCAGACGACGGGCGCGATGAACTCGGGAAGCGCCGCTGTCGGAGGGACACTCGCGGTGACTGGCGTGTCGACGCTGTCCGCAGCCCTCCAGAACAACTCGGTCAGCACCGTCGACGCGGCCGGGAACGGGGAGACCACCAACCAGATCAACTGGAACTCCAGCACCGCGGGCTACGTGCAGGCCATCTTCAACTCCAACACCGGGGTGCAAAGCAGCGCGCTCCTCCTGAAGTCAGGAGGCAACACGACCAACCCCGTGCTGAGCGTAGACTACGGCACCGCGCAGGCCACGGCCGGCACAGCGCTCTTCCGGGTGCTCGGCAACGGGAATGTCAGCGTCTCCGGAACCCTGACGTCCGGAGCGACGACCGTCAGCAGTCTTAACGCGGGCTCTGGTGCGATACAGACCACCGGTGCGCTGACAGCTGCCACGGTGACGACGACCGGAAACTTGACGGTGGGAGGCACGTTCACCGCGGCCAACTTGAGCCTGGGCTCTGACAACATCACGACCACCGGTAACGTCAGCTGCGCCGCGCTGACGACCACGGGCGCCACGACGCTGGGAAGCACGCTGTCTGCGGGCGCGACCACCGTGACCTCCCTGAACGCGGGTTCCGGGACGATCCAGACGACGGGCGCCGTGAACTCGGCGACTGTCGTGACGACCGGAAACGCGACGGTCGGCGGGACGCTCGGAGTGACTGGGGCGGCCACGCTGTCGAGCACGCTTTCCGCCGGCGCGACGACTGTGACGTCCCTGAACGCGGGTTCGGGGACCATCCAGACCACGGGCGCAATGAACTCGGCGACGGTCGTGACGACCGGAAACGCGACGGTCGGAGGGACGTTCGCGGTGACCGGGGCGACGACGCTTTCGAGCACCCTGTCCGCAGGCGCGACGACAGTCGCGTCCCTGAACGCGGGGTCGGGCACGATCCAGACGACGGGCGCGATGGACTCCGCGACGATCGTGACAACAGGCAATGTGACCGTCGGCGGCACCCTCGGGGCCACGGGAGCGACGACCCTGTCGAGCACCCTGTCTGCCGGCGCGACGACAGTGACGTCCCTGAACGCGGGCTCCGGGACCATCCAGACGACGGGCGCCATGGACTCCGCGACGATCGTGACGACCGGGAACGCGACGGTCGGCGGAACGCTCGGAGTGACAGGAGCCGCGACCGTCGCGTCTCTGAACGCAGGTTCTGGCACCATCCAGACTACCGGCGCGATGGACTCAGCTACGATCGTGACAACAGGAAATGTGACCGTCGGAGGGACCCTCGGAGTGACTGGCGCGACTACTCTGTCTAGCACGTTGTCCGCAGGCGCGACAACAGTTACGTCCCTGAACGCGGGCTCCGGGACCATTCAGACAACCGGCGCAATGAACTCCGCGACGATCGTGACGACCGGAAACGCGACGGTAGGCGGGACGCTCGGAGTGACGGGAGCTGCTACCGTCGCCAGCCTGAACGCGGGCTCAGGGACCATCCAGACGACGGGCGCCGTGAACTCGGCGACGGTCGTGACGACCGGAAACGCGACTGTCGGCGGGACCCTCGCAGTGACTGGCGTCGCGACGCATTCCGCCGCTCTCCAAAACAACTCGGTCAGCACCGTCGACGCGGCCGGGAACGGGGAGACCACCAACCAGCTCAACTGGAACTCCAGCACCGCGGGATACGTGCAGGCCATCTTCAACTCCAACACCGGGGTGCAGAGCAGCGCGCTCCTCCTGAAGTCAGGGGGCAACACGACGAACCCCGTGCTGAGCGTCGACTACGGTACCGCGCAGGCCACGGCCGGCACGGCGCTCTTCCGGGTGCTCGGCAACGGGAATGTCAGCGTCTCTGGAACCCTGACGTCCGGAGCGGCGACCGTCACCAGCCTGAACGCGGGCTCTGGCGCGATACAGACCACCGGCGCGCTGACAGCTGCCACGGTGACGACGACCGGCAATCTGACGGTGGGAGGCACCCTGACCGCAGCTGCTCTGAGCCTGGGGTCCGACAACATCACGACCACCGGCAACATCAGCTGCGCCGCGCTGACGACCACCGGCGCCACGACGCTGGGTAGCACGCTGTCTGCGGGCGCGACCACCGTGACGTCCCTGAACGCGGGGTCGGGCACGATCCAGACGACGGGCGCCATGAATTCCGCGACGATCGTCACCACCGGGAACGCGACGGTCGGCGGAACGCTCGGAGTGACAGGAGCCGCGACCGTAGCGTCTCTGAACGCAGGTTCTGGCACCATCCAGACCACGGGCGCCATGAACTCGGCGACGGTCGTGACGACCGGAAACGCAACGGTCGGCGGGACGCTCGGAGTGACAGGAGCAGCGACCGTATCGTCTCTGAACGCAGGTTCTGGCACCATCCAGACCACGGGCGCCATGAACTCGGCGACGGTCGTGACGACCGGAAACGCGACGGTAGGCGGGACGCTCGGAGTGACTGGGGCGGCGACCGTAGCGTCTCTGAACGCAGGTTCTGGCACCATCCAGACCACGGGCGCCATGAACTCGGGAAGCGCGACCATCGGAGGCGCCCTCGCAGTGACTGGCGTGTCGACGCTCTCCGCAGCCCTCCAGAACAACTCGGTCAGCACCGTCGACGCAGCCGGGAACGGGGAGACCACCAACCAGATCAACTGGAACTCCAGCACCGCGGGATACGTGCAGGCTATCTTCAACTCCAACACCGGGGTGCAGAGCAGCGCGCTCCTCCTGAAGTCAGGGGGCAACACGACGAACCCCGTGCTGAGCGTCGACTACGGCGCCGCGCAGGCCACGGCCGGCACGGCGCTCTTCCGGGTGCTCGGCAACGGGAACGTCAGCGTCTCTGGAACCCTGACGTCCGGAGCGGCGACCGTCACCAGCTTGAATGCGGGCGCCGGGACGATACAGACTACGGGCGCCATGAACTCCGCGACACTCGCGACGACGGGCAATGCAACAATCGGCGGGACGCTCGGAGTCACGGGGGCGACGACGTTGTCGAGCACACTCTCTGCCGGCGCGACGACCGTCACCAGCCTGAACGCCGGTTCCGGAACGATCCAGACTACAGGAGGCGTTTCCGCCGCGACCGTGACGACAACCGGAAACTTGACTGTCGGCGGAACATTCAGCGCGGCCAGCTTGAGCCTGGGCTCCGACAGCATCACGACGACCGGTACCCTCAGTACCGGTGCAGCGACAGTCACAAGTCTGAACGCGGGTTCGGGGACCATACAGACGACCGGGGCCTTGAACTCGGCCACACTCGCGACCACAGGGAACGCGACAGTCGGCGGTACGCTCACCGTGACAGGCGCGCTGACGGCGACTCTCACTGGGACTGCCGCCAACGTGACCGCGACCAGCAACTCCACACTAACGACCTTGTCCGCTCTCGCGCTGCCAGCTTCGCAGCTCACCGGCACGATCGCCATCGCCAACGGCGGCACGGGTGCCGCGACCGCGTCGGCGGCGATCACAGCGCTGACCGGCACGCAGACCTCGGGACAGTACCTCCGATCGAACGGCACGGTAGCGGCGCTCTCTGCGATCCAGGCGGCTGACGTCCCCACGCTGAACCAGAACACCACAGGCACGGCAGCGAACGTCACCGCGACGACGAACGCGACGCTTACAACGCTGTCTGCGCTGTCCCTGCCCGGATCGCAGCTTACTGGTTCGCTCGCTCTCAACACCACTGGCACGGCAGCGAACGTGACGGCGACGACGAACTCGACGCTTACGACGCTCTCAGCCCTGGCCCTCCCAGCCACGCAGTTGACAGGACTGGCGACTTTCGCGCTTTCGTGCGCGTCGATCACGACAACCGGCCTGGTTTCCGTCGGCTCCACGCTCACCGTCACTGGCGTGACGACGCATTCCGCAGCGCTCCAGAACAACGCGACCAGCACCGTGGACGCGGCCGGAAACGGCGAGGTCGCTGCCGGGCAGCTGAACTGGAACGCGTCCGCTGCGGGCTACGCCGCAGCGATATTCAACGGAAGCACAGGCGCGACGAGCAGCTGCCTGCTGCTCAAGTCCTCCAACAACAGCACGAATCCGGTGCTGAGCGTCGACTACGGGACCGCGCAGGCGACCGCCGGCACGGCGCTCTTCCGAGTCCTCGGCAACGGGAACGTGACGGCGTCGGGCGGCCTGACAGCGGGCTCCATCACTACCGCAGGCGCGGGCTCCTTCGGCAGTCTCTCGGTCTCCGGGACGCTGTCGTTCTCGAGCCTGTCGCTTCCAGGGACGCTGTCGGTGACCGGGACGTCGACGCTGGGAACCCTTTCTGCGGGCGCGACGACCGTCACCGGCCTCAACGCTGGAGCAGGGACCATCCAGACTACTGGCGCAGTCAACACCGCGACCTTGACCACGACAGGCGCGGCATCCGTGGGCACCACTCTAGCTGTCGCAGGTGCGTCGACCCTCACTGGCAACGTCGGCGTGGGGGGCAACATCACATTCTCGACCACCTCCGGAAGTCTGGTGAACGGAGCTACGAGCATCGTGGATTCGACCGGCGTCGGCATGTCGACGAGCGGCATGATATCGTGGACGGGTCCCACGGGCACCACCGGGTACTCTCACTGCATGTACAACGCCGCGACGGGCGCGGCGTCTAACGGCGTCGTGCTGATCAAGTCCGCATACAACGGCACAAACGGAGTGCTGTCCATAGATTACGGCGCCGCATCGGCGACCGCAGGCACGTCGCTATTCCGGGTGAACGGAAATGGACACGTGGGCATCGGCACAGCGACCCCCGCGTATGCTCTCGACGTGCAGGGCACGGTCAATCATAGCAGCACGCTGTTGGTGTCCGGAGTCACGACGCTTAACGCGTCCGTGCAGAACACGGCCACCAACATCATCGACGCATCCGGCAGCGGAAACTCTGGGAATTCGATCAACTGGGCTAACGGCGGAGCCGGGTACGTGACGACATTGTACAACTCCAGCACCGCCGTGACCAGCGCGGGGCTGCTGGTGAAGTCCGCGAACAACACGACCAACCCTGTTTTGGCCGTAGACTACGGCGCCGCTCAGGGAACCGCGGGCACGGCGCTGTTCCGTGTGCTGGGCAACGGCAACGTCGGAATCGGGACGTCCGCGACGAATCCCGCCTACATCCTGGACATCAACACGAGCGGCTCGAACACCTCGATCATGCGGCTGGGCAACTCTTCGGGCGGGGCGGGCAACGTCACCGGCGTCAATTTCGCGCCGTATTCCGGCCGCACCGGCGGCCCATCCGCGCAGTTCGGCGCCCTCGACGACGCGAACTACTCCGCCAACATCATCTTTTCGACGGCACCCACAGGGAACGGGACGACGCTCGCCGAGCGCATGAGAGTGACCAGCACAGGGCTGGTGGGCATCGGCACCACCGCGCCTGCATACACCCTCCAGGTCGGCGGCACCGCCGCGCTGAAGCCGTTCTCCATGGTCACCAACTCCGACTTCGTCCAGGGATCCGCCGGATCCGGCATGTACATGTCGACGGGCGCGGCGACGGGGGCGACGTACGGCCTGATACAGAGCTTCACGAACGGAAACTCGGCGGTGGGCAGTCTGGCGATCAACTCTTACGGCGGCAGCGTCGGCATCGGGAACACCGCGCCCGGCGAGGTCCTGGACGTCACCGGAAACGTCAGGGCGAAGCATTTCCGCGGCCTGTCGACGACCTTGCCGACGATCGCGCTCGCGACGGGTTACACCGGCAAGGGGACGGCCACCATGCTGGCCAACTCGAACGATGCGGCAGGCACGGTCCAGGTCGCCATGACCGGCGCGCCGACGAACGCCGCTGGCACGCAGATGTTCACGGTGACTTTCGCGACCGCTTACGCCACTTCACCGTTTGTCACCGCTCATCCCATGACTGCTACGGCTGGTCTGCTAGGATACTGGCCTTACATCAACACATCCACCACAGGGTTCTCGTTCTTCCAGAGCAACAACTCGCCGCTGGTGAGCGGCTCTACGTATGCGTGGAACTACATCGTCGTCGGAGGTTAGTTGGGTTGGCATGAGAAATAAGCATAAGTGGAATCCGTGTCTGCCTTGCACGTCGTGCCAGGCTCGCAAACATTCGGCCACTCGCGGACATAGCCGCACCGCTGCCCCGCCAGAACGACAAACGGGCTGAACGCTGCCTGACAATAGCCGAACGGGTCCGATACGTCCATCACGCAAAAGTCGCTCGACTGGCAGCAGTGCTGCCAATCCGCGAAAGCGCAGATATCGCCACGCTGCCCGCATGTGGCATTTCGCGTGGGGGCGGGAATACTGAATATCGAAGGGACGTTGGTCGTGGGAAGCGTGACGCATGCTGCGTACTTGACATCGTAGGGAACGCATCCGGCCCCTGCTTCGCACGAAAGAGGGGTGTTGTCGCATTCTGCGAACACTGCGATTGCCGTGCTCGGAGGCGTGCAGTAATAATTGGAGTCCAGCAACGGATACGGCGATGGCGTGCACACGTCGTAGCTGTTGCAGCACATGGTAGCGTTCGACGCAGGGTCGAAACAGATGTCGCCCCTGACCTGGCAGGTGGTGTTCACCAGCACGGGCACGGTGAATGTCCCGCCGTAGCCCGGGGGGCCGTAGCCCGGGGGGCCGTAGCCCGGGGGACCGTAGACCGGCTGGCCGGCGACGAACGTGAGTCCGCCGATTACCGCCCAGATGGCCAGGCCGCAGATCGTCAGCATGATCGGTTTTCTGCACAGACGACGAGATGACAATGCCCGAGGTCTGTTATGAATCACGCGACGAACGGCGCCCCGGCGCGCAGGTCCACCACCCGCGGCACGTGCTCCCTGATCTCGGCCAGGTGAGACACCAGGACCACGGTGTCCGCGTGCCCGGACGTCACCAGGTACTCCAGGAACTCGGGCACCCGCGACAGGTGCAGCTGGTCGCACGCGGTGAAGCCCTCGTCTATGAACGCGACAGAGCACGGCGCCAGCATGCCGCCGAACACGACGCGCAGCGCGACGGAGATCATGAAGCGCTGAAAGCCGCTCGCGCGCTGCGGCGACACGCGGCGCCCGGCGTCCAGGACCGACCATCCGACGCCACCGTCGTCGGACACGACGCACGACACGCTCAGGCCGGGCGACACGCGAGAGACTACCGCGTTGACCTTGCCCGCGACCTCGGGCGCGATGCGCTCCGAGTACAGCCAGTTCTTGACGCCCTTGAGGCGCGCGGCCGCCTGCGACACCGTCGCCAGACGATCGCGGCACGCGTCGATCGCGGCCGAGTCCTTCAGCACCGCGTCGCACTGCGACACGCGCCCCCACTCGACGGCCTTCGCCTCCAGGTCCAGCGCGTCCAGCTCCACGCGCAGCCGCTCCCTGGCGGTCGCGACGTCGTCTGCCTCCAGGACCGCGCGGGCCGCGGTCGCGTCGCGCGCGTCGACGTGCGCCGCGACCGCGGCCTCCAGCCTGGCGATCTCGGCGTCCCTGGCTGCGACGGCGTCGACGAACGACGCGTCCTTGAGCGGCGACCACGCCTTGTCGAGCGCGCGCATCGCCTCCACGGCGGCCTCGTCCGGCCTGGACAGCACCTGGTCCTTGAGCGCCTTCTCCGCGTCCGCGTACTCGGCGCGCAGCTCCTCGACGGTCTCGCGCTCCCGCGCCACACCGCGCTCCGCTGCGGCGACGGCCTCGGCGCAGTCCCGGACGCCGACCTTGACGGCGCGGCCGCAGCACGGCCTCGCGACACCCATCGCGGCCATCGCGCCCTCGAAGCTGTCGCAGCCCACGACCTCCTCGGAGACCGCGAGCGCGTCGCACAGCACGTCCTGGTGCGGGAGGTGGTCGGACCCCGCGGACGCGATGTACCTGACGACCGACCGCATGCGCTCGACCGGAAGCGCCGGCCAGGCCGACGCGCACTCGTCGAACACGTCCGCCATGTCCGCGCCGACGGCGTCCCTGTTCGCCGCCCTCGCGGCGTCGAGCTCTGCGACCGCCACGCGGAGCAGCTCGACGGCGTCCTTCTCCCTCGTCCTCGCGCGCGCGATTGCGCGACTTAGCCGGTCCATCTCCGCGCCGTAGTCGACCTCCAGCCCCGCGGTCGCGCAGCCCTGGAGCTCCGGCCGCGCCAGCAGCTCCGAGTGCTGGAAGCCGTGCCTGCGGGTGGCCGCAGCGACGTCCGAGTACCGCGCCCACAGGGTCGCGACCGTCGCGAAGTCGAGAGCGCGGGCGTCCGTCGGCTCGCTCTGCTCGCACGGTAGGTCCCCCTGGCCGGGCAGCACCAGCGCGCGCGCGGCCGTCAGCGCCTGGGCGTCCTTGTTGTGCTCCCAGGCGTCGTACTCTGCCTGGACGACTCCGAGCCGGTCCAGCGTCTCTCGCGCCGCGGCCAGGCTCTTGCGCTTCGGCGCAGAAGGATTGGGCATCGCGTCCATCCGCGCCTTCAGCTCCTTGGCCGCGCTGCGGGCGGCCTTGTACTCCGCGCGCGCTCGGTCGAAATCGTCGCGTGTAACGCCGTGCAGCAGCGCGTCCGCGCGCGCGACTACCTGCTTGTGCGCGTTGGTCGCCTCCGTCAGCAGGTCGCCCAGCGCGTCGATGCCCGCCAGCCCGTACGCGCGCTCCAGGAGCGCGGCCATGTCGCGGCCGGACAGCGCGAGGACGTCGCAGTCGCCGCTCTGGCTGAGCATGGGGCCGCTGAGGAAGTCTGTCGCGGTGCACACGTGCTGCGCGACCCACTCGTCGACCGCCGCGCGCCCCTTGCACAGCACCTTCGCGGGCGCGTCGCCGGCCGCGACAGCGAGGACCTCGGCGGCCCTGCACAGCGCGCGCGACCGGTCCTTGGGCGACCGCGCCCACTTGCGGGACACGCGGTACCCGACGCCGTCCAGCTCGAACTCGATGTCCGCGCCCGCCGCTTCGCGCTCGACGTTGATGATGGCGGCCGAGCTGTCGCCGCGCGCGCGCGAGGGGAAGCCCTCGCCGAACAACGCCAGCAGGAAGACCTCCAGGAAGCTGGTCTTCCCGGCGCCGTTGCCGCCCGACACCAGGACGACGCCTGAATCCGCGAAGAACGACACCGCGTTGCCGTCGCCGTAGCACAGGAGCCCGCTCCACGTCAGGCAGCGCGGCCGGAGCTTGGCCTTGCTCAGCGGGCCGCCGGCACCCGCGTCCCTGGCGAGCTTCTCGAGCCGGCCGTTCCTGGCCGCCGCGATCGCCGCGAGGCTGGGCTCGCCGAAGGACGGCAGCACGGACGCGGCGACGGACGCCGAGACGTCGATCTTCTCCGCGACGCACTCGCGCCAGTCCGTGACCAGGCGAGGCGCTGCCGAGGGCTCGTCCGCCGTCCCGGGCTCGGCCAACGCGCGGCGCGCTCGCGAGACGCTGATCCCCGCGGCCTCCAGGACCGCGATGGCGGCGTCCGCGTCGCCGCGGGTCCGGGCCTCGACGGTCCGCGGGAAGTCGGGGTCGGCGACGTGCAGCGCGACCTTCTGCCACGCGCCGTCGTACTGGATGCAGTCGTCGCGCAGCGTGACGAAGCCGCGCGGGCACGCCAGGTGCACCGGCCGCAGCGTGCGCGCGTCCAGGTCCCACACGATCGCGCCGTGGTTCCACAGCGACTCGCCGTGGCTCTGCTGCACCAGGCTGCCCGGGAACGCCCAGGTGGGCGCGTTAGGGTCGTCGCTCATCAGAATGTCCGTAGACGGGGGGGCTGGCGCGCGGTGGTTGCCGATCTGCTGCACGTGCTGGTCCCCCAGCATGACGGCGTCGTAGCCCGCGAACCAGGCGGGCGGGACGCCGCTGCGCTCCGAGCCGCCGTCCCCCTTCGAGCCCTGGAGCTGGCCGTGGAAGAGCGCGACGTTCCACCGCGCGGCGGGGTCGTGGCAGGGGAACGCCGTCGCTGGCGCGGCGGTGCCGGACCTGGACTCGCCCTCGGGCATGCTGTCGTGCACCGTGACGACGCCGAAGCCGACGGAGTTCACGACGCTGTGGCCGCTGCGGTCCAGGTACGTCACGCCCGGGACGGACGCCAGCCGCAGCAGCTCGCCGAGCACGTCGTGCGGCGCGTCCGGGCAGTCGTGCAGCGGGTGATGGTCGTGGTTGCCCTGGATGACGACCACCGGCCCGGCCTGCGCGAGGCCGACCATGAGGGCGCGGAAGACGTGGACGGCGTGCGGGTCGAGCGCGGTCCTGTCGTGCAGGACGTCGCCCGCGATGACCGTCATCATGGGCGGCGCCAGGGACCGCGCTAACGCGACCAGCCTGTCGATGACTGCGAGGTAGTCCGCGCGTCGCGCGCGCCCGGCGACGCCTGTCCGGATGTGAACGTCTGCAATGTGCAGGACTCGCATGCTGTCGAGCAGCTGTTCGTGCTCCGCGCCTTTATGCCGGGCGCGTTCATCTCGCGCCCATCCCCAGCAGGTCCTGGAACAGGTTGAACACGTCCAGGAAGAGACCGAGCGCCGCCGTCACGACGTCCTGCTCTCCGGCGCGCATCAGCATGGCATTCGTGTCGTACGCGATGTAGACCGAAAACAGCGCTGCGCCGAACGCGAACAGCGCGCGCCTGACGGCGCCGGACTTGGGGTACACGAACGCGCACACCAGCATCGCGACGATCAGGCCCAGGAGCGCCGACAGCAGCGCGAACCCCATGAAGCCGAGGTCGACGCCCGCGGCGGCGAGCGCGAAGGCGAGCAGCGTCATGCCCAGGAAGATGCCGACGGCGGACATCGCCGCGCTCTGGACGGCCTCGATCGGGACGCGGTCGGACGCGGCGATGCTGAGCGCGCCGATCATGACGGAGAACGCGGTGAAGACGGCCAGCTTCAGCGCGGGGTGCATCGGCACCAGGGTCATGACCAGGACCGCGCCGAGCGACGCGACCGCCAGCGGCGCCACGTTCCACAGCGTCGGAGCGTACTTGTGTCCGCGCAGGTACGCGATGACGGCGGCCGTCACGCCGAGCTGCATGGCCAGAACGCAGTATACGGCGGCTAGGAACGGCGCTCGGTCGGCGACCAGCGATCCGAACGACTGCATATTTCTCCTGTCCCATCGCTCTGACATTTCTCGCGACGATGACGTACGAAGAGTTTGCAACGCTGCTCCAGTCCGACCTCATCATGTTTGCCAACGGAGACCGCTGGGACTGGACGGGCTTCGACCCCAGGGAGATGTGGAGGACGCGCGAACTGGGATTCGGCCCCATGTTTTTCCTGTCCGGAATCCTGAGAGTGCCCGTCCCAGACTGTCCCGCAGAGGAGAGCCAGATCACGCTCGAACGCTGCGGGCGCTTCACCAAGCAGGCTCGCCTGAACTGGGCCTTCCTGCGGCTGGTCAAGCGGAGGGACGCCGATTCGTTCTGGCTTCTGCTCGACGTGTTCGTGGACTACCGCGCGGAACATCCGGAGCCGCGGCATGAGGACGAATACGAACCCTATTTCGCCTACGAGGATTCCGAGTACGTGTTCGACGTCCTGATCCGCAACTGCATCAAACACGTAGAGCAGTCTACGCTCATGTCCTGGCTGCTGCGCTGGGATCCCGCATCCCCCGCCGCCGTCCGCGGGCTGTTCGCCCGACTGCGCGGCCCTTTCATGCTGCCGGAGGGCGCCCTTCGCGCGGTGATGCGCAAGTGGCTGCCCGACCTCTGCGGCACGCCCACGTGCGACGCCAGTTACAGTTGGCTGTACGATGCGAGCTCGGCGGGGACGCGGTATGTCGACGCCGATGCTGCGCTCTCGTTGGTGCCCAAGATCCTGCTGCGCTGCGTCGACATGACGCCCGACCGCGAGATCCGGCAGTTCGTCCGCGCTCTGTGGCCCGATCGCGACCAGTCTCGCGTCCAGGGCATGACGGTCTGGCTGCTTCGCTGCCGCGACCGGCTGGAGGCCGTCAGGGCGCGTCTGTGCGAGGACGATGTCACGAACCTGATCGCTAGGCGCCTGAACATCGCCTGCCTGTCGCGCATCGGCCCGTCGGCATAAGCGCCGCAGGCGCAGTCTGCATGTAATGAAGGAGCACGTGATATGCCACCTCAAGCCCTCGATGGAGGCCTCGCCCCAGGCGTACAACAGTGAGATGTCCGATTTCCTCGCCGTCCCGCGCATGGACGAGCTCGCTCACTCGAAAGCCGACGACGACCTCGACGACCTCGACGAGCCCGGCGAGCAGCGCTGCCAGTGGTGCTGTCACGCCTTGCCTGGGCGACCCGTGGGCGCGCCTCTGAGGAAGAGCGGAGACGGCCTGGTCGTCACGGGGCAGTACTGCAGCGCGCCTTGCGCCGCCGCCGCCATATTTGACCAGCACGCCGACAGCAACAGCGCGTGGACGCGCTACCAGCTTCTTAACGACAGCTACTCGGAGACGGTCGTGCGCGCGCCACCGCGCCTGGCGCTCCGCATGTTCGGAGGTTCGATGAACATTCAAGAGTTCAGGTCGTGCGAGTCCACGGTCATCGCGCGTCTGCCGCCCGTCACCGTGGAGAAGGCGCGGCTCGAGGAGGTCCCTTCGCACTACCTGTACCGCGACATTTACACACCGCTGGACGAGCAGCGCGTCAACCAGTACAAGGAGCGACTGAGCAGGCAGCGACCAAAGACGTCGTTCTTCCTGGGCAACGCAGACTAGGTCAAGGCGCGGCGCCCCGCCTTCAGGTCGTCGTGCATCTTGTTGGCATCAGCGACGAACTTGGTCCAAGCGGCGTCGAAGGCTTCGATCGCTTGCTCCGTCGCCGGCGCCATCTGCGCGCGGAGCTCTTTCAGGTGCGTCTCCGCCGCCGCCTTGCGAGCCTTCGCAAGCTGGTTGACGTGGCCGGCGTGCGAGATCTCGTCGACGCGGGACTTGCAGTCGTCCGTGCCCAGCAAGCCGTCGAGTGCGACGCGGGCAGCGGCAGCATCGGCGGTCGCCTCCTTCAGCTTGTTCTCCGCAGCGTCGAGAGCGGTGTCGTCGCGCAGCGCCAGCTCTGCGGCGCGAGCTGCAACCACCGTGCTCCACAGGTCGGGAGCGAGAGCGTCTTCGGCACTCTTGACCGCGACTCCCTCCAACTTCTTACGCGCCTCGGCGAGGAAGTCTCCTTTCAGCCCCGTGATCTTGTAGACGTCCCTGCGGAAAGTGAGGTTTCCCTGAACGTTCTTCGGATAGAGGACAGCCCAGGTAGCGTCGAGGTCGATGAGCTCGGCCTTCGCGAAATCCTTGAGCTCCGCGGCGGTCGCAGTCAGCCATGGCTTGCACTCATTGCAGTCCTTCCGAGTGCCAGCCCACACTTTCTTCAGACCGCAGCACTTGCAGGACCTGTCGCCCCCTGCAACCAGCTCCCCGAGTCTCAGCGACGAATCAGTTTGAAAGAAGGACCGGAGGACCGGAGGACTGGAGGACCGGAGGACCGGAGGACTGGAGGACCAGGGTTCGTGCCTGCGTCGAAGTTGGGATCATTGCGGGTGTCGTCGTC
>Ga0075014_100000256_pt1 | contig 15010 bp, 14 predicted proteins | sample AleBraG_ABR_2014_FD_71472 | JGI IMG/M metagenome (GOLD analysis project Ga0075014, IMG submission 71472) | Freshwater sediment microbial communities in response to fracking from Pennsylvania, USA - Alex Branch Run_MetaG_ABR_2014 | ecosystem: Environmental > Aquatic > Freshwater > Creek >... | reverse complement strand
ACCTCGTCGCCAGCGTGTCCGCGGGCGTGGACTCGCTCAACATCGCGACCGAGACCAACCTGCCCGCGCGCTACGCTCGGCGCCTGCTGTGGTGCCTGCAGCGCTGCCACGGCCTGTCCGCGCGGAAGCGCGCGATAACCGCCGGAACCGGGACGCAGGACGTGCTGCGGGCCGCTCGCGAGGCGCGCGCGGCCGCGGCGGCCGCCGCAGGCGACGACGGCGTCGCGTCCAAGACCGGCAGCAAGTTCGTGCTGAAGCGGCTGTACGACGCGGACCCGGAGCTGTTCAGGGCGCCGGTGCGGCCGGGAGGGAAGATGTACAGCAAGATATGCGGCGCCGTCGACGCGCGGCAGCCGATCGTGGTGCCACCGGCCGCGCTGGCCGCGCTGCGCGCCGGCACGTCGGCAGAGCTGCACGCTGTCGAGACGCGCGGCAACGCGTACATCTGTCCCGAGGTGTTCTGCCCCACGACGATGACGGTCATGACCGCGGAGGAGTACGCGGCCGCGGGCTCGCGCTGCTCGGACGGCCACGCGGGCGTGGTCCTGCAGTCCGCGTACTGGCGCGGCAACCCCGCGCGCTACCCCAGCCTCATGGGCCCCGAGAAGCACCCCGCGGGGCTGTGCATGCCGTGCTGCTTCAAGCGGGGCGCGGACAGCGCGAAGCAGCGCCGCGGCGACGCGGTGTACGTGCTGTCGGAGTCGTACGTGCCGCTGCCGGTCGGGCGTAGAGGCAGCGCGCGGGGCGTGCCCGGAGCGCACCGCGTCGGCGTGCAGGGCGCGACGTTCGTCGCGTGCCTCGCCGCGGCGCAGGGCGCGGACGTCGAGACCGTCGTCGCGGAGCTCCGGCGCGCCGCCACGACGAGCGCGCTCCTGCGCGTCGGGAGGGGGGGGCTTCTGCAGCGCTTCATCGACGTCCGGAACGCGCCGCAGCTGGCGCCCCAGTTCGCCCAGTTCCTGAAAACGCAGGCGGGGAGGGACCACCGCGACGCGGTAGGCGCGAGCGCGGACGTGCGCACGGCCGCGGGCATGCGCTCGCTGGTGCTGTACGCGGCCGCGGTCAGCTACCGCGAGTACCTCGGCAGCGCGACCGCGGGCCACGCGTTCGTGCTGCCGCTGCTGCCGCTCGCGTTCCCTGGACGGCGCACCTGCGTGCTGGAGGCGCTGGACGACGGCACGGTGGTCGCGCACGCGCCGCTCGGCGGCGGCGTCGCTGCGCGCCCCGGCGTCGAGACGGACCTGGTGCTGAAGGACAACGACGCGTACGAGCCGCTGGAAGCGGCGGGGGACGCCCGGGCCTGGCGCGAGCTGACGGTCGCGGCGATGAGCGCGCAGACGGCGCGCGTGTCGCCGTACCGCCCGCTGGCCAGGCTGCTTGAGGCGCTCGAGGCGCGCGGCCGCGACGTCGCTGCGCACGTGCTGGACCCCGACCTGCGCTGCGTGGGGGTCGTCCTGTCGCCTGACATGCTGTTCGTGCCGCTGGAGCGGCCGGACGGCGACACTTCGACGTCGTCGGCGTCGTACCTGTGGTACGGGGAGCACGCCCCCGCCCGAGGGCGGATCGCGCCGGAGGACGCGCGCGCCTCTCTGCGGCAGATCGCGGACGACCTCGGCTGGGACTTCCTGAGCCGGACCCAGCCCGCGGGCTCGCCGCCCGTCGCGCTGATCGCGGCGACCGCGGAGGGCGACCGCGTCGTGCCGCTCCGCTCCGACGCGCCCGAGATCGCAGAGCTCTTCCGGTCCGCGAGGGACGCCGTGGTCGAGTTCGCGCGGCTCAAGGCCACCGCGGGCCCCGTGCCCTCCGCGGTCGCGTCCAACGAGGCGCTCGCGCGGCTGCTGGACGCCATGGAGTCCTTCCTGCGCCGCGAGCACCTGCGCGAGAAGTTCGTGCTGAGCCACCCCCTGTGCCCGTACCCGCGCGAGGTCCGCGCGCGGCGCCTGATGGAGCTGACCAGCCCGGTGCACAGCGACGCGACGCGCGACGTGGTCGCCCGCGCGGTCAACATGCTGATGACGCGGCAGCACGCCGCGCCCGACGCGGGCTCGCGCCTAAACGTCCTGACAGCCACGCAGGACGACGTCGTCGACGGCACGCTCGCGGCCGCGATGGCCGCGCTCGGCGCGCCCCAGGACCACGTCGACATCGTCCGCCGCGCACTGGTGCCGGCAGTCCGGCTGTGGCCCAAGATCGTGCACGTCGGACAGGCGTGGGCGGCGCCCGTCGGCGGCCTGACGCTGCGCTCGTCAGAAGACTCCGACGTCTTCGCGGACATCGCCGCCATCGCCGCCGCGGCGGGCGTCGGCGCGCAGGGGACCCGCGCGGGCTACATCGCGACCGTCGTCGACGACATCGCTCGGGCCGCGTCCCTGGGCCGGAGCCTGACCGACCTGGGCCTGGACGGCGACGTGCTGGAGGCGGCGCAGGACGCGCTCGACGCTGCGCGCGCGTCCAAGGGCGCGCTGGAGAAGCGGCTGATCTCGCGCCTGACCGACGCGGGCGCGTTCAGGGTCGGCCCCGGCGACCTCGCGCGCGCGCTGAGCGGCCCGAAGAGCGTCGCGGTCGTGCTGCACCCGCTCGGCAACGTCGTCGAGGGCAGCGGCGGGCGGACCGTCGTCGCGCTGCTGCAGCGCGGGCGCGTCCTGGCCGCGTTCCCGGACGCCGAGACGCGCGACCCCGTGTTCGAGGAGCGCAGCGCGCTGCCGAGGGGCGTGCGCGCGCTCGTCGGCGCGCGACAGTGATAACACATCTTCGGACGATCATTGTCGGCTTCAATTGCCGAACACCAGGTCCACCAGCGCGGCCCACGACCTCCCACGTCGTTCCGGGTTACGGTGCACGACGCACATCTGCTGGACGGTCGGGTAGACGCGGTCCGTGGTCAGCGCGACCTCCGGGTCGTCTCCGCGTTCCGGGCACGCGCACGCCTCGCCGCGCGACGAAACTGCCGACGTCGTCGTTGATCTTGATCGCCAGGTACATCGCGTACAGGTCGGTCAGCGGGTCGGCCTGCAGGCCGAGCGCGGAGACGTTGGCGCGGCCGCACAGGCCGGTCAGCGGCCGGACGTCTATCTGCACGTCCTCTTCCTGCACCGCGGCGTACGTGTTGGCCAGCGGGGGAGAGGCGTACTCCAGCTCCAGCATGACCGACACGAACACCGTGGTGTCGCACGGCGGCAGCTCCTTCGACCAGGTCGTGAGCAGCTTGTTGATGGCGCGCTTGCATGCGTCGCAGCGCGTCGTGCCGATCTTGAGCCGCAGGGAGTCCAGCAGCCGCGCCGCGAACGTCGCGGCGCACTCGGCGGCGGCGTCCACCGCGACGTCGAAGCCCGGCAGCCTCTTCTTGTACTTGACGAACCGCTGCGGGTAGCGCGGGTCGCCGGACATGCCGCGAAGGTACAGCAGGACGCGGTGCTCGAAGCAGAACGCGGCGTCCTCCGTCATCAGCAGGCGCGCGGTCGCGTTGCAGAGCATGAGCTTGCACACGGAGATGTCGAACGACTGGAGGACCTCCGGCCCTGAGACCAGGAGGCCCGGCGACACGATCTGCACCTTGACCTTGAGGTCGAGCGGGCTGGGGGCGTAGTTGCCGCGAAGTCTGGCCCAGCCGAGGTTCCTTGTGCGGACGGGCGCGTCCGGATTCTGGTACCCGAAGACGAAGTCGTCGGTGAAGCCGTTGGCGGTGTGCTGCACGTACAGGATGACGTCGCTGTGGCTGACGTGCTCGCGGACGGCGGACACGCGCTCCGCGCGGCTCATGTGCGAGCTGGTGACGAACAGGTCCAGGTCGACGCCGGACGCGTGGAAGTCTCCGGGCGTCAGGACGTCTCGGGACTTGAGCGCCGCGAACAGCGCGCCGCCGCAGAGGGTGACTCCGAGCTGCGTCAGCAGACTCAGAGGGCAGTCCAGCGCCTGCAGCGACTTGAGGACTCGAAAGGCCGCGCCCTCGCCGAAGATCGGCGTGGCGCCCTGCTCGAACGAAATCCTGCTGTACCCGTGGAGGTCCCCCGCCGGGATGTCCCTCAGACGCTCGCTGTCGACGAGCTCGATCGGCGCGCGGTTGACCAGCGCGGCGCGAATGGCCAGCAGCATGGGGTCTTCGTCGGGGTCGTCGTGCTGGACGACGACCTTGGTCGCGGTGAAGCGCAGGGCGCCCCTGGGGAGGACGCCGAAAGCGTACTCGTCGACCGCGGCGAACATGTCCGCGCGACGCGTGTACTCGGTTATGGTCTTCTCGAAGGGAGACGCGGCGAGCGGTTGGAATCCGAATACGAGATCCTCGAGCAACATCTTACAGTCTTACAGTCTTACAGACCCGGCGTCCGTCAAATTTTGGTCGTCCACTGCGGCTTGACGCCGAGCGGCAGCAGTTTGAAGTAGTCGCGCGGCGCGGGGTCGCCCCGCGAGCCGTAGCGCACGGTGATCCCGGCCGCCGTTAGCTTCGCGATGACCTCGTCTTCGTGCTCGCGGCTGAACCACGCCTCGAAGTACGTGAACACATCGGCCAGGGAGCAGACGGGCGTCAGGCCGATCAGCTTGACGGCGAGCCGCGCGCACTCGCGCCCTGGGCTGTTATCGTTCCAGTAAAACTCGTGGTTGTCGTCGTGGCCCACCACAAGCAGCGAGCGCGGCGGGAGCTTCGCCGCGACGGCGCAGTACTCGATGAAGACGCGCTCCGAGGTGTAGTCGCGCTCGAGGACGAGCATGTCCTGCAGGCGCGACGGTTGCAGCGGTCTGGGCTCGTCGTCCATGGTTGCGTTCCATGGCTGGAGCGGCCGCTTTACGCCCGGGCCGCTGCAAATCTTCTGGAAATGATCAAGTAAAAGACGCGATGGGGATCTTGGACCGCATGATCAATTACCTGTCTCCGAACACCCCCAACAATTTCACATCACAGACGGTGAGATCAGTGAATGCGAGCGTGAATAACAACGGGGATCCTTCAAAACTGATGGATGCGCGTCGAATCTCCGGCGGCGCCAAGAAGCCGTCCGCGAAGAAGCCGCCCGCGAAGAAGACCGTCCCGAAGAAAACGGCTCCCAAGAAAAAATGATCTATTCCCAGTCGATGTCCATGAGCGCGCGCGCGGGGGCGCGGTACTCCACGAACAGCTCTTCGTCGCGGAGCCACTCGTAGTCGTCGTCGGCGCGCAGGTACAGCGCCTCCTGCCCGCCGGCCTTCTTGTCGGCGGCCACACGCACTCGCTCGTCGAAGTCCGTCAGTCGCGCGTTCGCGTGCGCGACGAACCCCAGCAGGTCGGCGCCGTCTCGGAAGCGGTCGACGAACGGGCACTCGTTCAGCCGGTCCAGAAGCTGCGTGACGTTGACGTTCGGGCGGTTGGGGCGCGGCGATTTCGACACGTATTTCTTGAAGCGCCTGTCGAACAGTTTCGCGAATTCCTCCAGCACGGGGCGACGCCGCGCGTTCGCGGCGAACGCCTTGATGTACTCCGGCACCGGCTGGCCGCTGTTCACGAGCTGGAACGCGGTCTCGATCGTCAGGCCGGGCGGGTCCTTCAGGACCTCGACGACGACGCGGTAATCCGGGTCCAGCACGTGCAGCTGGCGCATCGCCTCCAGACGGTGCTGGCCGTCGACGACGAGGTACGATCCGCCTGTCCCTTGCCAGACGACGATCGAGCCCGAGAAGAACAGGCCAGCGCCCCTTGCGTGTCGCGTTCGCTGGTGATCGACGATGTCGTTGACGCGGCGCTGGTCGACGGTCCTCTGTATGGCGGGGCTGACGATGTCCATGCGGCGGAGTTCGTCGAGCGACAGGACGCGGAGATCGCGATGCGCATCAAGCTGGACGATCATACTCTCTACCCCTCTAGAAGGCGCGGTCCTTTTACGTCGGTCAGGGGCTCGGACGGCGCCTTCGACCTGGACGCGATCTCTTATTTCGACCCGCTCACCGGGCTGGACGCGGACATGCTACCGACATTCATTGAAGAGCTCTTCGAAATGGCCAGGGCGAACGACCAATTGGAACGCATCGAGCAGGCATATCTGGGAACGGATCTGTACTCGCGCAGGCGCGACCTGGTCGAGCGGCTGCGCGCCCCGACGGAGAAGAGAGGTGGCGGCGCGATCGATCCGCGCGTGCTCGATCTCATGGAGTTTGCGGACACGTGCAAAGACTTCGGATGCGTGCAGGGTTCGACCAGGATCATCCCGGATCGCGTCGCGTACATCGAATGGAGCATGCGGAAGGACCCCGCGAAACCGCTGGACCTCCCGGCGGTTCGCACGGACGAACTGGCGCCGTCCCACCAGATGACGGCCATGGAAGCTCTCGCGAAGCGGAGCTAGTGTTCTCCGACGGCATCGCCATCGATAATCCGATGTTCGGGTTCGACTTCGATCGGGGGGCATCATTCAAGGCGGGGCAAGACATCGCGTCGCAATACCCCGACAACACGGTGGCGCCGGCCGCCGATTGCTTGAACACAGACATGTGGTGCTTTTCGGTGCGAGAGGGCGGAGACATGCTGCGCGTGCTGATGCTGGAGCACATGGCCGCCGTGTGCAGGGACATCCGGGAGTTCTTCTGGACAAAGAATCTATCGTTCGTGTGCGATACGAACTCGAACGTCGTCAAAGTGCTTCTGAACTTGAAAGTCGCGGACTCGGTGTTCTTCAGAAAGTACAAAGTCGTCTACGGAGATACCCGTCGCGGCGTTCAGGTCAGCGGGCTCGCGGACATCATCTCGCGCTTTGCGTCCGATGTCTCGGTGAACTGGAATGCGGTCGCTTGCGACGCCACGTTGTTGGATCCTGCCAATCACGACGTCGGAACGATCCTGCACAACGACGCTACCGGCGACGTCTTCCACTCTGCTACCGTCGCTCAAGTCGCCCTCCACGGCGCCTTCTCTCAGACTACTGTAGTTTCAGATGAATACGACGAGGCTGTCGACGACTCCGAAAAGGTAGGAGCCCACGAGGTCGTCGTGAGAGGGTACAGGTACAGCGCGACGTCTCAGCGGGAACGCGTTCGCGCGGGAGTGGCCACCGTCACAGACGGCGTCTCCAACGTGAGCGGCTTGGTGAGGTTCTCGACTGCTTCTATGGGTGCGATCGTAGACGAGCAAGCCTACCTCGCAGAGTACACGGAGAGCTGCGCCATCAACTTCGCTCTCAAGCGCGCCGGAGACTGGGGCATGGTCAACCATTGCGCCAAGTATAACTATGCGTTTGCGACGACGGATAAGCTGGCGGCGTTGTACGCTCGCCTGCGCGGAGTGTGCGTCCTGTACCTGAACGATCACCGTGCGGCCAGAAAAGGTCTCGACGAGGGAGAAGAAATCGAGTTCTTGCAGTACTCGTTCGCCATGTGCGGCACTTTCAGGCAGCGCGGAGCCCTGAAACGATTTGCGGAACAGGCGGGCGCCGGACGCGACAGTGGCTGGGTTTCGTCGCTCGCGGCAGCCGTTATCGTTGCTTCCGTCGTGGCGCAGGCCTACGTCGGGTCGGAAGTTACTTCTTCGCTGCCGCGGGTTTCTTTTTTGGGGCGGGTTTCTTCGCGGCGGGCTTTTTCGCGCCGCCTTTAACTGGCTTCGGGCCGAATTTAGAATTGACGGTCGCGAGCCAGTCCGCATCCGTCTGCGGCGTCGCCTTCGGCACCGGTTTCCTCACGTTCTCTGGCGGAGGCTTCCAGCCTGGAGGGCTCAGTTGCTGCTGCATTTACACACGGACGTCGAAAATATCAAGACGCGGTCAGCTCGTACACCGTGAAATCGTCCGTCGGCGACACCTCCGACCGGACCACGCGCTTGCCGGTGACCGTGAACGTCGCGCCCGGCGGCAGCACGACCTCGTACTCCTGCGGGTAGGACGTCGTGTCCATGAACAGCGCGGGCGCGTCCTTCGGCAGCGTGCAGCGGTACAGGCAGCAGCGGTCGCCCGAGAAGTTGCACGCCGTCACGATCGACATGCTGAACGACGAAAAGTCCTTGCGCGTGAACCTCGCGCCCGCGCTGAGATCGCGCATGTCGTTGCTGTACTTGAGCAGGTGCTTTGCGCCGGACTTCGGCGCATGGAAGGTCGACCGGAAGCGCTCGCCCCGCCACAGAACGACATCTTTTGACCGCGGTGGCGCGTCGAGCACGCACGCCTTGAGATTGTCCAGGTGCTTCCACATGCGCATCGACTCCTTGAGCGACCGCTGCACCTCCTTCTGCAGCAGCCCGAACGCGTCTCGGGACTTGCACAGCGCGGTCGCGAACGCCGCCGGCGCCTTGTCGAACTTGCCGGCGTCGGAGCGCGTCGTCGTCAGCTCCTTGCCCAGCGTTTCCGCGATGTGGTACATGCGCAGCGGCGTCGGCATCCTGCCCGTCCGGAGCGCCTCGTTCATCTGCACGTACCCGTCCTGGCGGTACAGCTCCAGGGCCTCGCGCTGGTCGGGACTGATTTTGTCGAGGTACTCGCTCTGGCAGTCGACGGCCTCGAAGTCCATCGCCCGCACCAGCTCGGCGACGGCCGCGGCCTTGGTGACCTTGGCGGCGCTCTTGCCGGTGACGACGGCGTACGGCAGCGTCAGGTTTTCGACGTCCGCGTTCTTGAGCCTGTCGCGGAACTTGGAGCGCTTCTCCTGCAGCGTCGGCATCCCTACAAGACGGCGCTTCGTTTATTTCCGAATCCGACCTGAAAATTTGACTCACGCGTACATTCGCGCACACGCACGCAACCATGGAGATGATCTTCGGTTACGATCTTGAACACCAGCGTGGAGAAGGACATTCGGGGACCTCGGACAAGACTTCGTACGAGAAGCTAGCATCCATGTACGCGGCGGCTTTAAAACGCACGCCCGTGCTTGTCGCCGATGCACACGACGACATGTCGTTCCATTCCTTGCCACCGGAGGTGATGCAGCTCGTCGTGGCCAAGATGCACCCGTCGAGCATGCTCGTCTGCAAGTTTTTCTTCGCCGCAGTCGTGTGCGGGCATCGTCGCGAGACGTACACGATCGACGACGGGAAGTGGTCGAAGCACATCTTCGAACTGGCGCTGTCTGGGGGCCCGAAGAGCCTCGTAATGGATTCACCTTGTTTGTGCGTTATGGGACCTCTCGAAGTGGTCACTCAGAAGTTCCATCGACTCGTCAATCTCCGAATCTGTATGCATCCGGAACATCACATGGAGATCGTACCGACATCGCTTGCACTGACGTCGAAGCTTCAAGTCCTTCAGTTGTCTGGAGTCGAGTTTGAAGCAGCGGACATCATCGCTGCCGTCGAGGGCGGCAGTTTGGCGTGCCTGGAACGAATCGCGATGGAGCGAGTCTGGATCGACGACCCTCGCGACGGGATGTTTCACGCACTTGCCCAATGTCCCCGACTGACGTCCTTCGAGATCGGCAACGTCAACGGAGACTTTTGCTGGATCAAGTTCCTCTGTCTGCCCCGCCTGGAGGAGTTTACGTTGACGATTGTCACACACCCTCAAGGGATACTGACTTTCGAAGGACGCATCGCGAAGACTCTCCAGAAAATCAGCGTCGTCGCCGACCTCGACGACTTGTCTCCGACAGAGATGGACGTCATCCGCAGGATGTTCGAGGAATCGTCCGTCGCAGAATTTGAGTTCGGAGCCTGGAACAATCGCGATGATTTCCTCGCCATGTTCGCTGGATTGAAGGGCGTTGCGAAATGGACGTCCTATCTATGCCCATGTTACCCCGATCAGTTTTCAGGCCTCATCCCACGGTGGAACGGTACCTTGGTCGAAGTCGAGTTGTGGCCCTGTGAGGATGACCTCTCACTACAGGTGATGATTCCCCTGTGTGATTGCCCCAAGCTCGAACGCGTCAAGCTCAATTTCCGAGATTCTGGGGTCGAGGCCTCAGTGGACACGTTCTTCCACGAAATCTGCAAGCCGACGAATCCTGTCAAAGAGCTGGAGCTCGTCCTGGAGGAGTTGAAGGATGGCGATGAACGGCTATCGCCCACATCTGCCAACATTTCGACGATGAAGGACAAAGTGCGGGCGTTGATTGCACGCCGTCCTTTCCACTTGAACGTCCTCAAATTACAAAGCGAATACTTCACGATGGAGGAAATCGAGGGTTGGGGCAAGGCCGAGGGATGTCGAGTGATCTTGTCATAAATAAACAATGGGAACTGTGTTAGCGTCATTGAATGCAACGGAACGCCGAACGAAGCCGTAGACCCCCGGCATGACCGGTGGCCGACGGAATCCGATCGCCGGGGGGCTGGGGGCCGCCCCCCGCGTAAAGAAAAGTCGCGCCCTCAGTACAGCGCGCCCATGACCGACACCGCGGACCCCATCCTCCACGACGACTCGCCCAGCTACTCGCTCTTCCCCGTGAAGCACCTCGAGCTGTGGGAGCTCTACAAGCGCGCGTCGGACTCGTACTGGACGGCGGAGGAGATCGACCTGAGCGGCGACCTCGCGGCGTGGGAGAAGCTGACCGACGGCGAGCGCGGGCTGCTGAGCTCGACGCTCGCGTTCTTCGCGGCGAGCGACGCGCTGGTAATGAAGAACATCTCGTGCAACTTCATGGACGAGGTCGCGCCGCAGGAGGCCAAGTGCTTCTACGCGTTCCAGCTCGCGATGGAGGCGGTGCACTCTGAGGTGTACTCGCTGCTGATCGACACGTACGTGCGCGACGCCGCGAAGAAGGCGGCGCTGTTCGACGCGATCCACACCGTGCCGGTCATCGGCAAGAAGGCGGCATTCGCGCTCAAGTACCTGGACGCCAGCATGCCGTTCGCGACGCGGCTCTTCGCGTTCGCGATCTTCGAGGGCGTCTTCTTCCAGGGCTCGTTCGCGTCCATCTTCTTCCTGAAGAGCCGCGGCCTGGTGCTGCCCGGCCTCTTCCACAGCAACGCGCTCATCTCGAAGGACGAGGCGCTGCACACGGAGTTCGCGGTCACGCTGCACGGGCTGCTGCGGCCGGAGAACCGGATCCCGGAGGCGCTCGCGGGCAAGATGCTGCGAGAGGCGCTCGCGATCGAGGAGGAGTTCGTGACGGTCGCGATCCCGTGCGGCCTGCTCGGCATGTCGGCGGCGTCGATGATCCAGTTCCTGCAGTACGTCGCTGACAGGCTGCTGAAGCAGATGGGCTTCTCGCCGATCTACGGCGTGCAGAACGGCCTGCCGTTCATGGCCAACATCAGCCTGGAGACCAAGGTCAACTTCTTCGAGGCGCGCGTCGCGGAGTACTCCAGGGCGAACGTGTACAAGGCCGACGCGGGCCGGACCGCCGGCGAAGACCCTGACGACGACGACTTCTGATTACAATCACGCTTCAGGCGGCAGCAGGGCCCTGACAGACAGGAAATCGTGCTTCGACAGGTGCTCCTTGTACCAGGACAGCGGCATGACGGCGGTGTCGCGGGTCAGCAGGCCCGCGAACATGAGGGCGCGGAACAGGAACGTGCGGTTCAGGTTGCGGCCGAGCCACTCGGCGCCGACGAGGGTCAGGTGGCCGCCTCGCAGCAGCGCGTCGAAGCGCGCGTCGTTCGCGGTGATGTTCTTGACGATCTCCTCCGCCGTCATGGACTGGGTGTGGCCGACGAGCAGGAGCGCCTTCGCGCGGTGCGCCTTGGGAAGGTTCTTGACGCACCAGTCGACGGACAGCTCCGCCGTGACGTGGCCGGCTGCGAGCAGCGCGGAGTACAGGTTCTTCGACGCCACGTGCTTGCGGTACCAGTCGGGCGTGAGGTCGCGGGTCAGCATCTCGTTGGAGCGCAGGGCCTCGTAGACGTCGGCGACGGGCAGCTTGTCGACGAGCCAGTCGCGAGTGCAGCCGGCAAGGAGCCCCGTCGCCTTGAGCGCGGCCAGCAGGTCCTCGCGGGGCAGGTTGCCGGCGTACCAGTCCGCGGGAACGTCCGCCGTCAGCAGCTGGGTGTCGCGCAGGCCGGCCAGGAGGTCTGCGGTCCGCAGGTTGCGCGCGTACCACTGACGGCCGAGCTCCGGAGTCAGCTGCTTGGAGTCGCGCAGCGCGGACAGCAGCGTCTCGGAAGGCGGCGGGGCGGGGTCCGTCAGGTTGATGTTGCGCACCAGGAAGTCGACCCCGACGTCCTTGAGGTTGCCCGTGGTGCGGAGCGTAGCGACGAACTTGTGGCAGAGCCGGAAGTGCTGCTCGCACCACTCGGGCGGACACTCGGACTTCGACAGCAGCTTCTTGGCAGCGAGCTCCATGTAAGCCGCTTCGGGAGAAGCAGCACCTTGCATGACCGAAGCTCGTCTGGCAGACCGTCTGAACTTCTTGAAGGCGGCAGGCCGATGCTGCTTCATGGCAGCCAGCCGATTGCGTCCGATGTCCCTGAATTCCGTGCGAACTGCCATCAGCTGCACAATCTGTAGCGCGTAGGACGGGTCCGCGCGTTCGAAGAGCACGCGGAAGGCATCGGATGCAAGGTTAGCGAACATCTCTGCAGACTGCGTTCCTCGGAATGTCGATAACTGGAAGTAAGATGGCTTCACCCCCCGTCAGACCCTTCTATCTGAGCAATCTCGCCTCGCTGTACCCCTGGCTGATAGGCTACGCGCTGCTGGACGTCGCATACGTCGTCGCGTCCCGATCCGTGTACATGTCCAGGGTCGTCGCGATATCGGGCGACAGTGGAGCGCCGGAGACCGGCAAGCTGATCGTCTGCGCCGTCCTCGTGTACGCGGTCCTGGCTGCGGGCTGGGCCCTGATCGCTGCCCCGGCCGCGAAGGACGCGCTCAAGGGCGCCAAGGCGGGCGCCCTGTACGGACTGGTGCTGTACGGAGTGTTCAACCTGACGACGGGCGCGATGTTCAGGGAGTGGACGTTCGCGATCATGGCGCGCGACACGCTGTGGGGGGCGGGCTCGCTGGCGGCAGTGACGGCGGCGTACGGCGCGACTGTCGCCGCCCAATAATCGCTCGGCAATGTGCAAGCGGGATGAGTGCGGCTGCAGCCATCGTGGCGATGACCCTGATCTGCGCGAGCGCGACGGTCGCGCTGGGCGGTTTCGACATCCTGGGCGACAAGCCGGATGCGAAGCAGCATGCGGCGGCTCCGTCTCAGCCAGACCAGCCGGCAGCGCCAGCGCAGCCAGCGCAGCCGGCCCCGCGAGTCAGCCTTCTGTTCGAACCTGCCGGGACATCTGGGCACGGTGCAGACGACGAGTTCGCCAAGGCCGTGCGCGAGGCGATCGCGGTGGCGTACCCGTCGTTGACGAGCTCTGGGGTCGTCAAGCACGACGACTTCGCGACCCAGGTGACCAACCACGTCTGCAACCGCGACTCGTTGGACTACAATCCCGAAGTGGACGACCTGCTGAAGATGACGGCGATGATGGTGCTGCTGTCGCGCGGCAAGTTCGACCTCTTCTTCCGGGGCCTGCAGAAGTGGCGCACCAAGACAAAGAAGCAGGACGGACCCGGCGGGCGCGGCCGCGGCGGACGCGACGGTCGTGGCGGACGCGACGGTCGTGGCGGACGCGACGGTCGTGGCGGACGCGACGGCCGCGGCGGCGGCTTTCACGAAGGCGGCGCCGACGATAAACTGGAGTGGGTCGCCCTGACGAACGCCAACAGTCGGACGATGGTGTTCGTCGACCACAACAAGTACAGGTGTCGGGCGCTGGTGTTCACGGATAGAGGGCGGTTCGTTATCGACCGGGGCGTCCTGGAAGACAACATGACTGAGTACAAGGCGGAGTTGCTAAAACAAGTTACAGACAAGGCTACGACAGAAGCACAGAGAGTTCAAGCGGAAAAGGAAGCGGAAGCACACGATTGGTCGTCTGGCGAGTGCAGCATCGAGATGGAGGCGAGAAACTACACAGGCGACGCCAGCGTCAAGATGCGCGTCGACCACTACCTGACGAGGCTGCAGCGCGCGATGTACGTCATAGAAGTCGACAGTCTGCCGGCGGTGTTTCACTCGGTGACGGCGCTCGTCCGCGACGAGATGGCCCGTCTGGACTACGAGGACCCCCACGGCCTGTGGTATTCCGCGACGGAGGGCCTCCGCCTGTACGGCAAGAACATCGGGACGTACGACGGGATCCGGCCGACGCTGAACGCGCCCGTGAAGAAGCAAGACAACAATAAAAAGAACAACAACAACAACAATAATCGGCGGAACAATAACGCCGTCCCTACTTGGATGAAGAATTTACTTGTGTGACTTGGATGAAGAATTTACTTGTGTGAGGAACTTGGCGTCGCCGTCGTGCAGCAGCTCCGCGAGCTCGGTCGACATCTCGGCCAGCGACCAGTCCCGGTTGTCTGCGGGCACGGCGACGGGGTCGTCGGTCTCGAGCGGCGGGAGCGTGTTGCCGGGGAGGTCGCCCGTGACGGTGACGTCGAACTGCAGGATGTGGTCCGACACGAAACTGACGGGCGCGCCGACGGAGTCCACGAAAGACACGCGCATCTGCGTGAGCTTGGGGATCGGGCAGACGGGGCGGTAGGTCGTCGGCAGGATCTTCTCTATGCGGTCCAGGCACGGCAGCGCGACGAACGAGCGGTCGAGGACGTTGTCGTTGCTGGTCGTGACCTCCATGCCGTCCACCCGCACGACCGCGTACGTTCCCGGCGTCAGCAGCGCGACGGGCCACGGCACGGTCGCGGAGACGAGCGACACGGCCAGCACGCCCTTGAGGACGGTGGACACGGTGGCGACGTAGTTGTCTATCGTTCCGCTGTCGCGCGACGCGCTCCCGATGACGACGCGGATGGTCTTGGACTGCGGCTCCATACACCGTCGAGCTGCAAAAAGTTGGACCATAATGTGACGCGCACTGTGTAGGATGCCCGCGCGACGGGCCGCGAAGCCGCCCGGGAAGGACCCGAAGCCGCCCGGGAAGGACCCGAAGGACCCGAAGGCCCCGAAGGACCCGAAGGCCCCGAAGGCCTCGAAGGCCCCGAAGGCCAGGAGAGGCAGGCCGCGCCGCGGCGCGGACGCGCCGTTCGCGGTGAAGCACGTCGGAAGGACCATCGTCGGCTTCTGACCTTCATTTTCCCCGCATGAGGTAGCGCACGAACTCCGGGGACACGCGCGCCGC
>Ga0075014_100000255_pt1 | contig 15010 bp, 10 predicted proteins | sample AleBraG_ABR_2014_FD_71472 | JGI IMG/M metagenome (GOLD analysis project Ga0075014, IMG submission 71472) | Freshwater sediment microbial communities in response to fracking from Pennsylvania, USA - Alex Branch Run_MetaG_ABR_2014 | ecosystem: Environmental > Aquatic > Freshwater > Creek >... | reverse complement strand
CCACCCTGGCCGGACGGCCGTCGTCGAAGTACGACACCCGCACGCCGAAGTGCCGCGCGAGCACCTCGATCGTCTCCATGCTGCGCTGCGCTGCAGACCGAGCGCGCGCGCTTAAGCGCGGCGATCATTTCTGCGCGACGACCTGTAGAGATGGGGCTGTTGGCTATCAAGATCGCGGTCATCGTCACCGTCCTGGTCCTGGCTGTCGCGACGTTTGGACCCGGCGTCTGGCGCGCCCTCAACGCCCGTCGCATGCCGGCTCCGGAGGCGTTCACCCAGAGCGCGACCGCCTCCGCGCTGTACGCGGCCGACGTCGGCTCGCAGGCCGACTCCGCCGCGACGTCGGACTCGTCCGTAACCCTGTTCTCCGGGGGCGCGGCCGCCGCGACAGTCTCGCTCGCGGTCGTCCAGACCGCCCTGCCGCTGTCCGTCCGCTCGGTCGACGCCTCTACAGTGAGCTTCCACGGCGGGGGCGGCGTGTCGGTCGTCGCCGCGGGCGCGTGGACGCACGCATCTTTCCAGCTCGCGCCGGTAGCCGGCGGCAAGACCGCGATCGACGCCGTCGGTAAATTCGCGCAGTCCGGGCCGTCGTCCGGCGCGTACCTCGCCAAGATGCAGGACGTGCTCGTGAAGTCGCCCTGCTGGAAGCTCGAGCTGCAGAACGCGTCGGTCGTGCTGCAGAGCCACGACCTGAGCGCGGCGACCGCGCCTGTCGTGCCCGAGATCGCCAAGGTCGCGAACCTGCAGGCCTTCAGCATCGCGTTCTCCGCGCCCGGAACAGGCGTCTCGGGGGTGTCGGTCTTCGTTGTCCCCAGGCGCGCGGGCGTTGCGCCGGTTGGACTCCAGTTGGCCTTCGTCGGGGGGAACCCCAACGACCTGGTCATCAGCTACGCGCTCATGAGCGGCGGCGTGGGCGTCGGGCCCGCCGCGCTCCCGCAAGTTTTCGCGTCGCAGGTACCCCCCACCGTCACCCTGCGCGGCGCGCGCTCTGGCACGTCGCCCGTCACCGTCGTCGCGCAGCTCGGGCGCGGCGTCGCCCGAGTCGTGGTCAGCGAGACGAACCGCGATCGCGCGTACGCGGTCTCGATGCCCGCCCTCCTGGCGGACGCGAACTCGCTCGCCACGGACCAGCTCGACCCGCCGGCGGTGATGGTCGCTGTCGCCGCCGGCGTCGTAAACTCGATGATCGTGCCGTTCGCGGTGGGCGACCTGGCGGCGCTCGCGGACGCGCTCTGAACGCGGTCGCGCCGCATTTTGTCCCGCGAATCGTATATAAGAGATGTCGCGCTGCGACGGCCTGAAGCACGAGCTGGGACGGCACCAGAAGGCGGTCGTCGCCATCACCCGCGTCCTCTGCGGCCCGTCCTTCCGCGACCGCAACCGCGGCGTCCTCATCTGGCACAGCACCGGCTCCGGAAAGACGTGCTCCGCGGTCAGCGCGTTCGAGGCGGTGTGGGACAGCGCGCGCCCTCTGATATACGTCAGCAGCGTGGAGGGGCTGGCCGCGAACCCGCCCGAGAAGTTCCACGAGTGCGCGCGCCTGCTGCCGCGCTTCAAGAACGTGCCGGACGTCGCCGCCGCGTTCGACGCGCGCGGCGTCGAGTACCTGTCCTTCGCGCAGCTAGCGCACCTGCTCCAGCTGCACAGGCCGCGCAAGGCGAGCTCCGCATCGGAGCGTCTGGCGATGGAGCGACACGTCGCGGGCGCGCTGGTCGTGATCGACGAGGTGCACGGCCTGATCGCGCCGGCGCCCGGCCACGGCAAGGAATGCGCCGCGCTGCTGCACTTCCTGCAGACCGCCGACGACGAGCGCACGGAGGGCGCGAAGGTGCTGCTGCTGACCGCGACGCCCGGCGACAACGTGCGCGACATCCTGGCGCTGCTGAACGTCGTGCGCACGCCGGGGACGCCCGAGGTGGCGTGGCCGACGCCGGACCCGCGACGGTCGCTGCACGCGCTGGTCAGCTTCTTCGACTACAGCGCCGACACCAGCCGCTACCCGCGCGTCCTGCAGACCGACCACCAGGTCTACATGTCCGTGGAACAGGCGCTCGAGCTGACGCACCGCGCGCGCGATCGCGACCCCTTCAAGGACGCGCCGGAGGACCGCGACGACCTGCGCACCGTCTGGTCGGTGGCGCGCCGCTACAGCAACGCGCTCTTCCAGCGTCCCAAGGACATGCCGCTGGCGGAGTACTCGCCCAAGATCGCGGCCGTTCTGGACGCGATCGCCGCGCACCCGCAGGAGAAGCACCTTGTGTACTCGGTCTTCTCGAGCGCGTACGGCTACGGCGGCCAGGGCGCGCAGGCGGTCGTCCGGTCGCTGGTTGACGCCGCAGGCTACGAGGCGAGCAAGGGCAAGGCGCCGCTGCGGCCGAAGAAGCGCGTGGCGCTGCTGTCGCGCGGGCAGCCGATCCAGCAGATCGTGCGCGCTTTCAACGCGGAAGACAACGCGCACGGCCAGCGCCTGCAGGTGCTCGTCGCGACGCAGGGCTTCAACGAGTCCATCGACCTCAAGGGCGTGCGGCACGTGCACGTGCTGGAGCCGCTCGTGTCGGCGGAGGACCAGAAGCAGCTGGTGGGTCGCGGCGTGCGCATGTGCAGCCACTCGCAGCTGTCGCACCCCGACGAGTGGACGGTCACGGTGCACACGTACGAGTCCGTGCCGCCCGACCTGGCGCTGGAAGCGGCCGCGGCGACGGCCGAGGTCGCGGCCGTGTCTAAGATCGCGGCCGCGATCGCGGGCGAGATCGACGCGCTCAAGGGCGCCCGCGGCTGGCCCGCGCTGCGGATGCGGCGCGAGCAGCTGAAGAAGCACCTGGTCATCGTCAACAGGGAGCTCAAGTCGGCGACGGGCGAGCTGAAGCGGGTGAAAGAGGCGTCGCACGCGCCGTCGGTGGACTCCACGGTCCTCGAGTTCGCGCGCAAGCGCGGCCGGGACGTCGAGGGACTGCTGCAGGCGCTCCGCGACAACGCGATCGACTGCAAGCTGTTCCAGAAGTTCCACGAGTCGGGCGGCATCGCGGTCGACTGCACGGCCTAGGCGCTGCGGAAGCCGTTTACGACGGACATGAGGACGACTACGCCCGCGAGGAGCGCGGACGCGACGTACCCGGTCGCGCTCGCGCTCGCCCCCCCAGAAACGGGCGCTACCAGCGGACGAAAAGACGACTCGTTCTCGATCATCTGACGCGCGAACTCCAGCGGAGTCGGCTCCTCGACCGTCGACCTACGGGTCTCTTCGGTATCGGCCGGCATCGAGTACCGTCTGAACCTGTCTTCCGCCGCCTCGGTCAGGCTCCCGGGGAAGAGGCCCTTGACCTGAGCGTCGTCCAAGCGCATGGCGGCGGAGACCTCGGGATCGCCGACCTCTGCGCAGTCGTCGTCGTAATCGCACTCTGGCCACTCAAGGCCACCCCCTCCCTGTCCGTATGGCGCGCGCTTTTCCTGCAGCAGCGCCAGCCGCGCCAGCGACGACGACGCGGAATCAAGGAGCCCTGCGGCACCGAACGCGTACTCCAGAACGCGCCCGTATTTCTTGATGAGCGAGCCGTCCTCGAACATCGCGAGCAGCACGTCTCCACCGTTGGGCGTCACCACGAAGTTGGGGTACACGTACTCGTAGTTGGCGTTGTCCTCGTCCTCGCCGTAGTATGTCTTGATGTGCATGAGGACGATGGCGTACAGCGCCAGCCCGGGCTTAAGCACGTCCAGGGCGGCGTTCATGTTCTTGAGCTTGAAAAGCAGTTCGTCCGGGTTGGCGTAATTGCACAGGAAGTAGTCATTGTCGTCCTTCTTGACGCGACGCAGGAACATGGCCTTGGTTTTCTGGAACGCGCTCATCCGGCCCTTACGGATGCCCGAGTACAGCTGCATCGACAGCGTGATCAGGTCGCTCGTCCAGTACAGCTGGTCGAACGTCTCGCCCTCGTCGTTGCGGAACGGGTTCCACTTGTTACGCAGCCCGTCCCGCCGGACGGCTTCGATCTTGCTTCCGGTATTCAGAATCTGTTCGACCACCCGTTGCACGGTCTCGCCCAGGCGCTGGTACGACCGGTTGCTGAAATGCGCGCGACCGTAATCGATCAGCCGCAGCTGGTTCTCCTGGTTCATCACATTGCCCAGGTGCATGTCGTTGTGGTTCATGCCGTGCTCGGATGCGACCTCGATGAAGGTCTTCATGAAACTCTGGACCTTGGCCGCGATCGTTCGGAACGATTCGACGTTCTCGCCGGGTAGGTCTTCCGCCTGCACGACGGGGAACGCCAGTGCGGCCGCGGTGGACCCCTCGCCCGCGGGACCCGTGACCTTCGCCGTCGCCGTCTCCTCGTCGTTCATCGAGATGGTGCACTGGTTCAGGCCGACCAGTCCCACCGACCACGCGCCCAGGGGGTCCATCTCCCTGACGACGTAGCTGTTGGCGGCGTCCACCGCGACCGGGTCCGTCTTGATGCCCTTTTTGATCTGCGACACCTTGACGAAGTACTGCTTGCCGTTGACGTCCAGTGGTCTCACGCACGTCAGGGCGTTCGCGGACCTCTTGACGCAATCGATGAGCCTGTCTTGCGGGATCGTCGCGGACAGATCGTCCCGCGCGGCCACTCCCGCAAGTCCGGACTTGTCCGTGTCGGCGTTCATGTCCGTTACCTATCGTGCCGACACTTTATTCCTGAACGCCATCGCGACCGGCGCAAAGTCGTCCTCGTCGTCGTCAGGCTTGGCCGCCGCCGTCGTATGTATCGTGTATGCGCGCTTCCGGTACAGCGCACGCCGCTTCTTCGCCGGGCCCGCGAACAGCGGGTCCTGCGGGTCGATGATCAGGGGCGCGACCGGGCCCGCGCCCGGGGGCGTCCGCATGATCCGGCCGATGGACTGCACGACGTCCGACTTCGGCGTCGCCAGGATGATCGCGTTCAGCCGGCTGCAGTCGAACGCCTCGGCCGCCATGCTGACGGACGCGAGGATGACGCGCGCGCCGTTCTCGACGAGCGCGCGCGCGTCCGCCTTCATGCCGCCGACGTAGAAGCCCATCTCGGCTGCGTGCCTGGGCGCCAGCAGAGCGTGCAGGTCCTCCAGGTGCTTGCGCCGTTCAGACAAGATCAGCAGGCAGCGTGCGGGGTCCTCGAGCACCTCGAGCGCGATGTCCGCGATGTCGCGGTTGCGCTCAGCATCTTCGCAGAGGTCGGTGATCATGGCGACCGTGTCCGGTCGGCCCATGAAGTCGGTGCGCGCGGCGCTGCGCTGCGGGAGCGCCGGCAGCCGCACGACGACGTCGGGGCGCTTCTGGTCCGAGTCCGGCGGCCGGTACACGATGCCGCCGATGAACCACAGGAACACGCGGCCCAGGCCGTCCTTGCGCTCCGGCGTCGCGGTCAGCCCCAGCATGTAGCGCGTCGTCTCCTGCATGAGCGACGTCACGAACACGCGCGCACTCATGTGATGCGTCTCGTCGAATACGCTCAAACCGAACCCGTCCAGCGGGTACTTGCGGCTGATCATCGTCTGCAGGCTGGCCACCACGACGTCCTTGCCGTCGCTATCGAACCTGTCGCACTTCATGATGCCCACCCTGGCGTTGGGCGCGAACTGCGCGATGCGCTCCACCCACTGATCCGCCAGAAAATCCTTGTGCACCACCACCAGGGTCTTCACCTTGAGGGTACACATGATATTGGTACAGACGACAGTTTTACCTGAACCACACCCGAGTACGATTGTACCGGCGCCAGAACCAGTCCGTGCCTCGTCCAAGTACGCAGCGGCTGCGGCTTCCTGGATTGGCCGGAGCTGGCCGGCAAACTCGAGTCCAGGCGCAGGCAGGTGAGGAGGGAACACCGCGCCCTTAGCCGGCGGCCCGAGTTTGTCGTACGCGTAGCAGCGGGGCAGGTACAGCGAGTTCGCGGACTCCCGCAAGACCGAGAACGCCGGAGGCGGCTGGCGACTGTTTCCGCTGGCCGGACGGACGTTCAGCTCGCCCCTGATCTCGGACACACGGACGTCGGACAGCGACGCCTTGTCGACCTTGTATCCGCGTTTCGTCAGCATGGGTGGTTACAGAGCGCGGGCCCTTTATGCCGGATGTCAAATCTCAATTTTCCCCCCACGTTGGCAGTACAACGGATGCTGTCGTGTGACAAAGCTGCTGAGATTGAGTCCATATTACGATCTCTGACTATGGCACCATACGTTGACGCCCCTTTAAGCCGGCGCAAAAGGGGCGTCACGCCAGCATCGCCATGACGACCACGGTGGTCATCAAGAGAACGGCGTTCATTACAGTGCGGTTCGATCCGCCGCCTGCCAGCGACGGTCCTTCGGCCTCGTAGTAAAAGTTGGGAGCGGGGTCGTCGTCCTCGTAGAAGCGCAGGGAGGTCCGTCCGGCGTCCGTTGCGAACAGAGAGAACGCGTACTGCACGAAGTGCACCTGCGCCGGAGGCTGGCGGTGGTCGTCGCGCCTCAGCTTCTTGTCGTACGGAGGCATGCGTACGTCGTCGACCTTCATGAACATGACGCACACCCCTCGAAAGGCCGCGTACAGCGCCGAGAATCTGTCCGTCGTCACGAACACCATCCCATACTTTCTGCAATGCTGGATCATGCCCCAGTCCCCCGCTCGCTTCAGGGCCAGCGCGACAGCTCCGTTCCGTCGGCGCTCGCCTTTCGGGAGCTCTCGGAGGCTTCGGAGGTTGGCGTTCATCGTCTCTTTGCTGTGATCGATGGCGTCCTCGCCGTCGAAGTATTCCACGTAACCGTCCTTGGTCCTTGATTCCACGTTTTTTAAGACGGACGTGCCGCGATCCGGTAGCGCTGCATCGGACTCGATCAACAAGGAGTACTTCTCCTCTACCTGTCCGGCGGCCGTCACGAACGTGCTGCCGCCAAAAAGAGTCACCCTGGCTGCCGATCGGGCGTGAAACACAGGCCCGGTGGGCGCGTCGTGCACTATGTAGGCGTGCTTGGCGGAGTCCATCATGGACGCGTCGCAAGCTCTGCTCGTGAAGCGCGCGTCCACGCCCCTCGACGCCGTCAGGATCGTGTCCGCTTCGTCCCTGCTCGTCGTGCCCCTCAACAAGTTCGTTCCCCTCAACTGTTCCTGCAACCTTGAAGCGGGATCTGGCGAGCCAGGCTCGTCCGCATACAGAGCGTGCAGGACGTCATACGCCACGGTGAGCCCAAGAACTATGCGGACGATGAAGTCGTTCGCGTCCGGCATGAACGTGATGTCGTTACCGCGCACCGGGTCGCTGCCGAATTTTGCGCGGATTGCGCTGCACAGGCAGCGCGATCTGCGCGAGCTCGATGATCTGCACAGATGCCTCCTTGAGACCAGACGTCCAGTGTGCTCGATTCCAGGTACCGATCGAACTCGGCGGAGATCTGGCTGCCGTCTTGATACTGGAACGTCTTCGTGTTCATGAAACCGCGCCCGTTCAGAGGGTTGGGGACGGACGTCTGGTCTCCCGGAAACCTGAAGGAAGGAGTCGTCGTCATAATGTCGTGAAAGCGCTCCCAAGACGCGACGTCCTCAGCACCCATCTTGGCTTCCTTCCCCGCCCGTCTGATCATCGGAAACACGGGATCAAGGGACTCCACGACGATGTCTCGGTTGGCATAGTGGCAGTCGTGGAGCGAGTATCCCAGCTCCATCAATCGGAACAGGCGGTAATCGATGTCCGACGGATCCACCGGGTCCTGAAAGACCCCCCCCTTGCAGTCCTCCCCGCCATGTCAACTGCGGTGCCGCGGAACCCGCGAGGAACTCGGCTTTGACCGCGTCCACGTATTTCGGCGCGGGGGCGTTGGCCAGGATGGTGTTGACCAGCCGCGTGGCTGCTTCCCGCGTCGTCATCTGCAAGAGGAGGTCGTAGCTGTACAGCGAATCGACGCTCGGTGCGCTCATCATCATTCCTACGAAACGGCCCGACAAAAAACAGTATTTTCGTAGCGACGAGCGTAGGTCTGCCTTGAACATGAGACCGCGATATTTATGCCCTGCGCAGTGTGTAAATGGGGAACGCCGCGACCAAGGATTCCGCACCCTCCGATAAGAAGCCGGTCAGTAAGAAGCCCGCAGGAAAAAAGCCACCCGCAAAGAAACCCGCAGCAAAAAAGCCACCCGCAAAGAAACCCGCAGCAAAAAAGCCACCCGCCAAGAAACCCGCTGGCAAGAAAAATATGCAAAAGGGAGGAGTAGACGACTGTTGGGACGCAACCAACCAGGCCGTCTTCAACAAACCGTCTTGCGTACGGACTCGCTCTTTAGCGAGTCCGGTAGCGTCTCTGACGAAGGAGACTGCAATCGGAGATACAGCGGCTAGAGACATGTCGAGAATGCTCGGCATCAGCACCATGCCGAGATGACCTCCGTCGTCCCGTGGTTCCGTGGTCAAGCTTCGGCAAGCTTGGGTATGGCGGGATCCGAGGACTTCACGTGCTCCGTCCTCGCGAATCTCCGCGTCCTGGCCAGCGTGCCCCACGGCGGTAAGATCTGCGTGCGGCGCGGCCAGCTCGCCGTCGACCCCGCGGTGCACGGCCAGTTCCTGCTGCGCTTCCTGTACGGCGACTCCCGCGAGTACTCGCTCAACCACATCAAGAACACCGTGACCAGCGCGGTCGGCATCATGAACGCGCTGATGGCGGACCCGCGCACCGAGAAAACGTGGGAGGCGATGTGGACGCTGGAGCGGCTGTTCTCGGAGATGGAGCGCTGCAGCGCGGGCATGCGCAACCTGCGCGCGACCTACGCGGACGACATCTGCATGGTCGCAAATCTCGACGTGCAGCAGCAGCGGCTGGACGCGCACTGCGCGGAGCTGGGCCGCTTCCTGCACCGGGGCGACGACATGAAGGACGCGAAGCCCGCGGCGTGGTTCAGAAGCGAATGCAGCACCAGTGTGCAGAAATAAACAGAAACAACGCGAACGCCGAGTCTTTCATGTTCCATTCCGGAGATGTAGTTCAGACTTTGGGAAGATAATCGCCCGCCGCCGCCTGCGCCGAAAGCATGATCTGCGTAAGGTACAGGTCTTTCTGGTTGCTCTCGTTCATGATCATGATGACAAGGTAGTAGATTAAAGAGAGGAGGCACGTCGCCGTCACGACAGTGCGCATGGATTGCGGGACTCCCGCATCCAGCGACTCGTCCAACTTCGCGATCTGGACGGACGTCAGCCTGCGCATGAAACTCGGCCACTCGGGGCTGCTTGTAGTAGAGCCTGGTGCGGGCGGTGCGGGCGGTGCGGGCGGTGCGGACGTCGCCGCGGACGGCGTCGCGGGCGCCGCCGCGGACGATGAATCAGGTCCGCCTCCAGCCAGAAGCCCTGCAGTATCGCCCGGAGTTTCTGGGCTCGCGTAACCCCGACGAGCGTACTCCATGCGCGAAATAACCGCCTTCGGCTTGAAGTCCATGAACAGCACCAGAAGCGCGATGAGCACGAAGCCCATAACCCCGCCGCCCAACACAATCGACGAAATACGCGTCGGAGTGTAAGCGTACGCGTTCTTGTCCGTGAGCACGTCGTACGTCAGCGCTACGTCCAGTTTGGCGACAGCGCGCACGAAGTCCGCCTGTTTCGCCCCCAGAATCCCCCTTGTCCCGCCCAACCCGATTATCGTCCGCAGCGCGGACGCCATCGATTCCAGAACTGTGACCTTTGACGACATGTCGAGCTCGTATCGCACCTTCGCGCCGTGCATCTGGATGTAAGCCGCGAACGCGACGAGCAAGACGACCGTCGCGCGCAGCCCCCACGACAGCAAGTCGTTCGCTTGGTCCCACCTGGTTCCGGAGAAGCTGGCACTCCTCAACATCAGCACGCCCAATGCAACGCACCACACCGTGGCCAGGGCGCTCACGCCGTTTATGCCCCACGACGCAGCGATCTCAACTCGCTTTGGCGCATCGCGAAGCGAGTCCAGAATGGTGTGATCCAGCAGCGCGGAAGCGACGTTCAGCGTGGCATCCGTCTGCAGAACTTGGTCGTCCGTCATCGCCGACACCGCGGTCACCATCTGCGCGCCGGCCCCTGTGGGCACGCCCGCGAGCGCCTGCGCGATGGCGGCAGAGTAGCGCGGGTCGTTCGCAACCCGCATCGCAGTGACCGCGCCCTGCAGCCTCGTGCCCAGCGACTGGAGGTCCGCGATCCCGCTCGCGTACTGCGCCTCTCCCGCGGCGACCTTGGGCGTCGCCACCTGGAGCGCCACCGCGGCCTGGTCCATGAACGCGGGATCGGAGGGGATGACGTCCGACGCTGCGCCCGGCGCGATGAACGCGACGGCATGCGCCGCCGCCAGAACCTGCGCCGCGAGCGTCTGCAAAGCGGCCGTGCCCAAGCTTTGCGCCTGGATCGCCGTCAGCACGTTGACAGTCAGCGCGTTGGCCGCCATGAGCGCCTGGACGTCGGTGAACGCAGCCGTAGCGGCGTCCAGCTCGCCCAGCGCCACGCCCAGCCGGTCCGCGTCCTGAGAGGGGTCGGTGGTCTGGCCCGGGCCGGTTCCCGCGAGCTGGGAGCGGAAGTACACGGTCGCGTCCTTGCACTTGATGCGCGCCTGCTGCAACGTCAGCGCGCCCTGGTAAGGCGCGGCAGCGCGGGCGGACAGCTGCGCTTGGAGCGCGGCCTGCTGGCTGACGGCTCCGCCGCCCGCAGCCGCCAGCGTCTCGACGTCGTCCTCTGGCAGCGCGCTGGACAGCCAGTAGTTCCAGCCGATCTGATTGCTGTTCGCCGGTATAGGCAGCGGCACGAACACGCGGTATGTGAAGTTTTCCGCGGACGAGATGGCCAGCGTCAAGAACACCCGTACGCAGCACAAGGTCACGATCGCGGCCGACGCAGCCATCAGAAACGGACGATGCGCAGGTGTCCCAAGAAACCAGCTTCGTGCCAGCACACACACGGCAACGACGGAAGCCACGCAAGCTATGACGGACACGATCACAAGGTACCACCACAGCGCCCTGTTCCCAGTGGGCTCGACCACGAGGTCGGCCGCGCGGTTGAACATGTCGGGCTGAGCCAGACGGGCTTGCAGCCTGCAGATGGGCGTGTCGTTGGGGCCGCCGGGGACGCCGCAGTTCCCTTGCTCCGAGTTCGTCTCTGATGCGTCGTCGTCTTCGGTCAAGTAATGCAGGATGTCTGCGAACTGCGGCCAGATGCCGACCATTGCTGCGGGGGCAGCGCTCATGTCCGGTTCCTGTCCCTAGCAGCTGAAGTTTTTGAAGGCAAAGCCTCTGAGCACGGGACTGGCGAAGCTCTGCTTCTCCGCGCGCGCCTGTGAGGCGGGCTGCGGCTCAGCGCGCGCCTTCAGCACCAGCTCCCACGTCCTGCGCAGCTCTTCTATCATTTTCGAGACGTACGCGTCGTCGCGCGGGATGCGACGGATGCTGAGGTCGGGCGTCCAGTGCAGCGACACGTCGTCGTACTCTTCGGCGTGCGCGTCCACGAACGCCCGGAGCTCTGGCGGCGACATCCCGGGAGAGCTGTGCGAGAACGACAGAGTCCCGTCCGGCCCGGCCTTGGACGCGATCGCGCCGAACTTCTCAGAGCCGTAGCCGATCGAGTAGGCCTCCTCGAAGCGCGGCCAGAACTCGCCCTCGTCGAGCTCCTCCGCCTTGCAGACGACGAAGTCGGCGAGCTTCAGGCCGCAGACCTCCATCTGGCCCTGCATCTGGGCGTAATATTCGACCGGAATGTCCGCCAACGTCTTGGAATACGGCACCTTGATCTCCACTGCGACGCCTTGATCCGAGATACCGTCCGGCGACGCCGCCATGATGTCGACCGTCGGGTGAGGGATGAGCCCGTACTCGCGGACCTTGGTGCACATGTAGTGCTCGTACAGCAGCCGCGCCCAGTCCTCGTACTTGACGCCCCAGCGCGTGGCCGCGGAGCCGCCGAACGGCGAGCCGGCGCCAGACTTGCTCTTCACGAACCGCGCCTTGGCGGCGTCCGTGCCGAACGCGGCGGTGTGGAAGTCGCTGGCCGTGACGAAGCCCTCTCGCGCGGCGTACCACTCGGGCGTCCTCTGCGTGATGCCGGGAGGCAGCGCCGCTTTCACGGCCGCCTGCTGCTCGCGCTCAGCGACGCGCGCTGCGACGTAGCCTCGAGGCAGGGGCGCCTCCAGCGCCATCAGCGCGACTCCGTTGATTTCCTCGGGCGACGCGCCTCGATTCAGCATGCGGTCGACCATGAGCGCCGCGGCGGAAGAGATCTGCGCGGGGCTCGACATGCACCGGTACGCGCGCGCCGCGCTTAAGCCGGCCGGCAATTCCCGAATCCGCACACAGTCACGCCTGTGTCATGCGGGCGCAAAGGCCGCGAGTATCGTGGTCGCCAGGAGAACGAAACAGAGCGCGACGTTGTTTGCCGCCCTGCCACCGCCTTCCACGCTGGTGGATGCGAGGAGCGCCTTCGTCGAATTGGTCACTTCTTGCTTCATGTCGTCCGGGTCCACGTACATGTCGAGTTCGATGTCGTGTGGCTCGCCGACCATGCCGAAATCGATCGCGACAGTCTTGAAAACATCGTCCTTCCTGTCGAGTTTTGCCCACAGGTACTCGACGTCATTCGGGCTGTACCCTGCGCTCTCGATGATGCCCCGCAAGACGGCGCCGTTCTCCTTGACTTCTTCGGCAACGGGCATGTTCATGGCGTGGGCCGTATTCAAGTGCCGAAGGGGCTCCCAACCATTTGAATCTCCGAAGTGTTCGGGAACGAATGCCCCCCGCACCCCTCGGGCCTTGAGATCGGCATCGATGTCGTTCGAGGTGTATGCAAGCGAGGCGGCGCCCGCGGGCATGATGTACGCTGCACGATCGCAATCGAACGTGAGGTGGATCGCGACGTTGTCCGGTCTCGGGGAGATCGCGTGCTCCATCGTGTACGCGCATGCGTGTCCGTCCTTTGACGGGCACCCTGTGTACGCGGGCTGCTCCTGGGTGTTGACGTGGAAGTCCATTGGCTTCGGGATCCCGATACGGGACCCCCACGCAGGGTTGCGTCTGATGTATTCGACGAACTTGGCGTAGATCTTGGTATGCGCATCAAACTCCTTCTGAGCGTCCACGCAATCAATGTGCTCGCGGAAGTACAGGTACGTCTTCCCCACAACTCGCAGGATCTCGTCCACGTCCATGTGATCGTTCCATCCAGTTACCTTGAGCGCCTTCGAACGGTACTCGGCGCCGAACATCTCCTCGATGTCCTTGACGCTGACCTGATTCATCGTGAGGAAGCCGAACTCGACCAGCGCGTCGAACAGACACTCAGACGACTTGAACATGCGGCGGCACCAGGCGATGTCAACGCAGTCCCGCATGTTCGCTTCGCGGATCGCCCGGATCAGCGTGTTCCCGACGAACGCCCGTTCCAGAGTATCCAGGTCGCGCGTCCGCGCGATGACCGCGAAAGCGCCGCCCCTCTGCATGGCCTCGAAGCAGCAGACGTTGTGTTCGTTGCCGTACTTGTCATGTTCCGCCACCTTCAAGAAGATTGTCACGTTCCAGACGGGGTCGTCGTGGAAGCAGTCGTTGAAGTCCATGTAGGCCAGCAGCCTGCCGGACGTGGTGACGCCGGGAATCGCGCCCCTGTGGAGGAGAGCTGACCGGAGGTGCATCTTCGTGATGGTCTCAACGCATTTCTTCTTCTGGTCCTTCTGAGGATGGTAGAAATCGACCGAGATGACTCTCGCACTGTTCCAAACCTTGTAGGCGCTCTTGCACGTGGCTACCAGCGGCAGAAACTCGGCTGCATTCCTGAAGTCGCCTCGCTCAAACTGCGCCCACCAAACATTGGCGATCGCGGCGAAGACTTCGTCCATGTCGTCTAAGTCATGCACATGCGACGGTCAAATTTTGTCCGAAATATGTCATGACTCAGACAGGCGCGTGTGCCTGCAAAAAAGATACCAATCCGAGGAATCGATCACTGACCGTCGCACTTCCGGACACGCAGTCCCAAACCCTTGAGCCAAAGGATCCGTTCCCGCGAAAACCTCTTGCACATCCACCAAATTTTGGGGTATATAACGAACACTTTTGGATGAAAACGTGTCGTGACTCAGGGGGCCGCAGCCCCCCTGTCCTGCATAAGTCTGCGCTCTCGAAAGTTCCGTTGTCTATTCCTTTCCTTTTCCTTTTCCTTTTCCTTTTCTGAACCTTACCAGCTAGCTGAACGACATGTATTACGACAGCTCTGACGATGAAGATGAAGAGTGGGATGACAGGAAGGAGGCGCGCAGGCAGAGGCTGGACGAAGCTGATAAGCTGCAGGCCCTCGCAGATGGTGCAGGTCCCAGTTCCGTCACGCAGCCCAACGACAGCGCCCGAAAGTCGATTCGAAACAAGAAGCGCTCAGTGCGTCGCAAGACCAAGGCGGCAGGTGACGTAACCTTTCCGACACGTTCTGGTCAAGTTCGTTGTGTTCGCTCGATTCGTTAGACTCACTGCTTATTTGCGTTGCAGAAGAGAGGTCGGTTTCCGAAGGCGTCGACCCCGAACCTGTGGCAGACTCGGTGGTCCCCGTGACGGACCCTGTGGCGGAGCTCGCCAAGTTCCGCGCGACTATCGAGCTCAACGAGCTCATGCGTCAGGAGGCCGCGAGGGCGCGAGAGGAGGCCGCGAGGGAACACGAAGAGACGATGCGGCGGCTTAAGCGCCAGAACGAGATCGCCGCCGTGAAGGTCGTCCGCAAGGCTCGGCGCGGCGCGTCATCCTCACCCTCTCGTTCCACGACTTCGCACCAGCCGCCGCGCCGCTCCGCGTCCGCTGCCGCCGCGGTCCGCGCCGCACCCGATCCGGAACTCGTGGCGAATCTGCGCCGTCGCATACGTCGCATGCGGGCTCAGCGCAATCGCAAGGTACGATTTCAGTCGCGCAAAGCGTCTGGAACGAGAAGTTGATCTGAACTGATCAGTCCGTGATTATCGCAGATCGAGGATTCCGACGCGACGATGAACACAGATTCGGAAGAGACGGTGCGACACCCGTCGCCGGTCGCTCGTCGCCGATCGCTGA
>Ga0075014_100000254_pt1 | contig 15091 bp, 16 predicted proteins | sample AleBraG_ABR_2014_FD_71472 | JGI IMG/M metagenome (GOLD analysis project Ga0075014, IMG submission 71472) | Freshwater sediment microbial communities in response to fracking from Pennsylvania, USA - Alex Branch Run_MetaG_ABR_2014 | ecosystem: Environmental > Aquatic > Freshwater > Creek >... | reverse complement strand
ACCAAATATCGATAATTCGTGAAATTTGGTTGAAAAGCTTTTACCTGCTAGTTTTATTAAAATTCACTATCCACATAGTTACTTCTGCTGGCCCCGCTTGCCAGCCGGTTTCAGTGATGAGCTGCTGCGCAAAATCCACAAAACCTTGCGGCCTTTGCTCTGCGGTATTAATGGCAAACTGCGGTGGCTTCGGACCCATTGTGCGTAAATTACCGGTGTGATTAAAAATTTGAGATTGACCCATAAACTGGTGAAGAACTGCAGCACCATTAATTGCAGCGACCAAGGACTTGTTAGCACATACATTAAAATTATTCACATTTTCAGATTTAGTGGCTGACCACCAAATGACAGCATCGGCAACCCAACAATCGGGGTGACTAAAATCAGTTACGGTTAATGCGACCTTTGGAAAGTATGACGCTGCTGATCCATCCCATGGGTGTTTGGAAAAAATGCCCGCCAGATTTGTCTGAGCTATAGGTTTACCTATTACGGTATTTACATTTTGATTTGTACTTGATTGAACTGTAGTGGGGTGGGGATTCTGTTGTTGAACTGCAGGTTGAGACAATATCGGAATATTTAATTTAACTGTGGTGCCTCCATCCTTGTTCGGTGTTGCTGTGCATCCAGCTAAAATCAGTGTTGCTAGTAAACTCGATTTTAAAAGTTTCATTTTCAATTACTCCATGCCTGTGAAAGATATGTTTTTGAATTGCCATCTCAGTGTGTTAGTTGCATAGTCGTTTCTCCCTGTTCAGGACTTTCTAATCGTCTTTGCGATATAAATAACGGGAGCTTCATTGGAAAAATAATACTGAAGAGTACCTGTTCATCGGGATGACTAACTAACAGCTTTCCGCGAATATTGTTATTAGGTGATGTGTGTTGAAATGGCTTAAATTGTTCCGAGGAAAATCCTACGTTTGAGGCTATATAATCTTTGCCAAATCTAGCTTCAATAGGATATGAAAATGATTCGGTTATGCTAAAAATATCGTCGCCACCATCGCATGCGATATACAATTTTTTATTTGATGCCAATACGAGATAGATCGCATCATAATCATCCGCTAGTTTGCTATTCGCGATAGCTTCAAATTCGTGTGTATAAATATTAAATTTCCATGCCCACATAACATGCCCTCATGAATGGAAATTGGCTAAAAATCCTATGCCTTGTGTTGATTGAGTTGGTTCAATATTTATGTCTTCGATAAGAATTTCATCTCGCTTAGCTCGCGCAGCGGAGCCAAGTGCGCGAGTCAACAAAACTCTGATGTTTCTGGGTGGCTGGTCTTCAAGAGTTTTTTTGACATCACTAGATAATTGTTTGAAAAAGTGCGACCCCCACGAAGATTCACTCAGCAGCCTCGCGTAAATGTTTTGTGCGATGACCTGAGTTTGCTCGGAAGTGGGTGAGGGGATATGAAGAACGATAAACCGTGACACTATTGGCTGCGGTAAGTGTTGAGTGCCATTGGCCGTAGCAATCCAATTGATGTGGCTGGCATCAATAGGAATATCTTTGATGGCCAAATCGACAAACTGCTTTGCGCTACTTGGCTCCAATAAACTGTAAAGCGGTGCTAGTGGATTGAATTTTAAATTTTGATCTACCTTATCGATTTCATCCAAAAGCAGAATCGGGTTGGCAATCGGTTGGTAGCTTAATAACTCAAAAATGATGCCTTCTTCCGCGTTAGAAAAGCTTGAGTCAGACCCGGAAATGGCTGCGTTTGTTTGCGCATTAGCCATATCCTGAACGCGAAATGGCATTTGAAATTTTTCTGCCAGCCAGCGTGCCGCTTCAGTTTTGCCAATCCCAGGGTTGCCGGTTAACAGCAGTGGTGGAAACGTAATGCGCCGATCACCCAGTGAAGTCAATGCGAAGTGATCATTCAATAATTCAGAAGCATTCACAAAATTGGGGAATCGCGCGGAAAATTCGATAAGTATTTCTTGCCAATCGTTCGGTAGGGTTTGAAGTTCACGTTTGTTTAATCCAGCCTTGCCGATCTTTTCCGTTGCCAAACGCAAACGGTATTGATGGTCCTTGTTCCGAGAACTGATGTTTCTGTTGAAACGATCAAAAGCGGCGAGCTCAAACAAATGAACTTCCACTTTAGTCGGAGTTGTTTCAGTCGCCATATCCTCTTGTGAAGGCAGTGCGAGTTCTCTCGTAAAGTCGTTTGTTGATACCTCGGCTTTTATAAGTTCAATGGCTTCCTTGATGCCTGGGTGTTGCAAGCCATCTGGATAAAGCTCTTGCTTTAAATCCTCCAAATCTCTACTTGGTGTCATTGGTGCAGCAAAGTCTTCTAAAAACAGCCCATTTCCCGCACGGTGTTCCGCGCACCGAAACTGACTAAAGCGCGGTTCATCAACGCCCTCACTCTGACGCATGCCACAAGTTGGGCAGGTACGTTCAGCTCGGTCTAGGCACTTTTCAATGCAGTTCCGCAATGCTCGCAAACGTTCGTGGTGGGTATTGATATTGGTGGTGTAGATCATCAATCCCCCAAAGCTGTGGGACACACGAAAGAACTTAAATTTGCCACTTTTGCTCGATGGAATAATTAAATCGATCTGCTCGCATAGGTCAGCAATCAGTTTCAAATGCCCGGGAGCTGGTTCTATGTGGCAGTTAGCCAGCCATGCGTGGCGGTTCTTCAGGCAATGAACTTTTTTGGCAAAGACTGCTTTGCGCATAGGTTGGCCGAAGGGTGGACTCGCTGAAAAAGCGTTAATGCTCATGAAAGCTCCCACTTTATAATGTTACTATAAATTACTATAACGCATATGGGCGCAGACGCAAGAGGCTTTGAAAAATATTTCTGTTATAGTTATTTATAATTATTTTGGAGGTTCTATGCCGATATCAGTCGAAAATGCCCCTGCAATCGCTTCCGCGCTACTTATGCTAAGAGGGGAAACTCAAGCATCCCTATCTAAAAAGTCCGGCATTCGCGTAGCTAACTTGTCGGTATGGCTGCGGGGCAAGAAGGATCAGGTAATCTCTGAAAGGCGAGTTACGGCGCTGTTGGAATGTTTGGGTGTGGAAGCAGGGCGATTGAAAAAGCTCACCATTCACAATTGGCATGTGGTGGGAAATATCTCGTTACTGAAGTTGGTATTGGACGAACTAATACCGGAAATAGATCGACCCAAATTAATAGTATTGAGCGAGACAGATTCGTTTGATCTGCCCAACAGTGCTTTGTTAGTTCCACTTGAATTTGGTTGTGTTGCCGTTAAGCTCAACATGCAGTCGGATCTTATGGGTTCACCTGCGCTTACACGTGAAGCATTAGGCTACGGTCAGTTTTATACAACGCAATACACGCTGCCATCATGGCCGCCTGAAAACTTGGAAGCTTCTGACAACAATGAACAACTTAAAGGCGAATTGCTTTCAATAGAGAAACGTCTATTGGACTGGATTAACTCAGATGCAAAAACGCGAGGATTGGACACCCGCCAACTGGTTGAATATTTGTTGCAGGACATGTCTGGTGCCAAAGAATCTAGTGGTGGTTGGAATCCAGGATTTGATGATTTGTCATCGGTGCTTACAGCATTGTTTGATCGTGGGTATACCGCAAGTGATATTGCAGACATGATTTCAAAAAGGCTTTTGGTGTAGCGACTAATCAAAAAACTAAGCGGGACGCAGATATTATAAATATGTGCCCAATGCCTGTGCGATAAAATGTTTTCAAAACAGCAGCACAGGCCACATTCTTTGTGCTAAAAATCGCAATACAAAGAATGTGAAAAATCGCAATATTCTGGGCACAAATACGCGAATAATGAGTCTTGATATGTGCGAAGTGTATGTCAACTATATGCTAAGTGTATGTCAACTATATGTTAAGTATACGTCAACTATATGCCAACTATATGTCGAGTGTATGTTAAGCATACCCTTTTTTCTATTCGTTAAGCCAAATTCTTGGGCGGCTTTTTAAGTTGCAAGACGATATTACCAATCTTGAGTTTTACCGCCGTTGTGTTGAAGTGAATGGCGATAGAGAGAGCATCAAGCGCGCTGCTGCCCGTTACCTACAAAGCATTGCAGAATGGGGTTTGATTGATGCCGATGAAAAAGCAAAGGTGAAACCGGAGCCTAAAATTAAGCTTGAAAACCCTGCTGTTGTAACATGGCTGCTGGCATCAGTTTTATATTCGAATGAGCGGGATAGGCTCTCGGTGGATGAAATATTGTCAGACCCCGCTTGGTTCCCTTTCGATGTACATCCACAAGATTTTCACGTTGAACAATCATCGGTTTTGGAAGTAGTGCATCAAGGCGTGGGTATGAGTTTACTGGCTTTAAAATAATCACATTAAAGCCAATGTGCAGGAATCTCCATCTCAAAAGTCTTTGCAGTGTATTTCAGCATGCTGATGATTTCTTGATGCCTTTGCGTATCGTACTGATTGCCAGCCTGCTTTTTATCGACGATGTTTTTCAACTCATGAAGATTAAACAATCCTAACTTGTAAAAGTTACCCCATGTAGCATCACCAAATAAGTTATATATCACTTGGGTGCTATCACGTTCGCTAGCGAGACGTTTTTGCCCTGCTATTTTTAACGATGCTGCTTCCGCTTCGTCTTTGTCGTCGTAGGTGTGTAAGAGATGCATTGAATAGCCTTGGTGGATTTTTGTTCAAAATCGAAAGATGGCTCTGAGATGTGTTATATTTATCTCAGAACTTCAAAAAATATTCATGTAATTTTCGACCTGTATGTCCATAGTGTGCCGATGCGATTCCGAAAAAGCAATGTAAAGGGACTGGTGCTACATGCGGTGCTACACAGATAAATCGAATTGGGATATACTTAATGTATTCAAAGGGTTGCTATCTTTTTGCGGGTGCGGCCTCGTACCAAATGCTAGTCCGATACCGTCCGGTATCATCCTGAAACCCGCGTAGTTGCGGGTTTTTTTATGCCTGTAAGCTCCAGTCTAGTCCAGTGCAATCCCTTGTCATCCTGTTTGTGGATGCCAGTAAATTACAAGCAAGGTTCTAGAGGCTAGGTGTACACAACAGTCGATGTTTTAAGTGTTATTCGTCACTCAGTTTAATGTGTTTGTTGTTGTATCAATTTTAATGGCGCAGCTGATGTTTATCAGGCTGCTTTAATTGTGTTGGATATTATACGTTTTTGTGTAATAGAGTTTGTATGGGATTCGATGTTGCGTATTAGTCCATTTAGCTCCTGAATACCTTGTGGCCAATCACCTAAATTTGATTGGCTGTTGATATGTCCAACATTTTTAATGCGCAGATAATCTGCTCCCCAAAGTAATGCCCAATAGGCTGCTTTGTGTTCACTCATCCAGGGGTCATTGCTACTGGCAATAATTTTTGTGGGAACCGATAAAAAATTTTGCGGTAATTGTTCGGTGATACCAAATTTATTGGGATCTGCTGGGGCTGCTAAAAAAAGTGCAGCAATTTTCTCTGGATATTCGGCTGCTATTGATGCGCTGGCCAAGGTGCCGAAACTGTGAGCAATTAAGACAGCGGGCGATTGGATTTGATCTAACTGCGCTAAAATGCCGTTGCGCCATGTTTCCAAATTAGCATTGCTCCAATTATCAACACGAATGCGTTGACTGTGCGGTAATTGTTTCTGCCAACGCGTTTGCCAATGATGCTCGTCACTGTTATGCAAACCGGGAACAATTAATACTGGGTGCAATTTTAGCAATTCAGACAACTGATTGGATGAGTCGGTTGATGATGTCATGATGTTGAGCCTTTAAAAATCATTGAAGCCAGCTTACTGAACTTGTTTTTACTCGGAAAAGATTTGTTTTTTATGAGCTTATTCCAAAGCGAATTTTTTACCTCACTCGGTAAGAGTTAACACTTAGGTTATAAGGTAATGCAAAAATAAACTGAATCATCTCTTTAATTATCCCTCGATTTGTTTCGGGCTTCTGGAATTTTTTATGCAAGTTGTTCGTCCCAAAACGTCCTTCCAAATTTTACGTGAGCAGCGTTTGGCACAATCTACTAAAGCATTCGCGGCGCGCGGTAAGTCAGTTATTCGCTGCGAATATTGTCAGCTTGCGGCCTATGCGTGTATTTGCCATTGGTGTCCGCAGTTGAGCTCCAAGGCCGAATTTATTTTATTGCTGCACCCTATCGAAGTTTACAAGCCAACTAATACGGGACGTTTAATTGCTGATATGTTTTCCGCGCAAACTCATGCGTTTTGTTGGAGTCGCACCGATCCTGAAGCGGCCCTCTTGACATTATTACAGGACATAAATCGTGAATGCTTTATTGTTTTTCCTGCAGACACTCCAGAGGCAAAAGCTAAACAGCGCCCAGTGGTGAGTGAGATTGCTAATGATAAAAAAATAAAAACATTTATTTTGTTGGATGGCACATGGAAGCAAAGCGGCCGTATGTTTCATCTGAGCCGTTGGTTAGAACAAGTACCTTGCGTGTCTTTGCCGGAAGGCGTGTTGCGTGGTTATGCGGTGCGTAAATCTCATCAAGAAGATTATTTATCCACGGCGGAAGCAGCGGCTTTGTGTTTGCAAATGGTTGGCGAGCTAAGTGGCAGCGAAGCCTTATTGGATTATTTCCAGCTATTTAATGAACACTATTTGGCAACTCGCGGTTGTTATCCTCCTGTACATGGCGCGGTGCATGAACGTCTAGCCAAACTCTGTGGTTTGAGTGTTGAGTGCGACACATGATTTTCAATCTTGGGTGTATCTCGTGTGTTCGACCGCTAATATCCTTATCAGGGTGTAGTTAATTTCCTACAAAAAGTAGCGCTTTTTACGACTAGGTTAATTTTTCCATTTCCTTGAGAATGCTTCTAACAAGGAGGTATTCAGGGAGGTGAGGTTGACCAAGAAGGGTCAATGGATGCGACTTATATTCAAGCGGTTAGGATACGGCTTGTCGAGTAACACAAGGATGATTCCACAGTTGGTTTAAGCGTTACAAGGAATTTGGGGATTTTGGCGATCTTGGAATGGTCGCACAAAGGACGTAGGGGTAAGTTGAAGGAAGGCAACTACTATCGTTCGCTTGCGAACATTTTGGATATTATAAATCAAGGAATGAGTAGGTTTTTTTAGTTGTGTATTTGTTAAGGTATTTGGTGGATTGCTAGTTGAAAGGGTTTTCTAAAATTTACTGCGGTTGAATGCCCGAAAGCGGGCAGGCTTTTAATTCTGCAACACTCTATTTTACAAAGGCTCTTGGGTTAATGCTCGAGAGCTTTTTGCATTTCTCCATAATTGCTTGGCGCTTATTTAAGTTCAGATGTATTCTTCGAGATTGCACCTTTGCCATCGTTAGATAGTTCATTTCCTTCGGCTTTGCGTTCCAGAAAACCGTGGACTTTTCCTACCCAAAAATTTTGTTTGTCATCTAGCAAAACCATAGGTTCGTTGATAAAAATGAACTGTTGATAATCCTTCACATTGTTACGCATGGCTTCGCCTCGATGAGTGCGGCGTTGTTCGTCCATCTGAGATTGCTCGGTGTTAAAAAAGACATCCATGATGGGCATTTCAGGCACTGAAAAAAGTGTGTCCAGTTGTTCTTTTGTGAGCGGTTCTTGATCTTGCATATTGATCAGTATAAGCGCTTGCATGGGGCCATCTATAGTGCCGTTCGTGGTTATGGATTTGTTAATTTTTTTATAGAGCGATGCGAGTACATCAGGCGCACAGCTGTTATCCACCATGACCACCAGATTGTATTGTCCTTCTTGATTTAATTGAGTGATTGCTGCGTTAACCCGTTGGCTGATAACTTGATCGCGCGGCAGCATAGGTTTAACAGAAGAGGCGGATGAGGTTGTTGTAGTTGCAGCTGAGGATGCGTTGGCACTTGCAGTACTTGCCGTGGATGAACTAGGACTGGATGCCGATGTATTATCGGTGGCAGCTGCAGAAGAGGATGCTTCCCGTTCAGGGGCAACTGGCTGATATTTGGCAGGCAAGGGTAGCGCCATGGTTGCCCAACCGGTAACAGGTAGGTTGCGTCGCAAAATTTCTAAGCTGGTAGGCCAGAGCTGCGGTGTTTCTGGTGCGTGCATAATCACCAGCACCCCTTTGGCTTTACGCGCCTCACTGGGTTTGTAGAGCGACAAAAATTTTTCATCAGCGGTGGTTAACCACACAAGCTCGTCGGCTTTGGCAAGATCTGCAAAGGCTTTGGCAATTAAAGCGTTATCTCTCTCAACGGTAGACGTATAAAGTGGTTTTTCCGGTGGCGCCGATGAGGATTCTACAGATGAAGCCGATGCTGTGTTAGCTGGCTCGCTTTGAGCTAAAACTGCCATAGATAACAGGTTTGCAGCTGCAATGAGCAGTCCGATGAGCCAGGATTGTGAAAATCTACGGAGGCTACACATATTTCTTTGATTGCCTTATGCAAATGCATCTCTTTAGAATGCTGTCATAGTCTTGTGATGCTACCTTATAAAGGCTCTCTCTGGTAATCGGAAAACTTATGGAAAACTTTAAACGAGATTTCAAAATAGCGCCTTCTATCTTATCGGCAGACTTTGCGCGTTTAGGTGCAGAAGTGGATGCTGTGCTGGCGGCGGGGGGGGACTTTATCCATTTTGATGTCATGGATAATCACTATGTCCCCAATCTTACGCTCGGCCCTATGGTGTGCAAAGCGCTACGTAAATACGGTATTAGTGCACCTATTGATGTGCATTTGATGGTTGAACCCGTGGATGACTTAATCGTGCAATTTGCGGATGCGGGCGCCACTTATATTACTTTTCATCCAGAGGCATCGCGCCATGTGGATCGCTCGCTGCAGCTTATCAAAGACAAAGGCTGTAAAGCGGGTTTGGTATTCAATCCGGCAACCAGTCTTGAATACCTCACCCATGTCATGGATAAGTTGGACATGGTGTTATTGATGTCAGTCAACCCCGGATTTGGGGGGCAAACGTTTATCTCCCATACACTCGAAAAGTTGCGTACAGCGCGCGCGTTGATTGACGCAAGTAGTCATAGTATTCGTTTAGAGGTAGATGGCGGTGTAGGCGTTAGCAATATTCGCGCAATTGCCGAAGCGGGGGCGGATACGTTTGTATCGGGTTCGGCTATATTTGGTGCACCTGATTATGCGGCGGTCATAAACGCTATGCACAAAGAGCTAGCGCAGGCGCGACTTTAATCACAGGTTTAATATCAAATTGAGGGTAGGCATTTAAGGATTATTTCAGTACACTTGCCCTCAGTTTAATCAGGAACTATCCATTAGGATCAACTCGTGACCCACGCAACTTTCACCATTACAGAGTTCGCTGCCCACCTCGTCGCCCGATGGCGTTGCTAGTCTATATCGCCTGTGTCATGCGCCGCGCATGGGTATTCAGGCTTCTTCTCTGTTTGCGATAAGTCCACCGGCTAGATGCCTGTTTGCTAGCTGGCTAGTGTGATGGAACCTGATTGCAAATCTGATTATAAATACAGAAAGGCTTACACCGTTTTTAACAATCGGCCTGTAAGCAAATAGGTAAAAATATGACTCCCGAACATTTTGCCGAGTTGGCCCAGCAAGGCTATAACCGTATTCCTGTTGTGCGCGAAGTGCTGGCCGATTTAGATACGCCTTTATCCTCCTACTTAAAATTGGCCAGCGGCCCATATTCCTATTTATTTGAATCCGTACAGGGTGGCGAAAAATGGGGTCGTTACTCCATGATTGGTTTGCCTGCACGTACCATCCTTAAAGCTTATGGCGATGAAATTCAGGTGGAGCGTGATGGCGAAATTGTGGAAACCCGCACTCAAGCTGATGCCTTAAGTTTTGTGGAAGAATTCAAGCTGCGCTATCGCGCTCCAGAGCTACCTGGTTTGCCGCGTTTTACCGGTGGTTTAGTGGGGTATTTTGCTTACGATTGTGCACGCTATGTGGAGCCGCACCTTAAAGCGACCATGCCAAAAGATGTGATTGGTACGCCAGATATTTTGCTCAGTGTTTCAGACGAAGTATTGGTGTTCGACAATCTTGCCGGCAAATTAATTTTTGTAATTCACGCCAATCCAGATGTAGAAAATGCATTTGCAAAAGCCACGGCGCGGCTGGATGAATTAGAGCAAAAATTAACCCAATCTACACCGGCCATCGCACCAATAAGTTTGCACGCCGATGGTGCTAAAGAGCATCAATTCACTTCGCACATGGGTGAAGAAGGTTACAAAAATGCAGTAGAACGGATCAAAGAGTACACGCTTTCTGGCGATATTATGCAGGTTGTACCTTCACAGCGTTTATCCTTGGAGTTCAATGCAGAGCCGTTGAATTTATATCGTGCATTGCGCAATTTAAATCCATCGCCTTACATGTATTTTATGAATTTGGGTGATCATTATGTGGTGGGCTCCAGCCCAGAAATTTTAGCGCGATTGGAAAATGGTGAAGTGACTGTGCGGCCTATTGCAGGCACGCGTCGTCGTGGACGTACGCCCGAAGAAGACAAAGCAATGGAAGTGGAGTTGGTTAATGACCCGAAAGAAATTGCTGAACATTTAATGTTGATTGATTTGGGTCGCAACGATGTGGGTCGTGTCAGTGAAATTGGTAGTGTTGTAGTAACCGATAAAATGGTTGTAGAGCGCTACTCGCATGTTATGCATATTACATCCAATGTCACAGGCAAATTAAAAGCAGGGTTGGAAGCAATGGATGTACTGCGTGCGGCTTTGCCCGCTGGCACCTTGAGTGGTGCTCCAAAAATTCGTGCGATGGAGATTATCGACGAAATTGAAACAGAGAAGCGCGGTATTTACGGCGGTGCCGTGGGTTATATTTCTTGGAATGGCAATATGGATACTGCTATTGCTATCCGCACGGCAGTCATTAAAAACGGCAAGATATATATGCAAGCGGGCGGCGGAATTGTGACTGACTCTATTCCCGCACTGGAATGGAAAGAAACAATGAACAAAGCGCGTGCGGTTTTCCGTGCTGTTGATATGGTCACTCGCGGAGAATAATCATGATTTTAATGATCGACAATTACGATTCATTCACCTACAACCTTGTGCAATATTTGGGGGAGTTGGGTGCCGATGTAAACGTTGTGCGCAATGATGAAATTAATGTGGCCGACATTGCTGCGCTCGCGCCAGAAAAAATAGTGATTTCTCCCGGCCCTTGCACACCGAATGAAGCTGGTGTTTCAATAGAAACGATTAACACGTTTGCCGGCAAAATTCCGCTACTGGGCGTGTGTTTAGGGCATCAAAGTATTGGTCAAGCATTTGGTGGTAAAGTAATTCGCGCCCCCTATGTTATGCACGGTAAAACTTCGTTGGTTTACCACAAAAATACAGGTGTATTTACGGGTTTAAAAAATCCCTTTCAAGCAACACGTTATCACTCGTTGGTGATTGAAAAAGAATCCATTCCCGATTGTTTGGAAATTACTGCTTGGACGCAAAATGAGGATGGTTCAATGGGGGAAATTATGGGCGTTAAGCACAAAACGCTCGCTGTTGAGGGTGTGCAATTTCATCCTGAATCTATTTTGACAGAGCATGGTCACGATATGCTGCGTAATTTTTTGGAAGGCCGATAACTCTTTTTCAGAAAGATTTCAGTAAACTTTGGCTGGCAGTGACCACAAACAAGGATATGATCAATGTCGCAAGTGAAAATTTACGACTTGAAAGCGAAGCTGGACCCCATTAAAAAGCAGCTGTCAGATACTATTCATAGTTGTGTGATGGAGGCTTTGCAATTCCCTGCTGATAAACGTGCGCATAGGTTTATCGGTTTGGAACGCGATGATTTTTTTATGCCTGCCGGCAGAAGTGATGCCTATATCATCATCGAAATTACTATGATTGAAGGTCGTAGTGTTGATGCTAGAAAAAAGCTCATTCGATTGTTGTTTGATCGAATACAAGTAGAGGTAGGTGTTGCGCCTATGGACGTGGAGGTGTGTATTTATGAAAGCCCTGCGTGTAACTGGGGTTTTCGCGGAATGCATGGCGATGAATTTAAATTGAATTACGCTATCAACGTGTAAATCTGATTGAATTATTTTGTACGTTATACATTAAAAATGATGCGCTAAATCCTAATAAATATATAGCGACCTCACAGAAAAGGTAATCGGCAATGGACATTAAACAAGCATTGAATACGCTCGTAAATCGCGTTGATCTCAGTACAGAAGAAATGATTGCCGTTATGCGCAATGTGATGACGGGGGGGGCAACGCCTGCGCAAATTGGTGGGTTTTTAGTGGCGCTGCGCATGAAAGGCGAAACCTTGGATGAAATTACTGGCGCTGCATTAGTGATGCGCGAGTTGGCAACCCAAGTGAATATAGATGTTAATTATTTGGTCGATACTTGCGGCACCGGCGGCGATGGCGCAAATTTATTTAATGTCTCCACTGCCAGCGCTTTTGTTGTTGCTGCTGCTGGTGGTCGTGTTGCCAAGCATGGCAATCGTTCCGTGTCCAGCTCAACCGGCAGTGCGGATGTATTGGAAGCGGCGGGTATTAATTTAGATATAACTCCCGAACAAGTGGCGCGCTGTGTAAAAGAAATTGGTGTTGGTTTTATGTTTGCGCCATCGCATCATGGTGCTATGAAACATACTATAGGCCCGCGCAAAGAGTTGGGTTTGCGCACTATTTTCAATATGCTTGGCCCTATGACAAATCCTGCTAATGTAAAGCGCCAAGTGATTGGTGTGTTTAATGGTGCGTTATGCAAACCTATGGCTGAAGTATTGGGTCGCTTAGGCAGTGAGCATGTAATGGTCGTGCATGCTAAAGATGGTTTGGATGAAATTAGTTTGGCAACGGAAACACACGTGGCTGAATTAAAAAATGGTGAAATTCATGAGTACACCATTAAGCCGGAAGACTTCGGTGTGCAAAGTAAAAGTTTAATTGGTTTGAGTGTTAGTAGCGCGGAAGATTCCTTGTTGTTAATTAAAGATGCTTTGGGAAATCGTCGCGGCCAATACGCTGAAAAAGCGGCAGATATTATTACCTTAAATGCCGGCGCCGCAATTTATGTGAGCGGTGTTGCCAGTAACTTGGCTGATGGCATTGAAATGGCGCGCGATGCAATTGGCAGCAGTTTGGCCGGTGAGAAAATCCGTGAGCTTGCGGCATTTACCCAGTATTTGTAAAAATTGTTCATCGTTAGTAAAAAAGCAGAGTGTTTATGTCTACTCCAACGGTATTAAAAAAAATCATTGCGCGTAAATGGGAAGAAATTGCCGAGCGTAAACAAAGAGTTTCAGTGGCAGATTTAAAAATTCGCGCAGCTGAGCAATTGCCAGCGCGGGGTTTTGTAAAGGCTATTGAATTGAAAATTGCTCAAGGCCATTCTGCTGTTATTGCCGAAGTTAAAAAAGCGTCACCTAGCAAAGGAGTTATTCGCGAAAATTTTGTGCCAGATGAAATTGCTCGTTCATATGAAAAGGGTGGTGCAGCTTGTTTGTCAGTATTGACTGACGTGGATTTTTTTCAAGGTGCCGATGCTTATTTACAGCAAGCGCGCGCTGCGGTGAAGTTACCTGTTATTCGCAAAGATTTTTTGGTTGATGAATATCATATTTATGAAGCTCGTGCCTTGGGTGCAGATTGTGTTTTGTTGATTGTGTCTGCACTTGAACCATCTAAATTAAAAGAGCTTAATGCACTAGCTCATGAAATTGGTTTGGATGTGCTGGTGGAAGTACATGACGAACAAGAATTAGATATCGCTTTGGAATTACCCAATAAATTAATTGGTATTAACAATCGCAACTTACATACCTTTGATGTGACTTTGGAAACCACTTACAAATTGCTGAATAATATCGGTAGTGATCGCATAGTGGTGACTGAAAGTGGCATTCTTGCTCCTGCTGATGTGGATGCTATGCGCACTAAAAATGTACATGCCTTTTTAGTGGGTGAAGCGTTTATGCGTGCGGAAGATCCCGGCCTTGCATTAAAAACTTTTTTTGCTGAATAGCTAATTGGAGAAATCATTTGCCCAATAAAAAGCCCGCACATGTGCGGGCTTTTTATTGGGATTGCGAACAGGGTTTAACGAGTTCCGTAAACCACCATAGTTTTGCCTTTGACTAATACTAGGCCTTGATCCTCTAATGTTTTGAGTACACGACCTACCATTTCGCGCGAGCAGCCCACAATGCGGCCAATTTCTTGGCGAGTGATTTTAATTTGCATGCCGTCTGGATGAGTCATTGCATCGGGTTCTTTGCAAAGCTCAAGGAGTGTGCGAGCAACGCGACCAGTCACATCAAGGAAGGCGAGATCGCCTACTTTGCGAGTGGTAGCGCGTAGGCGGCGAGCCATTTGGCTACCCAGTGCGAACAGAAACTCGGGGTGTGCTTCGGAAATTTCCTGAAACTTGGCGTAGCTAATTTCAGCTACTTCGCACTCGGATTTAGCTCGTACCCAAGCACTGCGCGAATCTTTATCATCGAATAAACCCATCTCACCGAAAAAGTCACCATCATTTAGATAGGCAACAATCATTTCGTGACCATCATCATCTTCAATAAGAACAGTCACCGAGCCTTTAACAATGTAATACAGCGAGTCACTTTTATCGCCAGCGTAAATAATCGTGCTTTTGGCGGGATAGCGGCGGCGGTGACAATGGACGAGAAATTCATCCACATTCTTGATGTGCGGTGTAAGAGATACAGCGACCAAGGTGTTACTCCTGTTGATAAGCGTCGTGCGAATATTTTCTCATTATGGCTGGTTGACAGAAAATCTACCAGTTAAAGGCTAAATCTTTGTGACGTCGTTATAAGCCTAGGCCATAATCTTGTCTATAAGAAAATCGTATTTTTACCATTGTTGTGGATTTATGTGACATTTTCATATTTTTTACTTTCCTGTGGTAACCTTGTGGCCTGAATTAATGCTGAGTGAGGTTTACATGCAAGCAGTAGTGAAATGGGTTGATGGTGCTCAATTTTTGGCGGAATCTGGCAGCGGTCATGCTGTTTTAATGGATGGGCCTCCAGATCATGGTGGCCGTAATACCGGTGTAAGACCGATGGAAATGTTGTTGATGGG
>Ga0075014_100000248_pt1 | contig 15489 bp, 14 predicted proteins | sample AleBraG_ABR_2014_FD_71472 | JGI IMG/M metagenome (GOLD analysis project Ga0075014, IMG submission 71472) | Freshwater sediment microbial communities in response to fracking from Pennsylvania, USA - Alex Branch Run_MetaG_ABR_2014 | ecosystem: Environmental > Aquatic > Freshwater > Creek >... | reverse complement strand
GCTCCGGCCCCCGCGCAGGACAAACTCGGCGAACTCCCTCCGAAAAAGGAAAACGCTGACGAGACCGGCGGTGCCAACAAATCCGCTGGCGATCTCCAATTCGATCCCGCGTTTCATTTCAAAATCGCCTCGTCCCTCCTCGCGACCGAGGAAGGCATGGCGTACGCCCAACGGCTGATTGAAGCCGAACATGGCGCGGCGGAAGCCGATTCGATTATCAAGGCGGCTGCGTTCATGGAACAGCAGTACAATGAACTCCAGTCCGCGGAAGACGAAGGTGCCAAAGTCGCGGCCCAGTTGTGGGATGCGGCCAGCCCGGAAGAGCAGGCGGCGACCATCAAGATGGCCAACGCTCATTTCATGGCGCGCGAATCTCTCGGCTCCGAACTCGAGAAGCAAGCCTACGACGACGGCGCGGCTACCGCGGCGACGATGCAGGATGCTGGCGCGCTCCAAGCTCCCCCGGCAGGCGCGGCTCCGGCCGGCCCCGACGCGGGTGCTGCTGCTCCTGGAGCTGATGCGGGTGCTGCGGGCGCGGCCCCCGGTGGCGATCCGTCCCAGGGTGGTGGCGAAGTCAGCGATGAGGATATCGTCGCGGTTCTCGAACAGCTTGTGCAATCCGGCGAAGTCAAGCCTGAGGAAGCACAAGCGATCATGCAAGCTTTGATGGGTGGCGGCGCGGGTGCTGAAGGCGGTGCCGGTGCGGCCCCTGGCGGTGAAGCGGGTGCTCCTCCGGCCGACGCGGGTGCTGGCGCCGGTGGCCCTCCGATGCCTCCGGAAGAAGCTGGACCGGACGCCAAAGCGGCGTACCTGTTGGTGAAGTCCGCCTCGGCCATCACTGACCAATTGCTGGCGGCCTCGAAACCTGCAGCTGCTGCAACGAAGTAATTTGTGGACGCGCAAGCTTTAACACCTGTGTTGGATGAAGTGCTGGGGTTTGTAACCTCAGCACTTCAGACCCACGAACAGGATCAAGGCATCATCGCTGACCTGAACCACAAGGTTGCGCAGCACGACAAGATCGTTCTGGAAAAGGTGGCTGCGCTGCAGAAGTCCGCACTGGATACCCGGCGCATCCCGGCGATGATCAGTTCGTTGGTCGAATTGAAAATCTGTACGCCGCAGGAAGGCGCGAAGATTGCCAGTCGTATTCAGGAGGATCCGAACTCGGTGTTCGATCTGTGTATCAAGATGGCCGACGCCATCGTACAGCCCGGAGAAGGGCAAGAATTTTTGGACAGTACTGACCGCCGGTCTGAGGACCAGGATGGTTGGTTCAAATCGCGTTGACGAGTCGTTGGGATTCGTATAACCTTTTGTCCGTAAACAATTTCATGGACCTGTCGTTCATGAGAGCAAAGCAGTAAACAAAGTGAAAGATTAAACTACCGTGACTTACGGCATCTATCAACGTGTTGCGCCTCGCGTCAATGTTCTCAGTGGGTACTGGGGCAATGAACCGTTCATGCGCAAGCACGCCGCTCCTGTCACCTCTGGTACCACCATCCTGTCGGGCCAACTCATCTCTCTTACGAGCGGTGCGTGGGTTCTCGGCTGTACGGCTGGTAAAGAACCTTACATCGCCTGGCACGACTCCAGTGACACCGATGTGACGTCCAGTGGTAAACTTCTCGGGCTCTCATGCTCTGGGCAGTACACTATCGAAACCCCTTGGTTCGACAACACCCAGACCTACGTCGAAAGCTCGCCTCTCAAGGCGGCCACCGGCGGCTCTGGCACGTCCCTCGTCGCTCCGCTTACCGCGGCTGCCGGCGCTCTCACCCTCGGCACGCTCAGCACCGCCGAGGATACCGTCGGGTTCGCCAAGAGTGGCGGACGTCAAACGATCTCCGGGATTAACAGCGAATCTGCCTGCGCTTACGTGCTGCAATTCGTCACTCATTGGTTGCCGAAAGCGACCACGAGCTCGTAATCAACTAACCAACGAAACATTCTAATAATTACTTGATTATGAATACTCCCGAAATCACCCCCGTCGAGGACATCCAGGCCAACAATCGCAAGCTTGTTGACCAATGGGCCAACGACCCGCAAGGCGAAGTCAAATCCGCTTCCGCTGCTGGATCCCAGATGATCCGCCGGCGTATCCGTGAAGAAGGCTTCACCCGCCGCATCATCCCGCCGGTGACCGTTACCAACGACGATCTCGATCGCGTTGTGGACAACGATCGTCCGGTCATCATCGAAGATATGGAACCGCTGTCCCGTGGCGCGATCTCCATGCCCTTCGGCGATGCTACGTCCACCCAGTCCTACTACGGCAACAAGTTCGTGTGCGTCTTCAACAAGATTAGCACGCCGGAATGGACCAAGGACATCAACGAGCTCCGTACGTACCGTATGGATCTTCGCCAAGTCATCACCGACAACAGCCTGAAAGACGTCCAGACGGAAGAGGACGGCAAGTTCATCGCTGGTGTCAGCGCCATCGTCGGCTCTGCCTACAACGGCTCCAACGGCCCCGGTGTCGGTGCCAGCGGCGTTCAGCAGAACTTCGAATGTGTGCCGAGTGGCTTGAACGAAACTGCTGCGGCTGATGGTTGGAACCGTCCTTCGTACGCGAAGGTGCTCAGCGTGCTGGAAAACCAGAACCTGAACAACGGCATCATCCTGATGAACCGGAGAACGGCGAAACAGTTCCTGAAGTTCGATCGCTCCGAAATCGGCGGCGACCTGGCCCAGGATTTGTTCACCGATGGTCTCACGGCCTTGAAAGAGGCGAAGATCTTCGGTGTCAAGCATCTGTTCACGATCAAACGTGACCTGGTGCCGGACAACACCCTGTTCCTGTTTGCTGAACCCCAGTTCCTCGGCCGTTTCTACACGCTCCAGGAATTGACGATGTTCGTCGAAAAGAAGAAAGACATCCTGCGTGTCTCCGCCAACGAAACCATCTCGGTCACGATCGCCAACGTGTTGGCTGTCGCCCAGGTGACCTTCGTTGCTGCATTGACCGGTGCCGGCAACGGTGTCAGCAGCCTGTAATTCGAATCCCTCTCACATCCCGTGTCGCCACAAGCGGCACGGGATTTTTTTGTTTCAATCTATCGCGGCCTGTGGGACAATCCGAGACATGAATGGTATTCCCACTAATGCTTACGCTGAAGGTTTCGTCAAGTGCTGCGCGGATAAAGGTCTCACCGCGACGGACACCGAGAACATCTGGCGCATCCACAATTTCAACGCATTCCTCGCCACCCCCGGCATCTACGACGGCTTCCGTACCAAACTAGCCTCGTACAACGGACCCATCACCAAGTCCGAAATGCTACCCTACCTCACACCACAGGCATTGGCCATCAGTGCCGAGTGCCACGTGAAGTACGCAACTGACGAACTGTCTCGGAAGGTGCGTTCCGAGCTACAACTCCCGGAGCCGTCGTGGGACACTGTGCCGGAGGAGACGCGTAAGATTGCGTCGCAAATTGAGAATGCGATCCAGGGTTTTGCAGCGTTACCGTTGCATCAGAAGGTTTTGATTTCCTCACTGGCCGGCGCGGGGATCGGTGGTGTGGCCCGTATGGCACGGCCGAGTTCCGACGACCAGATCAATCAGCGTGGTACGTTGAATCGCGCTCTGCGCGGCGCGGCGCGCGGCGGCTTCACTGGTGCCGGCGCGGCGGCGGGGGCCGAGGCGGGCGGTGATGTGGGTCTGAATACGGCAGGACCGCAGGGCATTATGCCTGGCATGTTGCTGGGCGGTGTCGCGGGCGGTGCGGCGGCTAACCGTCTCGGACAATGAGTTCCACCGAACAACTATTTCTCGCCTCAGCGCTGATTAAGTCCGCGACGCTCCCGAGTGCCCTAATCGGTACTGGTGCGTTGGGCGCGGCCGGCGCCGTGGTGCGTGGCCTGCATGAGACCGAGGCGGACCACAAGCATAAGCGCACGGTGGGTCAGCGCATGCTCCGTGGGTTCGGTCGCGGCACGGTTATGGGACTTGGAGCAACTGCAGGTGCCACCATTGGAGATTCAATGTCCGGCGGGGATCCGAAGCTACAGCGCATGTTGATGATACCGGGTGCACTGGCTGGTGCCTATGCTGGGTACAAGCTCCCGGAGCAGAAGAACCAGTACGATTAATTTTATGGCTGACGCTCCCATCATACCGCCGTGTCCGCAACGTTCTTCGATTAACGTCTCGGACGTGCGTGACTTCCTGTGGGACCGCACCCTGGACGACAACCCGATTGAACTGGACCTGAAGTTCTCTGACGCAGAGATTCAGGCAGCCATGCGGTTCGCAGCTATGCGCTACAACGAGACGTCGCCGTTGGTCGAAACCGTGTCGCCCCTCAACCTGCCGTACGCCACACTGTTCCTCTCGGGCATCGCGTATCATCTGTACCTGCAGGAGTTGCAGAAGCTGACCAGTCAGGATGTGCAGTACACGGCTGGGTCAATGACGGTGGATATTTACGGAAAGCGCATTACGCATCTGAAGGAATTTGTGAAGGCGTTCCGTGACGAATTTCTGGCCATGACCAAGGAGCGCAAAATCTCGATTAACATTGAGGCAGCGTACGCCAGCTATTGAAATGGAAAACCCCTTTGTCGATCTGACTGTCGTGCCAATGTACGGCAAGTTCGCGTCTCGGCTTGTCTGGAAAGTCCAGGCCGGCTACGAGAAGGGCAAGTTCATCATCTTCCGCTCCCCCGACGGTCTCAACAACTGGCAGGACCTCGGCTCCATCTCCGGGATCATGGGATCCTTCGTCGACGAGAATCTCATCCCCCGCGGCCGTATGGATGAGGCATTCTACAAGGTAGTGCTGCAGTACAATGGCAAGCGGTTCGACTCGGACGTCGTCAGCACATTCGGCAAGATCAAGCGCTCGGAGTTCGGTGTGGCTCGGGTTATCATGGAACATGAATGGGTTTCGTTGAAGCTGTTCACGCCTGTCAAGTTTTTCAAGTTACGCACGGACGGTGCGCCGTGTCCGCGCTGCACCGAGCCGGACACCGACATGAAGGTAGGCCTCAGTCTCTGCCCCGTGTGCTACGGTACCGGCTACGATGGAGCGTATTACCCAGCGGTGGACACGTTCATGCATATCGGTGTGATCAGCCCGAAGGTGCAGGAGGATAGTCGTGAGGGTACCGGCTCGGCCGACCCGGTCACGATTCAGGCGCGCACCGCGGCGTACCCGATGATGGAGAAGGGTGACATGATTGTGAATCCAATGGCGGATCGGCGCTACCTGGTGGAAACGATCAACTACGGGTGGTTGAATGGAAAGATTCCCGTGTACGCGGAGTCACAAATGACCTTGCTGGCCCGTAACAACATACGGTATACCTATCCCTTGAAATGATTGACAATCGTGCATTCTTCGACGCGATCGATAAGATCCAGCTGACCCCGGTGACCATCCGGAATATCTTTCTGCTATTGACTCGGCTGCATTACTCCACGCCGGAGAACTACGGGCCGATGAAGAAGAAGCTCCAGCAGTACGTCTGGAGTTCGGATCCGAAAGTCAGGACAATCCACATCGCCCAGGACTACGAGTACGACGCAGGGAAGCTCGACAAGGTGCCGGCCATCTTTGTTGGGTTGGACGACATTGAATATAAGAAGGTGGTGACGGGGAACCATAATAAATTCTCGTACGACCGCAGCGGTGAGCATCTGGTGAAGACCGCGTCGACCAAGGTTATCATCCGGCACATTGGCAACTCGGCAGACGAGGCGATGACGCTGGAAAACTTGACGGTACAATTTTTTCTTGGCCTGCAACCCATTATACGAGATACTCTTCCACAGGTGATGGAATACGATGTGTTGGGCTCGAAGTCGTCTCGGCCGTTCGAGAAGACGTCGCAGCAGGCCGATCAGAGATTCATTTCCGACACGATCATTGCATTCGGGTATAACTCGGCTTGGTTGGTTCGTTTTGAGAGTCACCGCATCAAAACAATCGACTGGGAAACATGTCTTGCAGAGTGCGGAAAAAGCGGTTAATCTCACGATACAAACTTTAATACGACTATGATTGCTGGATACCTCCGCCCTCAATTGTTCATCCGCGAAGTGCTGCAGGTGCTGCCCAACGTTGACGCGCTCAGCCTGCACGCCTTTGTCTTCGGCCCGCAGTTCGCGCTGTTCCGCTACACGAACGCCACGGAGCGCGCCGCGAAGACCGGCACTGCCTTTGTGCAGAACACCAGCAACGTGCTCGCCAATCGCCAGGTGCTGCCCTACGAGGGCTTCACGGCCAATCTCATCGTCGACCAAGCCTTCGTCAAGGTCTATGCCGAAAACATCGAAGCCGAATTGTTCTCGGCCGTGAGCGGCACGGCCACCACGCTCGGCAACACATACACTTTCTCGCTCCCCAGCCTGCAGAACCCCAACCAGTTGGTGGTGCGTTCCGTCGGTGCAAACGTCACCGTTCATAAGAATGCTACGGCCGTCGGCGGTACGTATCAGATGGCGACCGTGACGATCAACTCTGGCGGTACCGGCTATGCGCCGAGTTCCACGGTTTTCAGTCCGGTCATCGACAACACGGATGGCGGCACCGGTGCCTACATTCGTCTGACGACCAATTCGTCTGGCGTCGTGACCTCCGGCGTGGTCGTCTCTCCGGGTTCTGGTTATCTGACCGATCTCACTTTCACAATCCCGGGTCCGACGGTGAACATCGGCGTCGATGATGATACGTTGATTCCGGAACTGCAGGGCCGCCAAGTGCAAGCCGGCGATGTCCTGTATGCGTCTTTTGGTGGTACGACTGTGCGTCGTCTAGTCCAGTCTGTGGCTCAGCAGCTGCAGCCTGCGACGGTGGGCGTCAGTAACAATCGGCAATTTGTTGCCAGTCCCTACAACCCGGTCGAAACCGATGCTGCAAGCTTTACCAACACTACTGCGCCTTACGGCTGGTCGATTGGTTTGACTGGTGGCCACGTCGCCTCGGATTGGAACGGCCTATTGCAAGGTTCGTACTACCAGAATAAATATGGCGAAAGCTACACCATCCTGTGTACCCAAACCGGTACCACGACGGCTCAATTTCGCATCCGCTCCTCGTCCGGTGCTTTCAGCGCCGATAACGTGCTGCCGGCGACCTACGCGCTCGTCTCGGGCGTCACCACCTACACGCTCAATGACGCGTCCCTCGGCGGCCTGAACATCACCCTCACCGGTGGCGCTCAGCCGATCCAGGTCGGACAGCAATTCAGTTTCGCAGTGTTCGGCAAGTATCTGCCGCTCCAACTCGCCCCGACCGGGCAAGTGACCAGTGTGTCCATCCTCGCGGGCGGCGCGGGCTACACCAACGGTGCGGCCGTGACGTTCTCCGCTCCTCCGACCGGCGGCACCCAGGCTACTGGCGTGCTGGTGGTCTCCGCGGGCGTGGTGACCGGTGTGGCTATCACCAACCCCGGCGCTGGTTATCTCAAGGCCCCGCTCGTCACTCAAGGCGGCGGTGCCGGCGCGGTGTTCCAAGCGAACATTGCTACGTCGAACAACAGCTGCGATTTGGCCATCTTGGACGGCACGTCCTACAATGGCCCGGTTAACAACCGGTACGTCGTCAGTGTGGTGCAGGGCGGCGCGGCTAGTTTTAACGGTGCGATCCTGAAGGTTCAGGACACGGCCGGCGTCGATGTCTCCTCGCAGATCACTCTGACGGAAGGCAACGTCTACAATCTCGGCTCCTACGGCCTGCAGTTCACGCTGCCGTCCGGTCTGGTGGCTCCGCAGGGCGCTTACCCGGGCGTCACGGCTACTGCGACGCTCACCGTCACCTCTGGCGCCATCACGGCTGTCACCGTGACGAACGGTGGCTCCGGCTATACCGTCCCGCCGACACTGGTTATCTCATCCTCGGCCGGCAACTCTGCCGTGCTGTACCCTGTCGTCAACAACGGTGTCATCGAAGATATCGTCGTGGTGACTGGCGGCTCTGGTTACCTGGGCGGTGACACGGTGGCCATCGCGGCTCCGACGCTCTACCAAGCGGGTCTCCGCACTGGCGATCAGTATTACATCGACGTCACCGCTCCGGCGGTCGGCGGCGCGTATAACACGGTCACGCTCGCGGGTGCCATCACCGACATCACGGGCTGGGCTCCGACCGATGTGGGCATCAATCTTTTCAACGTCGATTTCCGATTGCTGTACAGCGGCCTCATCCCGGCGCAAGGCGATCCGGGCGATGCGCCGACCCTCTCCTGGGTCGCGTCTCAATCCGGCGTCACGATCAAGAATAACCTCAAGATCAACGTGCCGAGCCGCAATACCGGCTTCCAATGGCCGCTCGTTCAGAACTCGGCCTACGGTCGCCTGTTCGTCCACTGGCGTGGTCTGGTGCCGTCCACCGGATCCAACAGCTCAGCTGGCAGTCCGACTCGGTATTATTCCGACGCGGCAATCATCGCCAAGTTCGGCGTGAATGACATCGACAACCCGCTGTGCTACGCGGCTTGCATCGCTTTCAACGGCGCGCAGGGCAAATCCATCTTCGTGGCGAGTGTCCCGACGAATGATCTCGCTGGTTATACCAGTGTGCTCAATCAAGCCTCGCGCATCCAAGGGCCGTACTCATTGGTCCCGACCACCTATGACCAAGCCGTCCAAGACCTGGTGAAGGTGCATGTGGACACCTGCTCGCTCTACAACGTTAAGCTGTGGCGCCGGGCTTACATCGGTACTCCGAGTGCCGGCGAATTCGTGGTGGCCAACTCTGACGCGAACAACAACCCGCTGCTCGGCACGGTGCTGAACAACGGCAACGGCAATCTCCGAGTCGTCTCGGCGAACGCCCAATTCATCGTTGAGGAAGTCCAAGGCGGCGATATGCTGCGCACGAACTTCACTTCGGATCCGTGGGGCAATCAGAGCTACGTCGAATATCCGATCCTCTCGGTGCTGGAAAACAACGAATTGATCCTGGCGTCAGGTCCGTCCGCTCCCATCACGGTAGCGTCTCGGTTCGAAATCTGGCGCCCCGACACGGGCACCAATCAGGCCGGGCACATCGGCGCGTTGGCCGCAGCTGTCAATGACCGTCGTATCTGTCACGTCTGGACAGACAGCCCGACCATCCTCGACTCGAACGGCGATTACGTGGTTACGCCGCTCTGGAATCTCGCCGCGGAAATCGCAGGCCTCCGTTCCGCACTGTTGCCGCAACAAGGTCTGACCTACACCGAGCTGCAGTACTCGATCGCCGCGGCCCCGTTGATGTACACCAAGTATCTCGACTTGGACCTGGACATTGCGGCTGCGAATGGTGTGATGATTGTCACGCAGGAGACTGCGGGCGGTCCGATCTTCATCCGGCACCAGTTGACCACGCAAACCGGCGAGGGCTCGTTGTACTACGAGGACTCGGTCGGCACGAATTTTGACAACATCGCCTACACGTTCAAAGGCATCCTGCAGCCGTACATCGGCAAACGGAATGCGACGCCGGCCGTCGTTGAAGAATTGGACATGACGGCGAAGACCACGCTGGACGATTTCAAACGGAGTCCGGCACCGTCGATCTCGAACATCGGCCCGGCTGTCGTTGATTGGAATGACCTATCCGTCATGATTGACCCGACTTTCCGGGACCGCATCATCATGGGTGCTACTGTCCAATTGCCGCTCCCGATTGGCGTGGTGGACATGACGCTCACCGGTACCACAATCACCGGCGACGTGGTCATCACGACCTCGGTTTCAACCCCTGTGCCTGCGACCTAAGTTTCAGAGACCGCGACCACCCTACTGGTCGCGGTTTTATTCCGTCAGATAATACCGTAGAAAAAGACTTGCAAAATTCTACACTGAGGTTAATTTTAGTTATGTTTGTGGCCAACCGCTACCGCCTATACCCGACGGAGGAGCAGAAAGTTCTTCTCGGCAAGCATTTTGGCTGTGTACGTTGGGTCTACAATAAAGGCTTGGCTATGAAGACTGAGGCGTGGGAAGAACGTAAGGAAAATCTTACACGCTATGATATTCAGAAACACATTCCGTTGTGGAAAGCGTGTGACGAAACGGCATGGCTTAGCGAAGTAGGGGGACAAAGTTTACAGTCTGCTTTGTGTAATTTGGAAATTGCATTTACCAAATTCTTTCGCGAGAAGAAAGGGTATCCAAAATTCAAATCCAAGCATGACAAACAAAGTTTTCAGGTGCCACAACGCGGCCGAGTCGGACATAATTACATACATATACCGAAATTGCTGGAGATTCGGGCTGTCATCAGCAGGCCGTGTGTCGGTACTGTTAAATCAATCACGGTAACTAAAACACCATCCGGTAAGTATTTTGCCACTGTGTTCTGTGACAATGGCCAGGCGCTGCCTATAAAGCGACCAGTAACCGAGTCTGGCACCGTGGGCATTGATCTAGGCCTGAAAGATTTTGCAGTTCTATCGACCGGCGAAAGAATCAAGAACCCTAGGAAGTTAAAAAAAGCCAAGGGGCAACTGGCCCGGGCACAGCGTAGATGCTCCAGTAAAGTAGTCGGGAGTAAGAATCGTAATAAAGCAAGAATGCGGGCAGCACGGGTATACGAGAAGGTGACCAATCGGCGTAAGGATTTTTTGCACAAACTGACAACAAGACTGGTTCGTGATAACCAAACGAACGCCTTTGCAATAGAGGATCTTGATGTCGAAGGCATGCTGCAAAATAAGAGACTGGCGTACAGTATAGGCGATGCCGGTTGGGGCGCGTTTCGAAAGATGCTGAATTACAAATCGGAGCGTGCGGGTAAAACTGTAATGGTCATAGGCCAGTACGAGCCTTCGTCTAAGGCGTGTAGTTGCGGAAAGATAAATTCATTATTGAAATTGAGCGACAGATCGTGGACCTGTACTTGTGGTCTGAAACACGATCGCGACCTGAATGCAGCCAACAACATCAAACGATTTGCGCTGCATCCGCAAAATCATTTAGTAGGGCGGGTAACGCCCGAATTTACGCCTGCAGAGATTGCCGTCAGGTGATCGTTGAAGCAGGAACTTTCAATGCCGTAAGGTTACGAAAGATTTCAAAAGTCGATGTCTGCTATCTGAATTATAGACTTGTGCGGTTTTTAAAAACCGCTAAAGTTATGTCAGATGCAGCCGCGGTTAACAAACAATGCGAGCCCTGGGTTAACAGCCCCGTGCAGCGAATAAAATTATTCCCGACGTGGACTTTTACGGATACGAACGCGATCACGCTGGCACTTACCTGTACTCCAGCGACGTCGCCGCCATTTACTTCGGCAACAACGGCGTGGGCACTCCGCAACGCGCCGGCTTGGTGCAGAACGTTCAGGCCAGCTATCAGCAGTCCGTGCTGCCGCGCTTTGAAGCCGGCAGTTCCGAGCTGTACTGGGTTGCGGGCCAATCACAGGGCTCGGTCGGCGTCGGCCGCCTTGTCAGCTTCGGTGGTCTCCTCGACGGTATTGCGCCGGGCGATGGTTCTACCGATCTGCGCAACGGCATCCTCGGTTCCATCTTCATCAAGATTGGCAAGTTGGCTGGTCAGTTGCGCCAGGTGCAAATTCCGCAGAGCCAGTTGATCATGAAGGGCTGCGTGCTGCAGGGCTATTCGACGACGTTCACCACGGGCGCGTTGGAAGTGGCCGAGTCGATGGCAATCCAAGTCGCTCTGATGAAGAAAGCTACGTCTGGCGGCGGCGGTGCCAATGTTGGATCTGGCTTGGGCGGTGCGCTTGCCTAGGTGGCCAACGCTGCGGCGAATGTGTCGAACATTGCTGGTGCTGCTTCGAACCTTGCTGGTGCTGTTGGCCTATAAGGTTTGACACAGACCCTTTTTGGTGGTCTGTTAAGACATGGCCGCAACCATCAGACTCGCAGCCGGCCTCCATCGGGGGCTGGTACAGGATTACTCCCCTCCTGACAATACCATCAAAGTCATCGTAAAAGGTGACGGTAATGTCATTCCCTGCGTCTGGGCCGCCGGCATAATCTCCGGCATGTTGGGCCTCAAAACCAGTTACCTCCCGCCGGTCAAAACCGAAGTCATTGTCTGGTGGCCGCCGAAGTCCGCGTTCGGTTACATCGTCGGTACGCTCCCCAGCATCCAGGTAGACCCAGGCCGGCAGCAACGCACCATCCTCGGTGACCCCGACTCCAATTTCACCAAGCAGCAGGTTTTTCACGTCGGAACGTCCAAAGACAGTCAGGTGTTCGTCGGCCATAAGCCGCCGGTGGATCTGGCCGAGGGCGAACTCCACATGGACAACCTCCTCGGCGTCGGACTCAGCCTACTCCGTAACATGGCCTCCATCCAGGCCGGGGACCTCGCCCGAGTCGAATGTCACGTCATGGATGACATGGTACGCGTCCTGAGCGACACATTTAAGCATTACAGCGCTTTCGGCGACTACTCCATCTCCAATGACGGCGGCAAGCTGAACGTCGTCTGGAACGGCACCAGCAACGATTACGAGGCATGGGGGAACCGAGACGCCCAATCAGCCCGTGCCGGCATGAACAACCCCACGGACGTCAACCAGAAGTTGACCGCCACGGATCAGTCAGACGACGGACGGTGGCGTTTCACGCAGTACATTGGCTGGCTGGGCGGGTTTATTCACACGTTCTTCACCGATCCGGTGGATGCCCTGGGCAAGATTGCCGAGAACCAATTTCGTAGCGGAAAGGCCCATTTTCACGTTAATGACGACGGGGCCATTCTGGTGCAGACGGTGGCAGACATCGTTTTGGAGAAAGTTGTTCGCATCCCGGTGCCGGTGCCGATTCGCCGGGAGAATGACCCCAAGGGTAATCTCTCGGACACGACGTTGGCGTTGCCGGCTCCGACGTGGAAGCCGAGCGACTCGGACAACCTTTTCGAGATGGCGTTCCAGCTCCGAGAATACGCGCGCTGGTTGAATAACTCCTGTGCACTATCCAGGTTCCGTCAACTGGATCGTGAGTGGCAGATTCCGTCCGAGACGGACACCCCGGCTCCGGATATCAACTCGGCCGAGGCTGACAGGAAGAAAGCCAACGGCGGAGCGGTGAACTGGCAGACTGTCTACTCCACCATCCGAATCTACCGGGACGGATCCATCCAGACGGTGGATGCTTATGGCAATGCCATCACGACGACGAAGGTGGGTATTCAGATTAGTACGCCGAAGGATTTGTATTTGCAGGCGGGCGGCTCGGTCAACATTGTGGCCGGCCGTGACTTCAATGTGGTGGCACAGAAGAACGTGAACCTGTCCGCAGTGACGGCCGCGGTGCGGTTGAGTAGCAAGACGGCCATGCAGTTCTTCTGTACGGCCGGTAACATTGTGTACGAGCTGGCCTCTGGGTTCTGGCACAAGTTCGTTGGTCAGGTGGACGTGAATAACACGGTGGCGATCCTGTTGCCCGGCACGGTGGTTGCCGCGACCGAGGTTAAGGCTCCGCTCCTGTCGGCCAGTTCAGGCATGAACACGCCACAGGTGACAGCGACAACCGTGACGATCTCCAGTACGTTGTCAGTACCCAATCTCGTGGTCAACTCCGTGGCGGAGGGCGCTGGCTCGTTGCCGATCCCTGCGATTGACGTGACCTTACCGAGCGTCTCGGACACCTTTGAATTTCAGTCTGACTATGCGCCCGGGGATTTGTATCAGACGGTGACGCAGCAGCAGCAAGTGAAGAAGGACAGTTTGACAAGCACCCCGAATGTGTGGGACTTTGCCAGTAATGAGATTCCGAGTCGCGGAACGCCGTGGCCTGGCAAGGGCGTCCAGGAAAAGGCAACACAGGCGGGTGCTGAATTGAGCACCCCGTCGGGTGACAAGAGTTTCACCAATGAACCCGCGGCGTTGGCCGCACAAAATATCAAAATACAAACAGCATGACACCACCTACTACCAATCCGGCCGCGGCACAGACCGAGGAAAAACCCAAACACATCGACGCCAAGTTCGATCAGAACGACGCGAAACTCCGGGCCAGTGTAGCCGAATTCGTCGAATCCACCGGCGGCGCCGCTGCCGCCCCCAAAGAACGCATTGAGGTCAAACCCGACGAATCCGTCGGTATGCCCAGCCCGTATGACATCATGCTGACCGAGGCGCTCGTCGACACCCAGAAGGTGGACGTCTCGGACGAGGAGAAAGCCCTGTTTGTCAAAGCCGTCCTGAACGACGAGCCCATCCGCCTAACCATCAAATTGCTGAACGACCAATTCAGCGTCCGACTCCGCTCCCGGTCGTCCCACGAGCAGCGCCGCATCTTCGACGTACTCAACGACGATACGAAGAAGGGCATGTTCGCGGTACACAACAACGAGGGGGTCGTGGTCGCCACGGACATGGCATACAACGTGACACGGATGCAGCAGTACTGCACAGCTCTCATGGTGGAGCGGGTGAATGACGTGATATTCTCGGAATTGAAGTTGGATCCAAAGGACACCATTGAGCAGTCCAGGGATAAGTTGCATGCCGTGGTGGACGAGAAGATTGAGGGTATGCATTCGTTGCGCTGGACGGCAATTTCGAATGCCATGCGGATTTTCGAGGTGAAGTGCGCGAAGCTCGGCACGGAGGCTGCAAATCAGGATTTTTGGAAACCCCGAGGGTAAGGTTGATGCTAGTGGCGCATCTTCGGGGTTTACTCAGACCAGACTACGCAAACGGTGTAATGTCCGTCATCCGAGAGGAGCTTGTCCTTCAAGCCCTCGCTCAGGAGACGGAAGGTCAGCACCTGCACAAGCAGGCCGTCATGTCGACCAGCATGATGGATTGCGTGGCTCCTCAGGATCGGCAGCGGGCGGTACGGCAGGCGATGGACAACCTGCGGATGGGCACAGCCTTGCTACGGCAGGAGCCTTATGCCAAAATGGTGCAGCAATTCAAGGCTCATTCGTTGGAAGCGAATATCGCCGCGCTCAAGATGCTGCGGCACACCGATACGTTTGAGATTCTGAAGCAGACGCTCGAAAAAGAAATAAGCTGACTATGCCCGCATTCAACCCGCCAAACCCATACGGGAGCTATTTCAATTTCAGCTCGCCCTACGCGGGTGACCCCTCCCCCGAACAGTGGCGTAACCCCAATTACCCCAACTTGGGCACCCCCATGTCCACCGGCGTCGCCGCGGCGATGGGCCAGGCCTCCGGCGGCATCAACCCCACCCAGCAGGAATTCCTCGAATCCCGGCGCCGGGACATCGCCTACCAGCAGTTCGTTGACCGAGCCGTTAAGGAAGACGCCCGTACCCGTACTATCGGCAACATGGTCATGCAGGGTATCTACGGCAACGATATGCGCTCCCGTATGTCGGCCATGACCAAGATAGGCGGCGCGGACGCTTACAATGGCATTATAGGCACCCTGATCAACACACCAGGTGTCAGCGGCTATCTGGGCGGAAGTCAGCGCAGCTTGGCCGTGGGAAGCCTTGCCGCTGCCACCAGCGGCCTGACCATGAACGGTTACGGCGTCTTTGGTGACAAGGGCATGAATGTCCGATTTGCTGACAATCTCCTGCAGAACGTCAACCGAC
>Ga0075014_100000247_pt1 | contig 15492 bp, 20 predicted proteins | sample AleBraG_ABR_2014_FD_71472 | JGI IMG/M metagenome (GOLD analysis project Ga0075014, IMG submission 71472) | Freshwater sediment microbial communities in response to fracking from Pennsylvania, USA - Alex Branch Run_MetaG_ABR_2014 | ecosystem: Environmental > Aquatic > Freshwater > Creek >... | reverse complement strand
TTCATCCAGGCCAGAAAGCCGTCGCGCTCGCGGGAAATCCCGTCCCATTTCTTGTAATAGGCATTGTCGCGCTTGTAGTAGCCATGCGCATAGGACGGGTGCGCGCCGCCGGGCACCACCGCGACCGCGCTGACGGTCCAGGACGGCAGGATCACGGTATTGGGGCTGCGCGGGCCGAAATCCTCCACCATTTCCTCCACCGTGACGATCGACCGTCTGGCCGCCAGCACCGCCTGTTTCTGCACGCCAATGATGCCTTCCAGCAGCACGTTGCCGGCGCGGTCGGCGCGCAGGGCGTGGATGATCGCCACGTCGGGGCGGATCGCCGGCACGGTGGCGAGTTTTTCTCCCGTGTACGGGCAGGTGACGCTGCGGATATTGGGGTTCACCTTGGGCAGGTCCACCCCGATATAGCCGCGGAACACCGCGAACGGCAGGCCGGCGGCGCCCGCCTCGTAGGCGTTCGCCATGGCGGCGTGGGAATGCTCCTCATAGGCGAGCGGCTGCGGCCAGGCGTTTTCGATGGCGTCGCGCATGCGGTGCAGCGAGCCGACCCCCGGATTGCCGCACCACGAGAACACCACCTTGTCGACGCAGCCCATGCCGATGAGTTGGTCGTAGATGAGGTCCGGCGTCATGCGGATGACGGTGAGATGCCGCCGGCGCTGGCGGATCACCTCATGGCCGGCCGCATGGGGAATGTGATCCGTCATCGCAGAAGAGCCCATTTTATCGGGTATTTCTCGATACGTCCGACAGCCGATTTAAGCATTTCAAGGAGTTGTCGGGCAACCAAATGGCTACCACTTTTCCCCATGTCGGGAAGGCTCGTTCTCAATCCAACTCAAAAGGAATGACGTTATGTCCAAGCAACTAAGGCAAACCCCACGCGATGCAAAGATTGCTGCTCTCGATACCTTTACAAGTCTTCTAAAACAGGAACCTACAAAAGATAGAATTAAAACCCGTTTCGTTAGTAAGCAGAAACTTGCGTCTGATGCTAACGTTAAGGAAAGATACGAATCTTACGCTCTTGCTGTAAAGTTATTTAATAAGGCACGTAACGACCTTATGAGAACTAAGATAAGACTACAGCGTATTCTTGATACGCCATTTGTTCAAGCAAGGAAAATATCTCAAAGTCAGTTCTGGGATTTCAAGTTAGATGAAAACGGGAATATGTTGTTCAAAGACGACACTCAAAGTTATGTAGAACGGTATAAGAATTTCAAACATCAAATGAAGATAGAACGAAATTACGAGGATGACGATATAAAGTTCGATTGGACCAAAGAGGATGCGGCACAAGATAGGTCAGAGGTGGTAAAGAGTACCGCAGAGGGTACCTTAGAGGGTACCTCTTATATATCTCCGTTTACTAATGGTAGTACATTTACAGACAATGCACAACTTTTTCTCGAAACATATCGTGAGATATTAACTATTGAAGATCGGTATGAGTTCTATAGAAGGGAATTAGCTGCCGACGAAGAGAACGTTTTCTTTACGATGTTAAACGATGAAGAGAGAGCGTCTTTATACCCCCATCTTGATGACGAAGAAAAAGCGAGAATAATTTCACCAAATAGGCCACCGGAAATATCAACAACAAAGAGAAGACAGAAAGCCTAAAGCCTAGTTTACCTAAAGATCAGCCCCAGCAATGGGGCTTTTCTTTTGTCCATAAGCTAGGAAGCGTTACCAAGCAACGCCTCGCGTTGCGACGACGCGCCCATAGGGCGCTAGAGAGCGTCGTTTCGCTTCGCCGCCCCTGGTAGTTCTCCGAAGCAAAAACGCTCTGTACGACCTTCCTACGCGGTCTTAGGAGCTACAATCCGCCCCCTGCGATTTCGCGCCAAGCGATAACCGCTCTGGTCTCTTGCCTATGTTCTCCATCTGTTCTATTATTGATGAATGTGGACAGAGCAGCAATCCCTACAACTCAGTGTAGTCATGTGACTACCGAGAAAGTTGCGTTTTGGCGGCTATGCAAGAGGCCTTTAATCGTATTAATAGGAAGACGCTGCTTCATATGGAGAGCGTCGCCATGCCCGGCCCCCCTCGTCCTGAATTGCTATTTAGCTTCCTGACCTTCAAGCTTTCAGCTAAGGGGGTAGTCGCTATCCTATTGGCTCTTCCTGTGGCATTGATCCTTACTGCAATAGCTTGGCGGATATTTCATGGCTGATAGCTCCTAGGGAGGTGGTTATGTGGGTGTGCAAGATATGCAAGTGGTTATTCGACAAGTGGTTATTCCATTGGGATGACGAACGTGAACCAGATACACGATCTGGACCGATTAACCAAGCCTCGAAGTCTGACCTCACACCACAAGCGTTAGATGTCCACAAAAGGCTTTATGACCAGGTTACCTTTCTAAAACAACAGCAATGGACGGTTACTAAATATGTGGGTATCATTTACGGCGCTATATTCGCGTTGTCGGCAAAGGAGCTATCACGGGACCAGATCTATTCTTTGATGGCGGTCATCGCTCTGGCTGCTCTTTATGGCATTTGTCTATTGTGCCGAATTCAACATGACCTTGGTGCCGCCAGAGTGAGGCTAGATAATGCGAACTTAGATATCTTTGGTTCAACGGATTGGAAGACGCTTGGAATGAAAATAGAAAAAAAACCATACATACGTGGTTTTGAGTTTACCAACGTTATGATGATCGTAATCGCACTTGGCGCACTCATTTTAGGTTACTACTTATATCACGAAAATAGTAGCCCTCACGACGTGGATTGCAATCGTCAAGGTTCTATTTCCAATCACCTAGCCTCTTGTACCGTCGAATGCTTATAGAAGATGTAGCAAGCCTTTTTCTCTCCGCTGGCATACTACCTCCCTATTAAAATAACTCACCAGTAACGGTTTTAGAACGTCTGGCGTGGCTAACAGAGTGGTTTCGTACGATCCTGGTACTAGGACATAGCGTAAGTAAAATATAGTCTGTTATGCTATTAAGACTATATTGTTATTATCTGGAAAGTAGAGGATTAGATAGTATTTTCAGATATCGAGCTATGCTCTTGCGTAGCGACAAACGCTACACTTTGGGAGGTCCTTGCTATGTCCGCCTTTGGCGAGACGTTGCCAAACTCCTTTGGAGTTTGTGCGTCAGGACGTTTCTTAAAGCCTATTGTTTCTCTAATTAATTCAGCTTGTGCAGAGGTAGGCATTCGATCTAAACGAAACTGTCCTTCTTCATTTCCATCTCTCACCATGTCCATGAAAGATAGTTTCTTTTTGATACTACTGAAATGTCTTTTGCTTTTGCCTTTGATAGAGATATGCCAGTAAGTATCATCATATTTGACTGTACCGTTCTTTCCAATTAGTGTCGTACCGTCATAGGACATTCTGTGTTTAGAGACTTCTAGAGCGTCTGCTATCTGTTGTAATCGAGGTGCCATAGGTATTTCTATTTCCTTTCTTTGTTTGAGTGTCTTTTGATACTCGTTTTTTGTCTTTGTGAAATCATCTATATCGCTGAAGACATGAATATCATTTGCCTTAAGGTATTTAAGTAATTGATCTCTGCTTATATCTTGCCCAGACCATAGCAGACATTCCTCTAGGGCATTCTGAATAGGGACAAGTAAGGCGTACATGTCTCTTGAGATTAGTCCGATGAAATGGCGTCTCTGTAGAAACTCTACGAAGTCAAAGCCTAACAGTGTATCGCTAGAAAAGTGATCTTTGTAGAATGACACCGGATTATCTGTATCATCTCCTGGTATAGGACCGTAATGGTAGAAGGCTTTAGGGTCTCGTTTATTATTTTCCATTAATCTTCAATTTCCTTTTCTTCTTGTATAACAACAATAACAACTAAACAACAATAACTACTTAATACAACTAACTAAGTATTATCCATGTGGGGCGTCTCACTTAGATACTCCTTTGTCAATAGGAAGTATACTAATTTATTTCTTCTATAAGCTAATATAGTTATTGACAACTACGAGATACTTATGGTAAGATTCAAATAGAACTACTCTAACTTATTGTAGTTTGGACCATAACTATAGAGCAAAGCTCGAAGAAAGGAAAGATAACATTGGATAGAGAATTAGAAATTAATAAACGATTAGCCGCTGAGTTTGAATACGATCTAGAAAATAATAAGAAGTCTCTTAAAGATAGACCACCTAGACCCGGTGCCGACTTAAGAGAAGGTATGTCTAGGAGATATCCGGAATTATCTGACCCTAGCTATGTCCAGTCTATGAAAGATGCTCTCCCTCTCGTAACTCCTACTACTGAACAATTGGAACGTCAGATGCAGAGACTATCTACTATGCCTCTTTCTTCTAATACAAATGTCCAAGTTAGCCGCAGCCATGCGGCTGCTAGTCGTCTTGAAAATGTCTTCACTAATGATGAATTGGAAAGTCTAATTTAATGGACATGAAACCACAACTTGGAAACCCTATTCCAGACCAATATAAAGTCAGATTAGGTGAAGGTTGGGAAACTCTAGAGGAACGTGTAGCTGGAATAGAACAACGACAGAAAGAACAAACCGATATTATAAAACGGTTGAAAGATAATTTCGATAATCCAGGTGTAAGATACCTTTATGATACTACGACAGAATACGGTGGCTTTCTTATTATTCAAGATTTATCCTATACAACTTATAAAATCTACAACAAGAATGGAAAGGAAGTAGAAGGATTATCAGGAGGATCATTTAAGGGGTTAAGCAAAGCACAACAACAAATTGATTTATACAATGCTCTCCACAAAACATTAGAGCATATCAACGGACAGAATGGCTTAGCCGAGCGTAGCGAGGCGGTATGAGCGAAGCGAATGTACAAGAGACCACAACGTAAGATCATTCATCAGCTAGACAACGAACCTACTACGGTCATGACTCCTATTGCCTTAGTCCCGGTGGACGATGACACGCCTTCTATATGTGCTGTTATCAATCAACGTGATTACGATACACTAATGGATTTAGGTATTAGTGAGATATGGAGATTAGACAAGGATGGCAGAGTTACAGTATGGGCGTCTAAAGCTAAACGACATTTACCAGTAGCACGTCTTATTATGAATGCCGGACCGGGGGAAGGTGTTTATCATCGAGACAGAGATCGTTTCAATCTAAGAAAAACTAATCTTGTTCTTTCTGACAGTCATCGTGCAACAACTAGAGATAGGGATTTAATTGATCCAGACACACACCGAGATTGGTCAAGAATAGTTCATGAGTGGGATTATATCGTTCCTAAAGTCGGAATAACTACAGCTCCTCTACAACAAATAACTAATTACAAAACAGACCCGCTACGCTTTAACGTAGCTGGCAACCAGCAACTTAGATAAATCTAAGTAAACAACTAAGATAAACTAAGATAACATTAAAAAGGAAATAATAATACACTATGGCAACACGAACTAACAGCAACGCAAAGGGCGTTGCAAAAGTCACAACTAAAACAACTAAGGCAACCACGAACAAAGCAACAAAGAGGCTTCAATCCGTTATTCCCGTCGGAACGACTATAGCTACTAGACCTCTATTCCCCAATGAAGGGGAATCTAATGACGTTAAGGTAAAGGCACCTAAAGTCAATGAGAATAGAGAACTTATGAATACTACAGTTACAGGTGAAGGAGGTCAGGACGCACAAGCCTATGACGCGATGCGTTATGGTAGTCCAAGCGATAGACCTTATAACCCTGTATTTGAATGCACGTATGATGCACAAGCAGACCGGAAAGCAGAAGGTAAAGCTATTATTCCAGAATGGCAGACTGCTACTGTATCTATTGATGCACCCGATGCTATGAATAGGACTAATATGGAAATCGGTAGCTATCGCGGTACTGTGGACGATAAAGGTACACTGCCTGTTCCTTCTTACCATAAATCTCCGGCGACTAAGATGCATACGGAGGCAGACAATGCCAACATCTCTAAGCAGGGTTCTCTAGGTAATCTTGGGCATATAACATTCGATCATGGATATAGGGCAGGTTAATTATGAAATCTAAAGTATCTATCAAACCACATAAACATACGCTTACTCCTATGCAGAGAGCGGCTAGTTCTTTTAGCGATAGTGACTATGGTCAGTCTATTGGACCGTTAAAGCGTGGCCCAATTGGACCGGCATCTACTCCTAATGTAGGACCGGCATCTGAACCGAATATACCTAATCCAGAACCTAATACGGTTTATTAATATGTTTATAAGACTGATACGGAATTGGTTCTGTCCTCTGAAACCTAAGCAATTAGGTCCGGTAGGATTCATTCATTTTCAAACAGGCTCTTAAGAGCCTATTGAGAACAAATAAATGGTTATAGGAACATCCGATGGCTTTCTATATCTGACACACTCCCATTATCTGCGAAATAAGAGTATGAGCAAAGCAGAAAAGCAAAGCTATCGAGAAGCTTTAGTTAGTAATGCAGCAAATGCTGCACAAGAGAGACATAGCAAAGCTATCAAGGAATACAATAAGAACCATCCTGACCTGAAAGGACATATCGTCCATCATGGTGATATCGATTATTTTGAAAAGATCAATGCTCACGATAGGCAATGGACGAAAAGTAAGAAAGGAAAAGCAATTGCCTAAGACAATGAGTAAAGTAAAACCGAAAGGTAAGCAAGTCGCTCACGTCTCTAAAGCAGGCTTAAAGAAATCTCCAATCAAGAAACCTGAGAGAGCTAAACCAGTAGGTTCTAATGTGAGCAGGGACTATAGCTTTGCACGGACTAACTAACTATGAGAAGAAAGACAAGCAACAGGAAACTTAGACGTAAGGTCAATAGTCCGGTTACTGCTTACACCAAAGCCTCTAGACAACCTCTCTACCGTGATCGGTAGGCAGAGCACGTGTTTTTGACGTCTAGGAAGGTCGCTGGTGCGTGTTTCAGAGCAGAGACGTAGGGTAGTGAGGGTCGCAGATCGGACGCATCCTGGACCGTCCTGGACGCACGGAGTATGAATTGGCAGACTACTAAGTTTCGATCATACAAGCTATGGAGATTGAGAACGAAAGGTTTCTTACCAGCATTGAGTAAGCAGGAAGCTCGGAAGCTAATTGAGGAATTATCTATTGGTGTTCCGGTGAATCGGATTGAGACGAAAAAGAAACGATCTCGACCTATTAGCCCGATTAGGACTGATACGAAGGTACTTCCTAATTCCCTGCACGGAGATGTCATATGGAAGATATATACGTTAACGTGACCCCCACATTTTACGCAGTGTCTTCCTTGCGTGTGTTAGAAGAACCTCTCTTACTCCATCTTTCGCTGTCACATGCTCGTTTAGATATTTCTCTATCTCTTTTTCGAAATCTTCCCATGATGCGCCATCGGCTTTAGCCTCCTTGATTAGTTGTTCCGCCCGTTTCTTATCTAAGGGATGGACAGCAAACCAGCCGCCTTTATCACCAAAACACCCTGAAATGCGATCTTGCCAAGTCATTTGTTTTCTAAGTGCAGAGGATATGTGATCCCACCACGACTTGAACCCTTCGGGATCAATGTGAAAATAAAAGTCCTGGTTCAAAGTTGATCGTAATTCATTATTGGCTATCAAAGCTTCATCAATCGCGGAAGCAGTCCCATTAGCCAGGTCTCGAATGGTAAGTACTTGCGGGTCTATTGAAATAAACTGAGCAAGTTTTTCTTTCAGCTCATGGTTATCTATTTTTGCGGTCTCCATTCTCTCTTTCGCATCTTTCACTTGGTCTCTTGCAAGAGCCAACTGCGCGTCAACGGTATCTCTATGTTTCTTTTCGTAAGACCCCCGCGCCAACCATGCCAACCAAATCAGACCACCTATGGGCGAAAGAAAAGTCAGGATGAACAAAACTGGAGCATTCATGAAGAGTGCCCACATTTGGTCTAACAGTGACATTTTGTCTGGGTCTACCATATCTTGCCCCCTGACCGAGACCCTGCGTCCAAAGCAGGATTCGGCCGATACAGTACCATAACCTGCTGCTACCATATAATTCCATTAACAGCAACATGCTGTTGCAAAGGGGTTGGTTAGTTGTCGCAGGCTAATCAGCGCCTTTTTATTTGAAAGGATTAAATGACAACAAGAAAATTCCTGCGATGTGATTACAAGAAGCAATATAACGATGGATACTCGTTAGGCTTTCAGGAAGGTTACAAGCTAGGTCATGAGAGTAAACTATCAAGAGCACCTATGCCCGATGTTCCACCTGGACCTCGAATTGAAGATGCACCATTCTGATTAAAGAATAAACACATTTGCATTAATAAAAATATTATGCTATCTTGAATAACTATAATTATATCCTGCCATCTGTAGCCCAATCGTTGGCAGAGAAAAGGAATATATGAACGAATTTATAAACGACATAGGTTTACTATGTACGGATAATGCTAATGCTGAAAGGTTTCAACGTTGGCATAAGGATACTGTAAAATACATTTCTGAACAAAAGAAATGGATTATCTTTAAGGATAAAACCGGATGGCAATTTGCCGATTTGTTTCGCCTCACTAGACCTGTTGTGAGAAACATTTACAAAGAGGCTGCCGCTTGTAAGGACAAAGAAGACAGGAAGAAATTAAGCTATTGGGCCGCTGGGTCTGAAAGTAGAACCTATCAACGCAACATGGCGGATATCGCTAAAGATTTCATGAATGTTTCTATCAATGCATTCGACGCTGATGACTATGCAATTAACTGTAAGAACGGTGTTCTAGATTTAAGAACTAAGAAACTTAAAGACCATTCGACAGATGACCTACATCTTAAAAGAACGAATGCAAATTATAAAGAAGATGCGCAATGTCCCCGATGGATTGATTTCCTGTTCCAGATATTCGATAGTAATGTGGAGCTTCTTAATTACATCCATGTTGCTCTCGGTTACTCGATAATGGGTCTCACTAAAGAGCACTGTTTCTTTTTATGTCATGGCAATGGAAGGAACGGTAAAGGTACTTTACTTGAAACAATTGGATACGTTCTTGGTGACTACGCTCTGACTGCCGAGTTTGATACATTCTTAGAGAAGAATATCTCTAATGTCCGCGTCAAGGAAGCTAAAGGCAACCTCAAAGGCAAGAGATTTATCATAGCCTCTGAAACCTCGGATAGCACTAGGTTTAATGAGGCATTGATTAAAACATTAACCGGAGGTGACAAGCTTGTAGGTGCGAAGCTATACGGAGATAACTTTGAGTTTGAACCGACACATACAATATGGCTTGCCTGCAATCATTTTCCTGCAATCAAAGATGCTACTATTGCTATGTGGGAGCGGGTTAAACCTGTCCCGTTCACTAAGAATTTCTTAGGGGAAGAACAAGACAAACAACTAAAAGATACATTAAGACAAGAATGTGACGGTATATTCACATGGCTTGTAAACGGTGCGTACGAATATCTTGAGAATGGACTACCAGAAACGCCAGAGGTTGTTAACGAAGCAATCCAGAAATATCGGGACACTAACGACAAGCTCTCGATATACATTAGGGAGAATCTAATAAGAGACGGTGTTTCGACAATACTTGTCCAGACTATTTATGAGGACTACGTACAATGGTGTCTTGGAGCTAACGAAACTCCCGTAGGCCAATATCATTTTAGAGACAACATGGAAGAAAGGGGAGTTTATAGTAAAAGAACAAAAAAAGGATGGGCATTTACTGCCTATCGGTTCCGCGCTCCGCATGTGGGAGAAGGGGAAGAATGAAGATTGGTGCAGATGGTGTAGGTTTGCTATCCTATCTCTCATATAGGCGTCCTACTACACTTAGATACTAAACCTACACTTCCTGCACCGATGTAAGAAAACCTTGACTTAAGAACAATAAATAACTAAAATTCGTCTATTGTTCTAATAGTAAACAACTAACTGAATATCCCTCCACCTCCGACATCTTCTAAATGTAACAGGGACGATTACTGGCGGACAATAAACATAATTAAAATTAGTTCGTTCTAATCTTTTCTAACTAGGACATAATAGAAGCTCTGACGTAATTTACGTAGCGTTAGGGCTTCTATTGTATGTAAGACCCTCGCAAACCTCGCTATTCCGCCGTATCTCCTAGAGGCGTTACTGCGGGAGTTTGAGGCTATAGCTTATGCTTACCTGATTTATGAGCAATAATAGCTCATGCTTACCGGTTTTCAGCTAAAACACAGCTCATGCTTACCGGTTTCTGGCGGGTAAGCATATCTTATTCTTACTGATCTGGCGGGTAAGCATGGATATAATACGCCATTCTAGCGGGTAAGCATACGTTAGTATACCGCCGAAAGGCGTACAACGTACGCTTTAGCGGCTCTACTAAGGTATATATTTATCTATTTTCTTATATAAAGCTATCAATATCTGGCAATATTACGCCTCTTACGTACTCAATACGACAGCGGCGCTAAGCTATATATTGTTTATTTTTTATATTTTATCTTTCTTATTATCTATGTTCTTCTTATAGAACCTCAAACCGATCGAAGCAAGTTCTACTATAGCTACTAACGGTTGCCAGTGGCGCAATTGAGTGATAGGTTCGCGGCTTCGCTGCTCCCAATAAAGAAGCCCGGCAATAAATACCGGGCTTTAGTTATGTATGTATTAGTTGTTTCTATTTCTTGTTCCAAGGTGCAGACCACAGAACGCGGAGAATGTCGCCATGCTCTAGCTTGTTTCTAGAGCATAACAACAAGACTGCTATCCTTGGTGCATCTTCCGGAGAAGGAGCTAGCCTCCTTTCTATCTCAATCTCCCCTGTTTTTGTTTTATGGGATAAGATAACCCACAAGGCATTGCGGCTATCCTCTTGTTTACTTCGGTTGATAACCATTGCTAGTTACCCCCATTGTCAATCTCAATAGGAGTAATAGGCATTCCCTTTTCAATCATGAACCGCAGTAGCTTGGATGCGCTACGCATATCCCTTTGTAGCTCTGGCATGTCGTTAAACATCCGGGACCAAGACCGATCTTCCAGCCTCTGCGCTAGCGAATCGATATCGTTCCTGCTAAACATCCTCTTAGCCATTGAACCCTCCGCTTAGGGTTTGATGGTTAGGGACCGGCTTGCGGGTTTCATCCGTAGGTCGGTCCCGCCTATTGCACCATTACAATAGACAAACGCCTAACGCGAAACGCAGTGAAGCGTTTCACAGCCGTTTCCAGCTAGGCAATAGATTATAGTCTCATAATAGTTTGGTGACTAACGTTGTATGATCTAGCTATATCGGTCAGCGTCTCTCCGGTTTCCCTACGTTTAATAGCCTCTTGCTTTTGATGTGGAGTAAGCTTGTACTTAGGACCAAACTTAACCCCATTAGCCATAGCTCTAGCTCTGCCTTCCCCGGTTCTAGCTACAATCAAGCTACGTTCAAACTCTGCTATTGCACCTAGAACACTGACAAGTAACTTACCGTGTATATTAGTTGTGTCCATTGCAGGGTTATCTAGAACCTTAAACCCTGCGCCTGCTTCGCTGATTAAAGCAAGAGTATTGAGCAAGTCTCTTGTGCTCCTAGCTAATCGATCTAGCTTGGTGACTAGGAGAACGTCACCTTCGCCAAGCGCGTTTAGAGCTTTCTGGAGCATGGCACGGTCCGTCTTGGCACCGGACACCTTCTCACTGAAAACCTTCTCTGCACCGGCCGCACGTAGCTGGGCAAGCTGGTTATCGAGTGTCTGTCCGTCCGTGCTCACACGGGCATATCCATAGACGGTCATTGGATTTAACCTCCAATTATGGACATAAGATGTGGACAACAGAAACCCCGGTTTGACAGGCATTCCCAAATTGTCCGTTATTCAAAAGTTATGGACGAATGTCGGTCGGAATACGATGCGTCCGGTTGACTCATGTCAGCATTGTTTACCTATCCTCTAGGAGGCTCACAGAGCGTCGTTCTTATCGACCCTAGCTAGCTACCTCCCGATTGATCGGACGCATGGGTGACGCTCTGGCGACCTCTGGCCCCGGCATTCAGACAAAAGAAAAGACCCGGCGATTGACCGGGTCTATTTAGTTGTAGATGTAGATCGGAGAGCTAGTTGGTTTGATGTAAGTAAGCCGGGTTCGGTTTGTTGTCCGGTCCTTTCAGCCATCCCGGAACCTTGCCACGTCCGCTGTACGTGTAGATCGAACCATTCTCCGGGTTCTTATAGCTCTTGGGGCCGGCGCCACCATTGGCCGATGACGTGAAGATCGCAGCAAGAGACATCTTGTATTTTTCAAGGCAATAGGCTTCTAGCTCTGCTTTTGCCTTAACCCCGTTCTCACGAACAAGCTTAGCCTGCTCTGCTTTCCGCATTTGCATATAAGCTGCAATCTCCGCATCGGTCATTTGAGAGATATCTTTCGTAGCTCCATTAGGCTTTGCCATCTGACCAACTCCTATGACTCATGATTGAGCATGACTAAGATAGCTAATCTAATTGAATAAACCAATAGGCAATCTACTTGTATTTGTCTCAAAAGTGCGACGGATTGACTCTCCCATGAATGCATGTCTACGACCCAGAGCGATTCGTTAATGCATTGCTCCAGAGACCTACTTAGGTTAATAAACATTTATATAGGTTATAGTTCTGGTATGCAATTAGTATTATAATAGTTTAACAGCACCACTGTTGCTATTCCCTTCTCATATATTGCTATCTTTAGATTACTGTTATTAATTAGATTAGTTTCTATGTTTAATCTCATTAGAGATTAGACGTTATACTATTCTTAAACCACCCCCGGTGGCATGCCGGCATAAGGGGGTCGGCCCCCGGTCGGTCGGCGCAATGAACTGTAGCTTAAATTAATCTCGTAAAAAATTTATAGATACAGAAAAGCATGCTTAGTCTGTTGTTTTCTAAGAACATGAACAAAAGAAACTTTCTTTTAGATAGTTAATAGTTAGAAATCCTGTTTGTTCCTTTTGATGACTCGTTCGTCTTATTAATTGGAAACTCTTTCTTGGCATACTGGCGTAGGATGTCTAAGCATTCGACAAGAGAACGAGAATATTCCCGCTCAGAGTTATTAAGGTCTTCTTGATCTTGAGCCGATAATGGCCTCGTTGTAGATCGCATTTGTACTTCCTTTATATGAATCATAGCTAGATAACGGTCCACAGCTCTAATCAGATGGCTTATGGTTTCATCAAGATCAGGAAAATATACATGTAAAAGTGCCTCTAGTTTAGCATGTGGCGGAGGTAGTTCTGTTTCACCACTTTTCTCGATCTTAATTCGAGATATTGTTTTTATCCAATGATCATTTTCGTACAGTGTAGTTACAAACTGCTCGTACTTTTCCCGTCGTTTATTCTTTTCTTCAGACTTATCTTTGCGCCATGCTAAAACAAGAGGACCGATCAAGCCGCTAACCAGACCTCCAATAAAAGTTACCAAGTAAGGCATTAGAGAAGTATTATCAGACATAGCTACATTCCTTTCTCTGGTTCTGACTCCATTGTTTGTAGATAGTCGCTCGTCTTCACCTGGATACAGTGAACATATATTCCAGGTATGTTCCTAACTACCTCCTCCGCTTTCCTCACACATGCATAGTTACTACTAAACCCTGTGACTTTCCCTAACTGCCACTGCCAAGTGGTAAGTTGATTGCTGCCGACACCTAGCGAAAAGATAATTAATGTCCACATGGTTACTTACCACTTTGTTTCTTCAGTTTATCTGTGTTAAGGTGGTCCTCTGTTAACATCTTACGGGGTTTTCCGTCCTCAAGCGTTTTATATCGTGATATTTCATTTATCTGGTCTATTGTCATTCCAGGTTTGTGTTGTCTTTCCTCCCACGTCTGTATAAACATCTTTTGATAATCAGGAGTTATTGAGACCATGCCTTTATCTAAGGCTTCCTTAAATGTAAAACCTCCGAGCGCATATCTGTCTAACTTATCCTGTATTACTGTTAAATCATCATCATCATAGTGTAGATATATCTCAGTCACAGTCTTATCGCCATGACCTAACATTGCTCCTATTTCATCTACTGTGAGACAACGCTTAAATTTACTTCCCGCCTCTCGACGTAGGTCATGAAACGTTAGTCCCTCTCCATCTTTTTCGACAATAGTCTCAGAATTAGGTATTCTATAGTCTCTGTATTGAAGCGGAATACCTGCCCTTTGGATTATGCTTGCCCATGCCTCTTTGAATTTATCGGTAGACATAGGGAATATGTTTCCGTCTTTTGGAAATTTAGTAATACTGCCAAGCTTCATTAAATGAGTTGTAGCTAAGACAGTTAATACGATCCAACGTCCATCTGTTTTACGTTTGTAATCTGTCTTCGTGTGTCTTATATGAATACGTCTTTGCTCCAAGTTGATATCTTCCCAACGCAGATTGAATATTTCTTGAAGACGCATACCTGTTTCAATCGCTAAGTAAATAGCAAATGGAGCATATAAACGATAATAATTATCTTTACAGCCTTTACATGCTTCTATAAGCTTGTCTAATTCACCAGGTCTTAATCTACGTTTACGTTCTTTAATAGGTTGAGATGGTTTGACACCAATCCAAGGATTAGGTAATTCTTCGAACCCTCTCCATTTTAGCTCTGCCTCTTTCCACATATGACTAAGAACACGGATTGACCGTATAATCGTTGCAGGTTTAAGATGTTTAGGCTGTCTAGATGGTTCAATCAACTTACCCTTAAAGATGTATGGCTTACTTATCCATTGATTATTATTTTCCAAATACTCGATAAAATCCCATGCATCTTGTCTCTTGAAAGCAATTAAACGTCTATCTCCTAAATTATTGAAAGATAGAAGACGTTCAAACACTGTTGTCTCAGTATCAGCCGATACTTTCCTATAAGTTCTCTTTTTGATGTACTCAGTAACTAAATCGGCTACTGTCTTCTTTTGCAAATGTTCTTTAGTTTGCACCATTCCCTTATCTAGACGTGTTCTTTCCTGTTCTCTGTCTTGGCACCATTCATCTGCAAGCTCCCAAGTTTGAAAGTAAGCAACTAGGGTCTTGTATCCTTTCTTCTTAACTTGAGCACGAAAGGGATTTTTCTTTCTCTCTTTAAGCTTTGTAATGCTTGCCATGTGTCGGGCCTCTCGCGTCGGATCGAACCGTGACGAAAGGCTATCAAAAGGCAACCGACATTGCAAGGAATTGAAAATGATGCAGTGATTTCAATAAGTTATTACAAATCTTCTACCGCATGGGGAATGAGATGGGTAAATCCCTCCATGGCCACCGCGTCGCCGTCGCGAACATGCGCCTCCACGGCGGCGGCAAGGGACATGAATTGGGACATCGATGGGGTTCCGGGAGTTGATCGAGCCAGGAGTTAAAGCAGATTTCGATGAGATGGACGCGGCGTAGAGAATGTGAATCTTTCCGATTTTCGTGTTTTCGTGCCTGCTAAGCTATTGATTTGACTCAGGTCAGAATCGAGAAAATTGAAAGATTCACAGGCTCGTAGGGTGGGCAAAGCGAAGCGTGCCCAC